>Ga0272441_10000934_pt1:0-55000 | contig 63799 bp, 51 predicted proteins | sample SSMProp6N_FD_193582 | JGI IMG/M metagenome (GOLD analysis project Ga0272441, IMG submission 193582) | Marine sediment archaeal communities from Little Sippewissett salt marsh, Falmouth, MA, United States - SSM-Prop-6N | ecosystem: Environmental > Aquatic > Marine > Wetlands > Sediment ... | reverse complement strand
CTCACCCGTTCGCCGCTTTATACACTCCCCGAAGGGAGCTTTAATCGCTCGACTTGCATGTATGAAGCCTGCCGCCAGCGTTCGTTCTGAGCCAGGATCAAACTCTCCGATAAAAAATCGAAACGGCCGGCCCGAAGGCCAACACGTTAAGAGCTTGATTCCCTTACATAATTGTCAAGGAATCTTCTTGTTGTAAATTTTGGGGTTCAGACCCGGCCGCCGCGGCTTTCGCCACATTGACCGACTCTGCCCATCACAAGGAGTCGTTTCATGACATACACTGTATTCAATTTTCAAAGAGCGCCGGTTGCGGAGTTCGACCTCCCAACCACTGTCTCAACTTTTGTTGCCCGCCAGGGACAGAAAATGCCGCCGCCGCTCAAACCGCCTCGGCGTTGGCTGAACATCCATCGCTGGCGCGGGTTCTTCGCGAACCCCGTGGAGCTTCGAGCCCCACACACGGAACTGTTTCCAGCTCCATCCGAAAGCGTATTTTATCACGCCTCCGGTATCTTGTCAACTCCCGCGTTTTTGCCGCTGTACGGCCGCGTTATGGCCGCCGTGCGGCATAAGATTCGGGCGTTGAAAAGCTTCAAATTTTGCTCGGTTCCGGGTCCGCAGCCGTTTTGGCCGGGCCCCTTCCCAGAGTTTAATTTTAACACGCGGAGACCCGTGTGTCAAACACCATATTCAACTATCACGCCGGCTCAACCAGCTGCCCCGGACACAGACAGAGCCCCGAAGCGTTCAGCTTGGCTTGCCACCGGGCCAGACGATATCGCCCAGCAGTTGAAGAATCATACCAAACAAAGAACCCCGTGTCAAATGTTTTGCAAAACTTTTTTCGGCGCCCGCAAAGGCTTGGTCCGCGGGCCAGGAAATAGCGCAAATCGCGCTAGAGACAAAAGGCCCAGGAACTGGCGTGTCAAACGCGATGAGGCTTGATTGTCAACAGTGCCTCATTCCGAGCTTCGGAAGATACCGCTGGGATTGCTTCGTCGGCGTTCGGCTCGCTATGTTCCTGCTAATGACGCGGGCTTTTGCTACGCCCCTCCAGGACTCTTTCTTTGGGCCTGGTACGTAACCTGGGGCGTCTGCCCCAGGCTATGATGCTAACGGCCCTTCAGGCCTGAAAACGCCCAGGTCGAACAGTACAGATGCGTTATGTTTTTCTGGGAATCGTTGCCGGAGGGCGGTGGGGGGCTGCTAAGAAACGCCCGGTAAACCACCACCACCTTCACCGCCCGGTCGCGCGGGAGCGCTCCCGCCACCGAACGCTTCGTTTTTTTCGGGAATCGCCGCGGGAGGCGGTGCGGGGCTCACAATGACAGGTGGGGAACCGCCGCGGTTGGGGGGCACGCAATAAGGCCGCCTGCCTGGCTCCAGCCGAATTGCTATAATGCAGCATCGAGGAAGGGAGGCGCCATGAGTAAACCTTTGGTGGCCGGTTTAATTCCGGCGCGGTATGGCAGTACGCGGCTGCCGGGCAAGGCGTTGGAACCCATCTGCGGCAAGCCGATGATTCAGCGCGTGTACGAACGTTGCGCGGCTTGCCCCGTGTTGAGTTCCGTATGCGTGGTGACCGACGACCGCCGAATCGTAGCGGCGGTCGAGGCGTTCGGCGGAAAGGCCGTTATGACGCGGTCCGACCACCCCAGCGGCACCGACCGCCTCGCCGAGGCCGCCGCTTCCATGGAGGCCGACATCATCGTCAACATCCAGGGCGACCAGCCGTTCATCGACCCGGCCATGATCGAAGAGGCCGTGTCGCCTGTTATTGAAGATGGGACCGTGAACCTGTCGACTTTGATGTATGCGATAACGCGCGAGGCCGACCTTAGGGATCCGGGCGTGGTGAAGGTTGTGGCGGACCTGGCGGGGAACGCGCTTTATTTCTCGCGGTCGCTGATCCCTTACGCGCGCAACGAAACCGGCCAGCGCGTTTTCGAACACGTCGGGACGTACGTGTACCGGCGCGAAACCTTATTGGAACTCGCCCGGCTTGAGCCGACGCCGCTCGAGCAGACCGAGTCGCTGGAACAGTTGCGATGGATCGAGCACGGCTACCGGATCCGCGTCGTCGAAAGCCGTTGCCGGGACCGCGATTTTGCCGGGTTCAGCGTGGATACGGCCGAGGATCTCGAGCGGGCGGAACAAATGCTGCGCGAGCGCGGGCTGGCTTAAAACGGAAAGGAGCCGAATATGGCCAACGATAAAATCGAACTCGAAGCGTTGGAACAGCAGCTCGATGACAAGGCCCGCCAGGGCGTGGCCGAAGCCGTCGAGGCCATTGTCGAGGCCAAGCAACGCGGCGGGAAGGTCGCGGTCGTCACGGGCAGCGGCCCGAACGTCCACGAGGGAGTTACGACGCTGGTCGCGGAACTGATGCGCGTGGGGGTTGTCGATGCGGTCTCCACAAGCTCCGCCGTCGTTGCGCACGAAATGGGCGGCACGCTCGACAAGGTCAAGCGCGTCGACGGGGCGGCCCTGGGACTGGACAAGAAGATGCTGCCGCTTGGGGATGAATTCGAGCTCACCGTGATGCCTGATGAAGCGCTTCGCAACCTCGCCCGCGAGGTGCCGTTGGATGCAGGCCTGGTCGAGAAGCTGGAAAAGGCGCCCGGCAAAACCATCATCAAGGCGGCCGGCAACCTGGGCTATCCGATGGGCCTTTGGCTGGAACGGCTGGCGCAGGAAATCCTCGTGCTGGCCCGCGAACGGGGCCTTACGTTCGAAGAAGTGGCCGGGCTCGGAGCCGACCCGCGCACGATGATCGGCATCGGCGCGCGCAAGGGCCTGCCCGTGCTGGTGACTATCCCGCAGCTGGTCGGGGGCGGCATGGTGGGATTGTGCATCGGCGACAGCATCAGCCTGCTTGAACGCAGCATGCGGCTGGCACGCATTCTCGAATCGGCCGATGTCATCGTCGAGTCGGCCGTCGTGCTTACGCAGGAAGTTCACGACGGCCCGTTCGAGACGCATACGGGCCACGGGCTGTGGTCGGCGTGGCAAGGCCATTTCGCGTACAGTCTCGAGGGCAAACGGCTTGTCCGCATCGATCTCGACCCCGCGCTCGAGCGGGTTTGCCGGATTCAGCAGGAACAGGGCGCCGTCCAAGACGCCATCGCCGACGGCCTGCCCAAAACAAAGGCATTCAACGTGCCGTTCCGGATGGAAATGTCCGGGTTTGCACGCCACCACGGCAGTATTCCCATCATCGGCGATATCGGAGCCGTGTGGCCGCTGATAGCGCGAGGGGTCGCCCAACGGCTGTCCGTAGACCTCGATTTTGTATCGTGGCCTCAGCAAACCGAAAAGGGTAAGCAAATGCGCGAGTGGCTCGTGCAGGAAATCCGCCCCCTCGACCGCGACAGGATGCTCACGAACCTCAGTTCCGCCTGAACCGGGCACAGTGGAGATGGGCCTTTCCCCAATCTGGATCTTTTTCAAGCGAAAGCTGAAGCATGCGAGAAGGGCGCTGAAAGCGCCCTGTTGACGTTGTGGTCGCTGAGACGCCCCGGCTGAAGCCGGCCGCAAAGAGGAGCCGGCTCGAAGCCGGCTAAGTCGAGTGCCCCTGCAAGCTTGTTTTAGAGCATCTTCAGATTGACCTGCGGTAATCTCTCTCATTTGTGGTGCAGGCGTCTCGCCTGCCCTGACAGCACCCCGACTGCCGCACCTAATCCTTAAACTGCTCTAGTTCGGGCGATGGGCGGCCGCCGAACTTGCGAAACATTCGGATTAACCTTCAGGTAGGGCACAGTGGACGAAAAAGGGCAAAGTCGCCATTTGCCCCGTTTCAGGTTTGTTTCGCGTGTCAGGTTTGTTTTGCGCGCTCGTTCGTCTTCGGGGCCGCCGGCTTTGACTGCCTTTGCCGCTTGGGCAACCTTACGGTGAACTGGGTCTGCCCGTTGGCGCGCGCGTAGGCAATGGCGCCGTTGTGGCTTTCGATGATGCGTTTGGAGATGATCAAGCCGAGGCCGGTGCCTTTGCCCACCTCTTTAGTCGTTACCAGCGGTTCAAACAGCCTTTCTTCAATTTCCGGCCCGACGCCCGGTCCCGAATCGCTGACGCATATTTCCACGGCTTCACCCGTGTCCGCCACCGTCAGAGAAACCTGGCGTGCGTCGGCTTCTTCCACGGCATGCAGCGCGTTGTTCAGCAGGTTGACGAGCACTTCCATGAGCTGCGTTGGCCGGCACTCGACCATAAGGTCTTCGGGGGCCTCGGCAACCGCCAGGGTCACGCCGTGTGAACGGAACCGGTCCTGGCAAAGCACCATGACTTCTTCGATAACTGTCCGCAGGCGTGTTTCCTGGAAGGGATCCCGGGAGCTGTCGCGCGTGAAGTTGCGCAGGCCTTTCACAATCTTCTTGATGCGGAACACGTGGCGCATAATCGATTCGGCCAGCCGCGGCGCGACTTCCGGCCCGAGCTCCGGCGATTGCAGCACCCGGTCAAGCTGTTCCGCCGAACCCGATATGATGTTGAGCGGGTTGTTGATCTCGTGGGCAATGCTTGCCGCCATCTCGCCGAGCGCCGACATCTTCGAGGCCTCGAGCAGCCGTGCCCGGTGTTCCTCGACGATCTGCTGAGCCCGGCGGCGCTCGGTAATGTCTTGCACGGTGCCGATAAGTTTCAGCGGCCGTCCCTGCCCGTTCCGGACAAGCTCGGCGTGCTCGTGCACGACGCGCTCGGTTTTGTCCGGCAGCACAATCCGGTGCTCGATGTCATAAGACGTTTCGCCGCGGCACACTCGCTCGGTTAGATCCCACAGTGCCTGGCGATCATCCGGATGCACCCGTTCGAAAAAGTCCTGTTGCGTGCCCTCGAACTGCTGCGGTTCAAGGCCGAAAATCCGGTAAATCTCGTCCGACCACGTCAGCTTGAGCGTGACAAGATCCTGCACCCAGTTGCCCATTCGGCCGATGCGCTGGGCGTCGGCCAGTTGGGCCTGGCTTTGCCGCAACGACTCCTCAGTCCGTTTCCTCTCGGCGATTTCCTCGATCAGCCGGCGGTTTGCTTCCACCAGGCTCGCCGTCCGTTCCTGAACCCGCAACTCGACCGCCTCGTAGGCCTGCTGCAAGGCTTCCTCGGCCTCTTTCCGGGCCGTAATGTTCGTGTTGGTCCCAACCACGCGGACGGCTATGCCGTCGGCCGAGCGTTTCACCGCGCAGCCCCGCGAGAGCGTCCAGATCTGGCCGCCGCCACCCGTGCGGATCCGGTATTCGACATCGAATTTCTTGGTTTCCCCGGCGACGTGGCGCTGAAACTCCCGAAGGACGCGTTCCCGATCCTCGGGGTGGATGCGCTTGAGCCACCAACTTATGTCTTTTTCCACGTCAGAGGGTGTGTAGCCGATCATGGCGGCCCACGACGGGCTGAAGTTCGACTCCAACGTTCTGAGATTAAAATCCCAGAACCCGTCGGACGTGGCTTCGAGCATCATCCGCAGCCGGTTTTCGCTCTCCCGTAGCGCCTGCTCGGCCTGTTTCTGTTCGGTTAGATCCACCACCACCATCTGGCTGGCCAGACTGTTCATGAACGGGATCATGCCCACCGTGAGCATCGCCGGAAAGGTCTTGCCCGTAGTCCTGTAGAGGGTCAACTCATAAGTCTCGGGCACTTCGCGGCCTACGCTGAACCGGCCCCGCATATACTCCAGCACCCGCTCCTGGTCGTCCGGCACGACGAACTGCATGGGGTCCGCGCCGATCAAGTTTTCGGGAATTTCCATGCGCAACAGCTGCGAGGCCATCGGGTTGGCAAAGACGATCCGGCCGCCGCGCACAATTACGACCGCGTGCGGAAACGCCTCCACCAGCGTCCGGTACTTGACCTCGCTCTCGCGCAGGGCGTGCTCGATCCGCCGCCGCTCCTCCACCTCGCGGCTCAGGGATTCCCGATCCCGTTGCAGCCGCAGTTTCACCCGATCCGTCTCGAGCACGGAAAGGTAAAGACCGAAAAGGGAACCCATGCCGCCCGCCACGAAAATCACCTCCCGCATCACACCCACAAAAGTTCCCCAGAAGTCCGTCAAGACAGGCGCCAGAAAAGGGTCCGCCAGACGCAACGCCTGGCTCACCAGCATCAGGCAGGCGCCGGTTACGAGAAACCACGTTACGGCAGTGCGTGTGTGAACGCGGTCTGCAACAAACAACGACGACCAGCACAACAAGCTTAGCGCAAGAAACGACAAGAACGACGAGGTCAGATAACCGGCCAGATTGAGTTGGCCAAGACTTATGCTGAGCGTCTCGATCGTTGCAGCGAAGGCAACTGAAAGGCCCAACACCCATAGGGCAAAACGGTACGGCGCATCGGCATCCCGGAATCCCCGTATCGGAGCCGCAACGTTCGTTGGCTGTTCACCCGCATCCGTTCTGGCAATCACGCGTCACCCATTCAGGCGCCCGCGAGCCCCATCCCCCGCGGCGCTGCCAAGCCCATTATGGCAAAACCGCCGCCGGTTCGCCACCCACCAGCCATGCCTGGAACGGGCTGCCGCCCGCGCGGGCGCGTTAGAAACAGCCCTCGGGAAAACCGGCCCGAATTCTCGCCTCCGGCAGGCCGATAGGTTATGATAAAGCTCGGACATTACACGGAGGGACTTCGTCATGCGGTTTTTGATTTCTTCAGTCGTCGTTGTTTATGCGGGCGCCTGCCTTGCCGCGGCTGCCGCCAATCCCGAAGTACAAGTTGCGCAAGACAGCCTGGTCGTCACCGTCAACGAAAAGCCGGTGCTCGAGTACCGGTACAACAACGTTCCTTTCAAACCGTACGTGGCAAAGCTTTACACGCCCGGCGGGATCAACGTCCTGCGCGACGCGCCGCACGACCATCTCCATCACCACGCGCTCATGTTCGCGCTCGGTGTCAACGGCGTCAGCTACTGGGCCGAAACCCCCAAGGACGGGAAACAGGTCCACCGTAGTTTTCCAAACCCGCCCCGGCAGGAAAAAGTGGTTTCCGAAACATTGAACTGGACCGATCCCGATGGCAAGACCGTCCTCAACGAAATGCGCGAGATTGACCTGCACGCGGATTCCGCCGACGATTTGACGCTCGTCACTTGGCAGTCCGTGTTGTACTTGCCAAAGGGTCCGGAATCGGTCCAGCTCACCGGCAGCCACTACTACGGACTCGGCATGCGCTTTCTCGAGTCGATGGACAAGGGCGGGACGTTCACCTTCGGCTCGGACGACGAGGGCGAAATTGTGGGAGGCGACGAACGGCTTACCCGCGCGCCGTGGGCCGCCTACACGGCGGAAGCCGGCGGAAAGCCCGTAACCGTCGCCATGTTCAACGATCCCGCCAATATGCGTTCCCCCACCTACTGGTTCACGATGCACACGCCGTTCGCTTATCTGTCCGCGACGCTGAACCTCCACCGCGAGCCTCTTCAGTTGTTGCAGGGCGTGGGGATGCCGTTGCGCTACGGCGTTGCCGTTTGGGACGGAAAACAGGAAAAACCGGCGGTGGAGAAGGCATACAAAGAATGGCTGGAATTGATAAAGGAATAGCATCGAAATTGCCGTGGAGAAACTGCTGAAAGGAGATGATCATGTCTGCAACACATCAAACGGGGCCGGTTTCCCGGCGTCATTTCATGGGAACGGCCGCGGCCGCGGCTTTGGCCGCCACGGCCTCGGGGCGCGCCCACGGCCAGGGCGCCAACGCGAACAGCCGGCTTGGCGCGGGCCTGATCGGGTGCGGCGGCCGGGGCGGCTCGCATTTGCACGCGCTCGACTGGCTTAAGGACAACGGCGGCAACGTCGATGTCGTGGCGGCCTGCGATATCTACCGCCCGCGGCTCGACAAGGTTGTCAAGAACTACAAAATCCCTAAGGGCTACATGGACCACCGGGAGCTGATTGCCGATCCCAATGTCGATGTCGTTTTTATCGCGACGCCCGACCACCATCATGGCTACGCCGCAATCGACGCGGTCAAGGCCGGCAAGGACGTGTACTGCGAGAAGCCCGTCACGCACTGGCGCCAGTTTGAACTCATCAAGCAACTCGCCGGGGAAGTGAAAAAATCGGGCCGGGTATTCCAGCTCGGCACCCAGGGCATGTCCGACAGCGCGTACACCCAGATGAAAGAGCTTGTCCAGGACGGACTGATCGGCCAGCCCATTCACGCCGAGTGCGGCTACTTCCGCGTCGGCGACTGGGGCGAGCGCGGCATGCCCATCGACGACCCCGACGCCAAGCCGGGCCCCGACCTGAATTGGGAAGCCTTCCTCGGTGACGCGCCCAAGCGGCCGTTCGACGTCAGCCGGTTCTTCCGCTGGCGCATGTACGAAGACTACGCCGGCGGGCCGTCGACCGACCTGTTCCCGCACAGCCTGACGCCCGTGATGGACATCCTCGGCGTCAAGTGGCCCTCGGTGGCGGTCGCCACCGGCGGCAAGTTCCGTTACCAGGAACGCGAGATCCCCGACACGTTCAACATGCTTATGGATTTCCCCGAGAAGATCACCGTGGCCGTCCTTGGCACCCAGGGCAACAACTACCAGGGCACCGGATACCGCGGCGCGCCCGGACGAGTCCCTGTCGTGCGTGGCTGGGACGGTTCCTTGACGGTGGAAGGCGAAGAGATCGTGTTCATACCCGCCGAAGGGTCGAAGAAAAAAGAACAGCGGTTTCCGGTAAAACAAAAAGAGGACTTCGTCGAGTATGTCCGCAGCTTCCTGAACTGCTGCCACGAAGGCAAAACCAACACCTTAAGCGACGTCGACCTCGCCTACCACACCCAGACCGCCCTGATCATGGGCATGCTCGCCCTGAGGGAAGGCAAAACCGCCCGGTTTGACGCCGAAAAAGAGCAAATCCTCATCTGAGTTCTGCAATAAGAAAACCCCCACCAAGCTTGTGGGGGTTTTCCTCTTCTGGCTAACCCGAATGTTTCACAAGCTTGGCTTCCTCCGCCAGCTCAACGATGCTAAGCTTGCAAGAGCCCTGAACTTAGCAGGCTTTGAGCCGGCTCTACAGCCGGGGCGTTCAAGCTGACTATTACACAAAAGGGCGCTTTCAGCGCCCTTTTCGCATGCTTCAGCTTTCGCTTGTGCTACTATCCGTCATGATGGTCGAAATCATTTTGCATTTTCATGCGGCCACGTTTGCAAGTTGCTTGACTGTAGCGTCTTACCACGGAAATGCCTGGCGTTTACCCATATTCGTTCCGGCTATGCTCATTGGGGGAAATGAAGGTCAGCCCTGGGATTTGTGAGAGCGGGCCTAAAAAGTCCCGTAGGGACTGCGAGAAAGTAGCCCAGGACGTTAGTCCTGGGTTCCGGGCCTCACCATGCGTTAGTCCCGTAGGGACGATTGAAAAAGCAGAAGAAACAATTGCTCAAGGCTTCAACCGTCCCTACGGGACTTTGTTTTGGAGGCGCGGGTTGGCCCCCGGACTAACGTCCGGGGCTACTTTCATACCGTCCCTACCGGGACTGTAGCCTGTTATCCACGGAAATGCCTTTCATTTCCCCATATTGGTTCCGGCTACGCTTCATTGGGAGATATCCGGGCTAGTATTAGCGAAACAGCCGCAAGTACTGACCGAAAAGAGGAAGGCCCCGGGAGACGCGCTCTCCGGGGCTCCTAAAAAAAACTTTCGGCTGGATGGAAAAGAAGCAACAAGCAGTTACCTGTGCTGACTCCTGCGACTATTCCCCAGTGTCAACGCCGGCTTAAATGTTGCCATCTTCTCCCCGTATCTGGTAGCGCAACTGCCTTAGTTCGCGCTGGAGGTGCTCGCTATTGGCTGAATCGAGATAACTCGCAACACTGTGAGATTTTATGTACCTGTCAATCGCGAGAGCGTTCACCATCCGATTGTACAGTTGGTCCTCATACGTGGCTGCTCCAATATCCTCGTCGGTTGGCGCAGGAATCTTCGATAATTGTTCGTCGGCCTTTCTGCTGTTTTCCAGGGCCGCAACATGCGCCTCTCGCACGAGTTCTATGCTCGTTTCCTTTCGCGTCAATACAAGTCCCCGCGCAGCTGCACCCCGGGCTTCCATGATAAAATGGTTATGTGGTCCTATCGTCTCTGCAAAGTTCGGGTACTTGATCCAGTCCGCTAGCAAATCCTCTACGTAAGCTGGGTCTCTAAGCATCGTTTGGAGAATACGTTCCCCCTCTTGACCTCCGACTAACGATAAGAGCCATATTGCTCCTGTCTTCGCCAAACAAAGAAACGCGCCCTCCTTACCGGGCAAGCCCTCCCAGGAGTCATACCTGCGGATGTAATCAAGGATTGCCCTGTAAGACCTCTGATTTTCGCCAAGATATGCTATTGCAGTCGCAGCCCGGGGCCAGTCACGCAAGTATTGTCGGTCTGTCAAGATTCTGTATAGAATTGGAAGCGATTCCTGGCCAAGGTCCTCCTCAATACGCGAGTAGGGCACATTGCCCAGCCTAAGATACTCTATTAAGTCTGATTCGGTCCGTGGCTTTTCCTGTGCCGCCTTTTCGGGGCTGCCAACGTCCCGGATCGGGGCTTCTTCCGGGGTCTCGTTAGATGGGCCTTGTTCATTGTCAGAAGACACGGCTTGTTCAGAAAGCGGTCTGCTGTCAATCCCCCGGCTTTCCATCTTCACGTTGCTGGAAACTGGACTGACTCGCACGGCGCTAGTTGGAGACGCAACACCCCTGGGCTTTGCAGCCACACCGACTATAAGAGCACTTACAACAACTACAGCAAATCCTATCGCCAGCCGTAATGTTAAACGCATAAGCGGCTCCCAGAGTTCGGTAGGTGCTTCCCATCCCCCGGATCAGCCTTCCCTCCCAAGAAACTAAGTGGCTCGCGCGGCTCCCCACCATGATGCACGCGGCACTGCATCTCGCACCTGCCACACTTGTTTCGATTACGCCTCAAGCCGGATGGTTTGCCCGGCGCGGGCGCAGAACGTTCTGCGACCGTCTCCGCTTGTCTCCTCGAGCATCCAGTCGATGGCTTCGGGGTCGCCGTGGACGAAAATGACGTTGCGTGGGTTGAGGCGCTCGATCTGTTCGTGCAACGCGTTCCTCGGGGCGTGGGCGCTGAAGTGGAAATGGCGGATATTCTCGAGCGAAATTCTCACCGCCGCCCGGGCCGTGCCGAACCGCAGCAACGCCCCTTTTTTCGAGTGCAGCACCTTGTATCCCAGCGTGTCCGGGTCGATGTAGCCCACGAAGAAGATACCGTGCTGCGTGCTCTGCACGACCTCCTCGGCGATCAGCGCCGAGGGCGTGTTCTCCACCATCATGCCCGAGGTAGCCACAATGATGCACGGCTCTTCGAGCAGGTCCTGCACGTTGTCGCGGTTCCACACATCGCCGACGCGGCCGAACCGGCTCAGCGGGCGCAGCCACGCGTCCGGGTGAAGGTAGTCGGGGAACCGGTTGTACACCTCGTACACCGCCCGGCCGAGGCCTGAAGCGTAAACGGGCACGGACGGCAGCTCGCCCGAGTCCTGGTACCGGGCGATGATGTTGAGCATCTCCTGCGTGCGTCCCAACGCGAATGCCGGCACCAGCACCGAACCGCCCCGGTGCAACACTTCCGCGATCCGCCGGCAAAACCGTTCGGATTGTTCCTCGTAGTCGAAGTGGTCCGCGTCAAGGTTTGCGCCGTACGTCGATTCGATGACGAGCGTATCGATGTCTTCCGAATCTTCGAGCGGCTCCAAGCCGGCCAGCAGTTCCTGATCGCGGTCGCAGATGTCGCCCGTGTAGAACAGCGTGTGCCCCTCGGCGCGCAGCAACACGCTTGCGCTGCCCAGCACGTGCCCGGCGTGGCGCAACCGGCCAAGGACGTCGCCGTTCCCCCCCACGCTGAATTCCTCGTCAAGCCCGACCGCCACCGTACTGCCGATGGCGTACTCGACGTCCTCGTGCGTGTAAAGCGGATACCCCGGCACGTTGCGTTCCCGCGCGATGGTGCCCATCACCGACACGCTGTTGTGCAGCATCCGGTCCATGACGGCCAGCGTCGCCGGCGTGGTGTACGGGACGGTCTCGCGGAACCGCCGCAGCAGTTCCGGAACGGCGCCGCAGTGGTCGACGTGGCCGTGAGAAATTACTACAGACTCCGGGGCCTCATCGAGGAGTGAAAAATCTGGCAGGGCCTGCGGGCCCTCCTTTTTGGGGTGAACGCCGCAATCGAGCAGAATCCGGTGGTCTTCCACTTCGATCGAATAAGAATTAGCGCCGATCTCGCGGCCACCGCCGATCGGCGTGAAATGTAACGGGGAAACCTTCTTCACGGTGCAATCTTATAAGTTCGGTGTAAAGGTTGTCAAAGCGGATCTTGAACTCAAAGAAACACGCAACGGGACGCGTCCATCATCTCGAACAGGCTGTAACCCACCTGCCGGAGCACCTGGTCCAGGCGCACCATCGGCAGCCCTAAAACATTCTGATAGCAACCGTTATAGCTGGAAACCAACAGCGTTCCCGGGCCGTCTACCGTATAGGCGCCCGCGCGATCTATGGGGTTAACAGCAGAAATGAACCGCTCAATTTCCGGCCCCAACAGTTCCCGAAACGTCACGTCCGTCGATTCATAACCATCGGCCCGTTTGCCCGTCGCCGTGTCAATAACCGCAACCCCCGTCAGCACTTGATGGGTTTCCCCCGAAAGCTTTTCGAGCATCGCCCGGGCTTCGCCGGCGTCTGCGGGTTTGCCCAGCACGTGCTCGCGCAAAAAGACAAGCGTGTCGGCGGCAATGACGAGCGCGGGTTGGTTCAGCCGGCCCGCCACGTCGTCCCGTTTCGCCCGCGCATTCACCACCACCATCTCCGCGGGCGTGCCTTCGAAAGTTTCCTCGACGCCGCTCGGCAGGATCGTGAATTCGAGCCCGAGCGAGGCCAGCAGGGCGCGGCGGCGCGGCGATGCCGAAGCCAGCACGAGCCTCATTCGGGCTTTGCTCCCACGGGTCCCGGCAGGTTCTTGCCGCCCGCGCCGACGGTCTCGACGAGGCGGCCGTCTTCGATTACCTTAACCCCTTCGGGCAACTGGATTTGCGCCTTTTCAGGCGGGAGGGGCTGGTTGATTGTGAAAGCCGAGATGTCAATGAAGGTTTGTGATTCCTCGTCGTTAATCACGTGAATGCGCACGGGCAGGTAGTCTTTCTCGCGGAGATACAACCGCACCTCTTTGAACGGCAGCGGCTCGTCATTCTTGGGTTTAGGCCGAATGGCGAGGCCTCTTGCCGCTTCGGGCACGGACTCGGCGGTCCCGGCCGGGTCGAACAGCTCCAGGTTGTACGCTTGCTGCAACTGCTCGGCGTTGTCTTCAAACCCGAGAAAGAAGATCTCCGCCTGCGGGTTGTCGCGGATGTTGTGAATCTCGACTTGCTCGATTTCGGGAATATACTCGTACGCCCGGTACTCGTCGACCACATACGTGGCGCCGCGCTCCGGCTCCAGATAACGGAACACGATCCGCCGCGGATTCGCGTAGATTATTGAGCCGCCCGTGGCGCGGGTCTCTTCCGGTGTGACGTTTTTCTGCTGAAACCGGGCTTCCAACGTCTGGATTTCGTCTCTTTTTGCAGAGAATTCTTCAAAAAAGGCGTCAAAATCGGTGGCGCCCGGAGCGCCGGCCAATGTTACTAAAACAATCAGGCTGGTAATCAATCCTGCTCTCCGTCTGTATCTTCATCGCCGGCCGGGGCGGGTTCGGGCGCGGCGGCTTCGGGCTTGATGCCGCCGTTGAGCAAGGCTTCGTGCGCGGCCAGGATCGACCTGATGTCGTCGTGGAGCCGGTCGCGCTGGTCCTGGAGGCGTCGAATATCCTGGGCAAGCAGCAGAGGCACCCGCTCAGTTTCCGCATCCACGCGTGATTTTTCGACGCGGGCGGCTTCGAGCAGCAGCGCGGCTTCTCGCTTGGCCGATTCGATGAGGTTTTCGCCGAATTTTTGCGACGTAACCAGTGTGTTTCGCAGTGTTTCTTCCATCTGCCGGTGCTCGTCGAGCTCTTCTTTTTGTTCGGCGAGCTGGGCCTTCAGGTCGCGGATCTGCTGTACGAGATTCTCCAGCACATCCGCCAATCGCGCCAGGAAATCGTCTACCTCACCGGTGCTGTACCCGCCGATCAGGGAGCGGTTGAAGTCATAGTTGAGCACGTCGCTCGGGCTCAGCACGTTTTCCTTGCCCAGCACGTCCGAGACCACTCGGTTCTGTCTCATGGTCCCTCCTTGTATAACGAACGAGAAAAGCTGAAATTCACTTCCCAAGCTCTTTAGATCGTGCGACGGCCGCGTCAACGCCTGCCGATATGACTTTTTCGAAACCGCCGGCCCGAAACGCTTCGAGCGCGGCGGCGGTGGTTCCGCCCTTGGAGGTGACCCGCTCGCGCAACACCGACGGGGCCTCGCCCGACTCGACCAGCAACCGGCCCGCCCCGAGCAGGGTTTGCGCGGCGAGGTTGGCCGCTTCGCGGGCCTCGAGCCCATGCGCCTGCGCCGCCTGGACCAGCGACTCGACCATGAAGAAGAAATAGGCGGGCCCGCTTCCGCTAAGCGCCGTAACAGCGTCCATGAGCGTTTCGGGCACGAACTCGGCGATGCCGATGGCTCCGAAAATGGCGGCGGCGGCGGCTTTATCGGCCTCGGTGCAGTTTTCGGCCATGGCGATGCCGGCCGCGCCGGTTTTTACAAGCGCGGGGGTGTTCGGCATGACGCGCACGACGCGCACGTTTTGGCCGAGGCGTTCGCGGATGTAGCCGGAGGAGATTCCCGCGGCTATGGAGATGACCAGTGCGTCCGGTTTCAGGCCGGGCTTCACTTGTTCGAGGGCTTCGGCCATGCTCTGCGGTTTGACCGCCAGCAGGAGTATATCCGCGGCCCCGGCGAGGGCTTCGGGCGAATCCGCCGACTTGACGTTCATTTTTCCGGCCGCTTCGCGGCGCTCTTCGGCCACATCGAAGATCAGCGCCTTGTCCGGCGGAAGGGTACCGGTGGAGATCAAGCCCTGGAGAATAGCGCTGCCCATGTTCCCGAACCCGAGGAAACCCACCGTGCCCGTCAGGGCAGAAGACGTATCGGTTTTTGTCTCTGTCGAATTAAGCGTTCTCACCACGGCCACCTCGTCGCAGTCCGGGAATTTGGGGCACCGGACGCAGTCGTTGAAAACCTTGTGCGGAAGATCATGTTTATCCACCTCCTTGAACTCGTGCCTTATGAAAAACGAAGGGGTTCGGGTAAGCGCATACACGCGGGGTATGTTCAGGGTACGCGCTTCCTCGATGCAGCGGTCGATGAGTTTGCCGCCAATGCCCGTGCGTTGCAGGTCGGGCCTGACCGCCAGCGAGCGGATTTCGGCGAGGTCGAGCATGTCGATGTGCAAGGCGCAACACGCTCCGACGCCTTTTTCGTCCACGTAGGTGAAAAAATCGCGGGCATTTTCGTACAGCTCCATCAGCGGGCGCTGAAGCAGGTCGCCGTTCCCGGCTGCCTGATCCAGCAGTTTCTTGATTCCAACCACTTCGGTCAACTTCGGCTTTCGAATTACTTTCATCTTCGGTCATCCTCGGAATAATTGTTAACCGGCGCAAAGACTTTAGAGAGTCTATCATAAAGTTGGCGCGCGCTTCCGATCCTGCCCTATATGTGGACAAGCAGGTGGACAAATGGGACGAATGGGACATATGAGACGTATGAGAGGCTTGACGATTGGGATCGCCGCGGCCACCGCCGCACCGTCGCGCGGGAGCGCGACGGCCACCAAAGACGGTTCGTTGTTGGGGAATCGCTACCGGAGGCGGTCGAGAGCTTGCAAGTACAGGTGGAAGAAAAAGGGCAGAAATAAGGTATGAAGGGAAGGTTCGAGAACTTCCTGCGTAACATAGAGAGCGACCCCCTCACGAGGGGGTCACTCTGCCTGCTGTAACTGGAATAGCAGGCGGCTTTACTTCGCGGCTGCCGCACCCCAGCTGCGGCTGACATGTTGTAGTCGACACAGCCGCGAAAAACCTGTTGCGCCTCCTAGGCGGCCTTGAACCAGTTGACCACCAGCAACACCAACTCGAGCAGGCTGTCGGGAAGGTTCTCTTCGAGCCAGTCGCAGTCGAATGTCGCGGCTTTCTTCGGGGCTGATATGTGCCTAATGTGCATCCAGTCTCACCTCCTTCCGCTTGGGGGTCGAGAGGATACTACCCCAACATGCTGTGGTAGGTCAAGCCGGGCTAGAGACAGCCGGGGTGGAGACAGCCGGGGTGGCATCGCTAGGTGCACATGTTCATAAAGACGGTAGCGTACGGAAAAGCAATGCCCGGCGCAGTAGGCCGACTTCGGCGAAGCCGGCCTACTTCGGCGAAGTCGGCTTTTCCGGACAGAGCGTCTGGACGTTTCCGCGCATTTTTCATCAGGAGCACCTCGCTATCGTGGCCTGGACCGCTCCTCGGCCTATGTGGTTAACCTGGGCCGCGGACGTTGAGGCCGACTTCGGCGAAGTCGGCCTACTGCGGCGTTCGTCTTTTACTTTGCTGTATTTACGAAACCATGTACTAAGGAGAAGCGGTCTTTCGATGTAACACGGCCGTCCCGCGGAGCGGCTGCGCGGCCTAACTGAATGCGTCGTCGATCTTCTTTTTAAAATCCTGCGATTTTTCCAGGAGTTCCTCGACGCGCTGGCGGCTTTCGTCGTCGCCGGCGCGCACTGCCTCTTCGAGAGCGCCCTGGAGTGCGGCGGTCATCCTGTGGAGCTGTTCCTGAATCAGGCCTTCCATCTCCTGCTTTGTTGGAATGCGAGTTTTGAGGATGACGCGCGGTCCCGCGCCGGCGCCGGTGTCCTCGACGCCGTCCGGGAGGCCGGCCTCGATCACGCGCACCATCTCGTGCTTGCGCAGAAATGCCAGTAAATCCTGCTCGGTGACATCGGCGAATTCTTCGTGGGTCGCCAGGTGCGCCATGAGCGTGTGCACGGGCACCATCGGATTGGAGGCCTGCTCGAGATACCGCAGGCAATGCTGTTCTACCTGTTCCAGATTCATGAGTTATTCAGCCTCGAGTTCGAAGATGCAGGCGCTAAGCGCCGGAACCGTAAGTTCGCCGTCAAAATTCCGCACGCTCGATTCCTGAATCTTGATCCTTGGTTTTACGCCCGGCTGGTTGTAGAGTTCCGGGTCATTGCCGGTGATAATCCACGCGCGCCCGGCTTCGCCGAGTTCGGCGCCTTTCACGTCCAGGGCCAGCGTCCGCGGTTCCTCGGCGGGGTTCATCAGGCCCACGGTCAGGGCTTTGCGGTCTTCGCGCCATGCAGCGGCCACGTCCATCGAACCCAGCTCGCCCGAGACGGCCACCGGCACGGTACCGTAGTGGCGGCGGTACATGGCCAGGACCAGGCCCGTGGGTTCGAAGGAGGCCGCGTCGGGCGAGGTTTTGATTGCCCCAAGGACGTTTACGGTTTGCGCGTAATTGGCCATGAAGAACAGGTCGCTGTTACGGAACATTTCGTGTAGTCCGGCGGCGGCTCCGAGCCCGTCTTTGAGGTAGTAACGCACGCCCAGCTCGCCGTATAAGTGGCCGCCGTACCAGTAGTTCCACTCGTCGAGTGCAATTGGGATCTTTTTGCCGGCGAGCTCGGGGATTTCCGCCAGGTAGCGGCGGTGCGCTTCCGCCTTGTCGCGCACGGCGTTGCGAATCTGCATGATATGTTCGAGCAGGTTTTCTTTTTTGTTGCAGTAGAAATGCTCGCTGAGCAGGTCCATGTGGCCGTGGCAATTGGCCAGCATGGCCTTGCTCCACTCGCCGGTCGCGCCGACGCCGACAAGCTGGATCGACGGGTCGACCGCCCGCATGGCTTCGGCAAATTCGTTGTGCTTCTTGGTATATTCCTCGAGCGGCATATGGCCGAGCTGCCAGTCGCCGTACATTTCATTGCCAATGCCCCACCACTTGACGTTGTACGGCTCGGGATGCTTGTTCTGGGCGCGCAACTTGCCCATTGGCGTGTCGAGCCCGCCGTTGGCGTACTGAACCTCGTCGGCGGCGTCCTGCGCGTTGCCGAGGCCGCTGTTCACGGCGATATACGGCTCGGCGCCGACGACCCGGCAGAACGAGATGAACTCGTCGATCCCGAAGTCGTTGTGCTCGACGCCTTTCCATGCGGGATTTTTCCGCGGGGGCCTCCGGTCGGGATCGCCGATGCCGTCGCGCCAGTTGTAGCCGCTGACGAAATTCCCGCCCGGCCAGCGGTATACGGGCGCGTCGAGTTGGCGCAGGATATCGATGACCTCCTTGCGCATCCCGTAGATGTTGTCGGCCCGCATCAGGGATGCCGCGCCGACGCGGAACTCGCCTTTGCCGTACCCGATAACCCAGAACGACCCGTTTTTTGTATCGCCCTTTACGGCGCACGGGAACGATGCGGTCCGCCACGAACCGTCCATATCCTCGATACGAATGACCTGCCGTTTCTTTTTGGTATCGCCCCATGCGACGACGACTTCGATGGGACCGGCCGCTTCGTCCGCCGCCACGACGACACGGCCGACGTACTCGCCGGCGGAGAGGGGAATCCGCTCCTGGATGATGCCGATTGGCCCGGCTTCTCCGCTCATCACGATGCTCGGGGAGTGCTCGCCCGCGTAGGCGTTTTCCTTCACCATCCGGACTTTGCCGCCCACCACGATGTTCACGGGGTTATCGTGCGGGCCGAGCAACAGGCGCCAAGGCGACTCTTCCGCTCCCACGTCGTAGAAAAACTTTCTGTCTTGCAGGCGTTCGGCCCAGATGCCGCCATAAATGCAGCGGCCCAGATGCTCGATAAACTGGCCGTACACGTACTTTGAAATCGGCTCCCCGGTTTTGTTGGCGTCAATGACGGCGCGCACCACGGCGTTCTTTTCTTCCGCGCCGGCAGCCAGCGCGCCCGTTAGAATCAGAACCGCGAGCAGAATACGCATAACAAGGCCTCCTCTTGTTCAGGCCCATTCTAAACGAAGCGAGCCGATCATTTCAGTAGAGAACTCAGCGATGCAGAAGAAGCGGGTTGGGCACGCGGCAAGATGCCGCGTCTACTTTTATCCAGATCTTTGGTCTTTGGAAACGAAGCGAGGCACGCCGTTGAACAATGTCGAAAAGCCCACTACAATCGTCTGAAACGGGCCTGCGGTGGTCGCGGGCTTACGGATACGCGGGGAATTCATTATGGCAAACCCAAACCGGCGGGATTTTCTCAAAACCTCTTTGTTGACTTCCGGCGGGCTGTTTCTGGGCAGTTGCGCCCATTCGGGCCGAGGTACGGCCACCGCAAGAAGCGGTCAGCGCCCGAACATCGTGCTGATCCTGGCCGACGACATGGGCTACGGCGACCCGGTCTGCTACAACCCCGAGTCGAAAACGGCCACGCCCAACATAGACCGTCTGGCCGGGCGGGGCGTGCGGTTCACGGACGCCCACGCGGCGGGCGCGTGGTGTGTCCCGTCGCGGTACGGGTTGATGACGGGCCGGTACCCGTTCCGAACCCAGTTGAATCAAAAAACCAGCATCATCGAACCCGGCCGGACCACGGTCGCCTCTTTGCTGAAAGAAAACGGGTACCGCACGGCCTGTATCGGCAAGTGGCACCTCGGATTCGAGGGCGGGCCGGAAAACATCGATTTCAGCGAACCCATGCGGGGCGGGCCGCGCGACCACGGGTTCGACTACTTTTTCGGCATGCACGCGTCGCTGGACATCCCGCCCTACTACTACATCGAGAACGACCGCCCCGTGGCCGCGCCGACGGGACACATCGGTGCGAGCCACAGCCCGGACGTCACGCCCATCCAGGGGGCGTTCTGGCGCGAGGGCGCCATTGCGCCGGGCTTCAATCACGACGAGGTGCTGCCGATGTTTACCGACAAGACGGTCGGCTTCATCAAAAACCATGCCGCCGAGCACGGCGGCGAGCCCTTCTTCACGTATCTTGCGCTTGCCGCGCCGCATACGCCGTGGCTGCCAACGGGCCGGTTTAAGGGATCGACGCGGGCCGGCGAGTACGGGGATTTTGTAGCGCAGGTCGACGCGGCGGTGGGACGGGTGTTGCAGACGCTTGACGAGCTGGGGTTGACTGACAACACGCTCGTCATTTTCAGCAGCGACAACGGGCCCGTCTGGTTCGAAGCGGACGCGCAGCGGTTCGGCCACAGGTCGGTGTCCTGCCTTCGGGGAATGAAAGCCGACGCGTACGAGGGCGGTCACCGGATGCCGTTCATCGCCCGCTGGCCGGGCCGTATCGGGCCCGGTTCAGTATCGGATGAAACGATTTGTTTCACCGACATGCTGGCGACGTTCGCGGCGATTGTGGGCGCGGAATTGCCCGAAGACGCCGGGGAGGACAGCTACGACGTGCTGCCGGCGATGGTTGGCGTGGCGCATAAAAGCCCGATACGCGAAGGCCTCGTGGTCGACAGGTCGATCCGGAGCGGCGATTGGAAACTCATCTTCGGCGACGGGGCGGGCGGGTTGAGCCGCCGATATGGCGGCGACGAACCGCAAAAGCCCCGCAAGATCCCCGGCGAGCTGTTCAACCTGCGCGAGGACATCGGCGAGACCACCGACCTTTACGAGCAACAGCCGCAGATCGTCGAGAAACTGACCGCCCTTATGAAGCGGTACCGCGAGGAGGGCCGAAGTGCGCCGCGGTAGGATTACAGCAGGCCGGGTCGGCAATGCAGCCTTCGAGCGGATCGCAACCGGCGGGCATGCCGTAGTTTTGAGTGCGCCGCGCACAGGCCCATGCCGCCTGGACGGCTGAGAGCACGGCGTCTAACGTATCGCCCGCCGGATCTTCGATCAGCGCCTGCCGGGAAGTGCCGCACGAACATGTGAAGCCGTAGTGTTCGGCAAAAGCCTCCGATTCCACAGCCGCGGCCAGTTGTTCCCGGGCCGCCCGGCGTTCCTGCGTCTGTTTTTTGCGCCGCTCGGCCTTGTACGACCGCCTGTCGATCCATTTTCGAGCCAGCATGCCCGGATACGCCTCGACGGCGACGCGGTTCTGGCCGTTGGGCCTGCACGGAATCACGCTGACGCCGCTGCGCATCAGGCGCGGCGCGAGTTGGTAGAACATCTTGGCGACGGGAGTGAAGTAAAGCATCATGGGGCTGCACGCCCGGGCCGCCCGGTCCGCTTGCCGGAAAAGGTGCTTATGGCCTTTGGGATGGGTTGCCGCGTAGGTTTTCAAGACGGCCTCGAACTCCTGTTTCGTCATTGCGCCCACGCGCGCCACGCAACCTTCCCAATCGGGGGGCCAGCCGAGATCTTCCACCAACTGCCTTGGCTGGCCGAACGGGAAATCCAGCCCCGCCACCCACGGGCCCGGCCGCTGAAGCATGTGTTCGAAGGCGTCAAACGACTCCAGCGGCTCGACGCCCTCGACTCGCAGCAGGCCCTGTTCAAACGTGCATGTTGCACAGGTGATAGGTTTGCCTCTTGAAGGCCTGCTGGTGATGTCTAAACCGAAGATGCGCATTGCTGAAACATCCTGTGCTTATGATGCAGCATAGTTGAAGCCGGCCCCTCCGCGCGCGGCACTTACCGGAGCCGCGTAAACGCTTTTAGCTTTCGGACAGTAGTATAGTCAAGAGCAATGACAACCGACGAGACATCAGCCGAACCAGCGGCCACCGCGCGGGCCGTGGCCACTGCCGAAACGGTCGGCGGGCCGCAAGACGCGCTTGTGGCGCGGGCGCGGGCAGGCAACTTGCGCGCGTTTGAAACGCTGGTGCGGCAGAACCAGGAGCGAATCTTGCGGACGGCCCTGCACATGCTGTCGAACCGTGAAGACGCCCGCGACGCCGCCCAGGAGACCTTTATCAGGATGTACAGCTACCTGCACAATCTCAAGCCGGGAAGGCCGGTCGAGCCCTGGCTCTACAGAATCGCGGTCAACGTGTGCCGCGACATGCTCAGGAAACGCGCCCGAACCGCCGCCGTTTCCGCTCACCACTTACGGCCCGCGGCTGTGCAGCCGTGCATGGACGGTTTCGAGCGGCGGGAGATGCTGCTGGCGGCGCTGGATCGCCTGACGGAGCGCGAGCGGTCGGCGATTGTCCTGCGCGATATCCAAGGCCTCGGCACGAAAGACACGGCCAAAGCGCTTGGGATCCGGCAGGTAACGGTGCGCGCCTTAATCAGCAAGGCCAGAATCAAGCTCAAAAAATTTTTGGACGCAGGAGGCGATGCCGATGAGTTGTAAAAAGTATCAGCGCGAGATTGCCCTGTGGGCGGGAGACGACCTGAGCGCGGGCCGCGTCCGCCGGCTGGAACGCCACCTCCGAGAATGTGCGGACTGCCGCGAATATGCCCAGTCATTCAGGCGCCACCAGGAGAAGGTGGCGGAGGCGGCCGCTGAACCGCAGGATGACGAGCTATGCGCCGGGATTACCGAAGCCGTCATGTCCCGCGTCCGGGCAGCAGGCAAACCGGTTGCGCGCCGCTGGACCGCTATGCCGGTCAAGGCGGCCGCGCTGATTGCGGCTGCGGCCGTGGTTCTGCTGTCGCTCGCGATTGTCCATCGGCCCGGCCGGATAACGCCGCCAACCGTTTCTGCGCCCGCCGTGGCCGCCAACGCGGCGCCGCGTCCGCCGGCCGCGCCGGCACCGCCGGCGGCTCAGGTTCGCATGAAGAACCCCGTCGTTATGAAACTGCTGACCGACGACCCGAACGTGGTGTTCGTTATGTTGTCGGATTAGAGAGGAGAACCGGAAGATGAAAGCCATTCTGTTCTGCACCGTCTTGCTGGCCGCGTTCAGCGGGACGGCCGAGGATGAACCGGCCGTTGCCGGGCCGCCCGATGCGGCTTTGCAAGCTGCGGCTTCGCAAGCCGAAGAGGAAGCCACCCCTGAAGAACTCGATACGATTGAGAAAATCCGAAAAGAAGGCAGGGAGAAGCTTAACGAAACCATGGACATGCTCGGGGAGCTTGTGAACAAGACCCGCGAGTTGAGGGCCGAGCCGCTGGAAACCACGGTTATTCCACTCGAACATGCTTCGCCTTCGGACATGGCGGATCTGCTCGATTTTTTCGACGCCCAGATCGAACCCAAAGAAGAATTTAACGCCATTTCCGTTAAGGCGACACCCGAGGATCTTGCCGCCATCGAGCAACTGGTGAAACGATTTGACGTGCCGATGGATAGGCCGAACGTCGAATTGGAGTTTTACGTGCTGGCGGCGATTCCAACCGCGCCGGCCTCCTCCCAGGCCCCGCCCAAACAACTTTACCCGGCAATTGAACAGATCAAGAAACTTTATCCCGATTACAACATTTCGCTGGCGTGCACGTACAGCGTGCGCGCACGCGATGGCCACGAGTTTGTCTTGAACGATAACTGCGAAGGCGTGCCGGTCAAGCTGGCCGCGTCGGTCGACACGAGCGGCACAAAGATCACGCTTGACCAGTTCATGTTCCGAGGAAGCATCGTCAAGTTATTTGAAGAAAGCGCCGCGGAGGATAACACTGAGGAAAAGGGCGCTTTCACGACTTCGGTAAGCTTCGAAGAAGGGCAGTACATCGTCATCGGCAAGAGCAGCCTTGTGGTTGTGCCCGGGCCCGTGCAAAAAGGTTCCGTGCCCGTTTTTCTTGTCGTAACCGGCCGGATTGCCGATTAAGCGCCTTCTCTGGCAAAAACGGGGACGTTGCCCTTTTTTTCGCTAGCAACACTCAAGACAGTACGGTCAGCGGGAAAAAGGGCAACGTCCCCGTTTTTGCGTTTTTGCGCACTGGCCGCAGAACTTGTGAGAAATGCAGACCAGGTTGCTTGGCCCTGCACTTTTTATTACTCTGGACGGCAGGGAGGGTATTGAGTTGATGAGAAGACGCGAATTTCTGGCATCGGTTGCCGCGGGCGCCATTGGCGTTCCGCTGCTTGGCGCAAAGAGAAGCCGCAGGCCGAACCTGGTGTATGTTTTGTGCGATCAGTGGCGGGCGCAGGCCACGGGCTATTCGGGCGATCCCAACGTGCAGACGCCCAACCTCGACAAGCTCGAACCGCAAACCGTCAATTTCACGAACGCCGTGTCTGGATGTCCGGTATGCACACCGTACCGGGGCAGCCTGATGACGGGCCAGCATTGGCTGACAAACGGGCTGTTTGTGAACGACGTGCCGCTGGATCTCGATGCCACCACCATCGCCAAAGTCCTCGCCGGCGCCGGGTACGACACCGGCTACATCGGCAAATGGCATCTCGACGGCCGCGGGCGCTCCTCGTTCACCCCGCCGGAACGCCGCCAGGGTTTCGAGTTCTGGCGCGCGGTCGAGTGCACGCACAACTACAACAACTCGGTTTATTACGCCGACAGCGACAAAAAACTCACCTGGGACGGGTACGACGCCATCGCCCAGACGCGCGAAGCGTGCCGCTACATCCGCGGCCACGCCGGCGGCGGCCCGTTCTGCCTGTTCGTTTCGTACGGCCCTCCGCACGCGCCGTACCACACCGCGCCCGAGCAGTACCGCAAGCTGTACGAGTCGCGGGGCATCAAGCTGCGGGCCAACGTGCCGGACGACGTGGCCGAGCCGGCGTTGCGCGACATCCGCGGCTACTACGCCCACATTGCGGCGCTCGACGAGTGCGTCGGCAAAATCGAGAAGACGCTTGACGAGACAGGCATCGCCGAAGACACCATCTTCGTGTTCACGGCGGACCACGGCGACCTGCTGTTTTCGCACCGGCAAGAGAGAAAACAGCAGCCGTACGACGAGTCGATACGCGTGCCGTTCCTGTTGCGTTACCCGGCGGAACTCGAGCCGCGGCGGGTGGGCTCGATGCTCAACACGCCCGATATCATGCCGACGTTGCTCGGGCTTTGCGGGGTGGACGTGCCGGGCTGTGTCGAGGGCGAAGATTTTTCGCGGCCGCTGATGCGGGGCCGCGAGCCGGATGCCGACGTGGCGCTGATCATGTGCCCCGCCCCGTTCGGCCAGTGGACGCGCGCCAGGGGCGGCCGGGAATACCGCGGCGTCCGCACGCGCCGCTACACCTACACGCGCGACCTCAACGGGCCCTGGCTCCTGTTCGACAACCAGGCCGACCCCTGCCAGCTTGACAACCTCTGCAACAAGCCGGAAGCCGCGGAACTTCAGGCGCGGCTTGAAAAAGCGCTTCGGAAAAAACTCGAGCAGACGAACGACGAGTTCAAACCGGCCCAGTATTACATCGACAAATGGGGCTATAAAACCGATAAAAACGGCACGGTTCCGTACGAAAACTAGCCTTCCACAGCCTGGGCGAGCTTGCGTTTCAGGAAGCCCGCTTCGGCTGCCGTTAATCCGCCTGCATCGGAAACAGCGTTTCTAGTAGAATAAACGAGAGCATGAGCAACTATTACCAGAGCGAGCAGTACCGGTTCGGCGGGTACGACTACCGGATCACGCGTGCGGTCCAGCGGCTGATCCTGATCAACATCGCCGTGTACGCGATCCAACTGCTGCTGGACGTGCCGTTCGCCGAGCTGGGATGGCCACCGGGCGGGTTGATCGCGCGGCTGCTGTCGTTTCAGCCGCTTTCCTTCGTTTTCGGGATGGTGTGGCAGCCGCTCACGTACATGTTTCTCCACGCCAACCTGATGCACCTGTTCTTCAACATGCTCTGGCTTTTCTTCTTCGGCCCGGACGTCGAGCGGGCGCTGGGCACGCGGCAGTTCGTGGTGTTTTACCTGCTTTGCGGGGCTTTGGGCGTGATGGCGACGTTCGTGCCGCTGGTGATCTACGGCGAGATGGTTTCGGTGGTCGGCGCGAGCGGCGCCGTAATGGGCACGCTGATCGCCTTCGCGATCGTCAATCCGCACCGCACGTTCTTCATGTTCCCGCTTCCGGTGCCGATCACGGCCCGCTGGCTCGTGGCGATTGTTATTGTGCTGAACCTGCTCAACGCCGGCCCCGGCAGCCACACCTCCGTGTCCACGCATTTCGGGGGCATGGCCGTGGGATACGCCTACATGAAGCTGATTCCGTATTGGCGCGGCTGGCAGCGGTCGTTCCGGCGGCAACGCCGGCCGAAGGGCAAGAAAGACTCCACGGGCGAGCACGTCGACAACATCTTCCGGTTCGACAACCACCGGCGGAATTGACTTGCCGCGAGTTTTACGGGAGAATTGAAGCAACGTTAGGAGGTTGTGCAACGATGTTTGGAGGCTTGGGTATCAACGAACTGTTCGTGTTGATGCTCATCATCGCCGTGCTGAGCCTGACCGGCGTCTGGCCGGTGATTATCCGGGGCTTGCGCGAATTGCGCGGCGAACATGTCGAGCCTCCGGCGGGCGCTTCGTCCTCCGACGTCGATCTTTGTTACAAGCTGTTCGGCCTCTCGCCTTCGGCGCCCTGGGAAGATGTCGAACGGGCGTACAGGAAAAAGGCCAAGCTGCACCATCCCGACCACGGCGGCGACGGCGACGCCATGCGCGCGCTCAACGACGCCTACCGCATGATTAAGAGAACCCGCGGAAAATAAGACGTCCTTTTGGTGGTTTACGGCTCCCGCCGTACCGGATCATTGAACGAGCCCGAGCGTCCACGCTCCCAATCCTGCCGCCGCGAGCAGAACGATCACAAGGCCCAACAGCCATGCCCACATCGTTTTCTTTTCGGCCGCTCCCGCCCCTGCCACCATCGCCGCCGCGTCTTCGGTCATGACGTCGGCCGTCAATACGGGTTTGGACGCCTGTTTTTCCGTTTCCGGCTCGTCCTCTTCGGTTTCGGCTTCGGCGTCGGGCACGTCGTCAAGTTCGTGGGCGATGGCTTGGAGGCGGTTGCGTAGCTCGCAGAGTCGGGCCTCGGCGGTTTCGGCCCGTGCGCGGGCGGTCTCCAGTTCTTCGCCCTGCCACTCGGCGAATTCGCGGCTCTCGGCCAGTTCGGTTTGGGTTTTCTCCAGGTTGGCCTGAGTTTTTTCGAGGTTCTCCTGTGCCTTTTCCAAATCGGCCTTAGGGGATAGTCCGCGTTCCCGTTCAAGCGCCCGCTCGATTTCGGCCTCGGCTTTTTCGCGCTCGGCCCGCTCGGAATCCGCGGTTTCCGAAAGGCGCGCGATTTCGGCGCGGGCCTCGGCCAGTTGTGATTGCAACAGGGCCAGCTCTTTATCGGCCGCGGCAGATGCAGGCGTTGGCGTTGGCGCCGACGCGGACGGCGACGGTGTTGGGGGTTGGGGTTTGGCGCGCACCTGAACGCGGCCGCCGCAGTAGTTGCAGGCCCCCTCGGTGCCGACGTATTTTTCCGGAACTTTGAGAATCCTATTGCAGTTCGGGCACTGGATCTCGATCATAATCCCGCATCTCCGGGAAACGTCCCCAGTCTTACCATGTCACCGGCCGGGACGCCCCCGCAATTAGCAGGGACGTCCCGAACGCGTTTATTTCAAATAGACCGTCATCCGGCTTACGTAAAGCTTGTCGGTAACGGTTCCGATAGCGCGGAACTCGCGCACGACATCGGTGACCGTGTCAACCGGCTTCTGGGCTTCGCCGAGACCACCGGCAAATGCCGATAGCGGGACGACCACGTCGATGAGCAGTTGCGATTGAATGACACCGACGCCCTGCATCGGTTGATCGGGGTCGAGCGGCGGGTCGAGCGAACTGAACAGCGCGGGCGGCGTTTCGCCTTTGAGGCGGTCGATCACGGTTTTGATCAACGGCAAGTCGGTTCCGACGACAAGGTCGTTGCCCACGTAGGCCATGCTGATCGTCACCATGGGAATCGGGTAAACCACGTTGAGGATCTGCACGCCCTTGTATTCTTCGGCAACGGTGGTCGGCACAAATCCGCCGATGAACGATTTCGCCTGTTCGGCGTCGGTAAGGGCCAGCATGATCAAGATGCCCGGCAGTCCCACTTCCGTGGGCGCAACTGCGACGGCAAATTCGTCGCCGATCAAGTCGAGCGCTTTGTTGAGGCCTTCAAACGCCTGGGCCGTCGGGCCTTCCTCGCGCGCTTCGGGCGGGAAAGAAAGCAGCCACTGCTCGCGCAACATCTCTTTGTATTTGTCGCTGACCTGTTGCGCAAGCAACAACTGGGTCTTTTCCGGCATGAGAGGCGCCAGCCGCAGCGGCCGCAACTCGCCGATAAACTCGTCCAGGGCCGGGGTGCGTTGCAACAGAGTCCGCAATACGACCTCGGGCGGTTGCGAATCTTCCGCCGGAATTGCGGCAAGCGTGTAGACAAACAACCCGGAACCTTCATAGTAGGTTTTCCACTTTTCGATAAACTGGCCAATCGTTGCGGCATCCTGCATTCCGCCCGACATTTTCGACAGTGCCGGCGCCACTTTCTCGAACAGTTCGACAGCCCGGTCGATTTGGAGCAGCATTACGGCTTCGTCCCGCCTCAACGCAGGCATGGCGGCCGTACCGTATGGCGTTGGCGGTTGCGCATCGACGCGGCCGAGGCAGGCCCGCACCATCGGCACGGACGTTCCGGCGAACACGCGTTCGTCGACGATGACGTAGGCATAGCGGCCGTCCGCAAACGAGTGAATGGTCGCACCGTCAACCTCGATAGTCTGTTCTTCCGTTTGCGGCCCGATGTTTTGCCCGTATTCCGTGTAAAGCTCCCGGAGCGAGTTCTCGGCCGCCGGGACGTCCACGGCGGCCCACGCCACCACGAGGGCCGGGGGCGCCTTTTTCACGGCGATTTCGAACGCCTTTTCCACCAAGTCCTCGGTAACGGGCTGCGGCGGTGGGGCTGCTTCTTCCTCGGGGTTTTCCGGCGCCGCGGGTTTTTCTTGATTTTGTGGCGCGGCCGCGGTTTCTTCGGGTTGGGCGTTGGCGGGCGACTCCGCATCGGCCTTTACGGTCTCCTCGGCAGCGAGTTCTTCGATGGCCGCAGTCCAGGCTTCGACAAACTCCTCAACATCGGCGTAGATTCCGATGGGCGCATCGGGGTCGAATCCGCGCATTCGGGCGACTTCCATGGGCGTTTCGGCGGCGGGCACGCCGAATTCCCGGGCCATTTCGGAAGTCCACTCGCTCACGGCGGCCTGCACCTGTTCGGGCGGCACGTAGCGGCCGACGAGGTTCGTGACAGTGTCGTGCAGGGAAGAGATTCCCGGAAAAGCCATCGTTACCACGGCGGATTCGGGAATAAGACGCAGCACCGGTACCGTCAGGGGCGCGTCCGAACCGTAGCTCAATTCGGGTTCGGCGGCGGCTTTTTCGGGCTCGCCTGTTTCAGGCGCAGCCGGGCTTTCAGGTTCCGCGGGCGCCTTGGGAACGGGCGGTTCTTCCTTTTCGCTTCCGCAGCCGGACAAAAACACCGGGGCCGCGCACAGCAAAACCAAAAGAACTGCCAACACCCCCTTCAGGACAAAACAGTCGCGCTTCATGGCATTCTCCTTCGCTGTTTGCCGCCCCATTTCCCCGAGCAAAGCGGCGTCTCCAATTAAAATAACAGATCTTCCGCAAAAAAACACGGCAGAAACCGCGAGATCTTGCGCCGGACATTTCACCTGTCAAAGAGCCCGTTTTTGGCAGCCAACAAGAACGGAGACGTGTGCAGCAGGAAAAAAGGCGGGCTGATGCGAAAAAACAGCGGCCCCGGCACGCGGCAAGATGCCGCGTCTACTTTTGCCTAAACCTTAGGCGCACTAAGTACGTGGTTTCGTAAATACTGTTACGTATAAGACAGCGATCGCCGCAGTAGGCCGGCTTCGCTGAAGTCGGCCTCAACGCCCGTAGCTCGGGTTGGTAACAAAGCGTGACAAGTGTGACAGGCCGTAATTGAGAGGTGATCCCGGTGAACGACGGCTGGAAGGATCCAGATGCTCAGTCCGGAAAGGCCGACTTCGGCGAAGTCGGCCTACTGCGGCGGGCACTGCTTTTCCATACGTAATGGTATTTCTGAACATGTGTACTAAGTAGAAGAGGCTTCCAGCCTCTTGCGCCCGCGATTACTTCCCCAGAAGGTGGCGGAAATAGGCGATGGTATGTTTCAGCCCGTCGCGCAGTGACACCTTCGGCTCCCAGTTGAGTTTCTGGCGTGCAAGTTCGATATCGGGCTTTCGCCGGGTGGGGTCATCGGCGGGGAGGGGCTTGTAGACGATTTCCGAAGAGCCGCCCGCTTGGCGAATCACCTCTTCGGCGAGTTGTTTTATGGTGAACTCACTGGGATTGCCGACGTTGACGGGCCCGTTGAAGCCTTCGCAGTCCATCATTCGGATCAGCGCCTCGATCAGGTCGGACTGGTAACAAAACGACCGGGTCTGGCTGCCATCGCCATAGATGGTAACCGGCTCCCCGCGCAGGGCCTGAACAATGAAGTTGCTCACGACGCGACCGTCGTTGACGAGCATGCGCGGCCCATAGGTATTGAAGATCCGGACGACGCGGATGTCCACCCCGTTCTGGCGGTGGTAATCGAAAAAGAGCGTCTCGGCCACGCGCTTACCCTCGTCGTAACAACTGCGCAGGCCGACGGGGTTGACGTTGCCCCAGTACGACTCGGTTTGGGGGTGAATGGCCGGGTCGCCGTAGATTTCGCTCGTTGAAGCCTGCAGGATGCGCGCCTTTACGCGTTTAGCCAGCCCGAGCATGTTGAGGGCTCCCATCACGTTGGTTTTGATGGTCTTCACGGGATTGAACTGGTAATGCACGGGCGAGGCGGGGCAAGCGAGGTTGTAGATGCGGTCAATTTCGACCAGCAGGGGCTGGGTGACGTCGTGCCGAAGCAGTTCGAACCGCGGGTTGGCGCGCATGTGGCGGATATTGTCTTTCCTGCCGGTGTAGAAGTTGTCCAGGCAGATTACTTCCTCGCCGCGTTCGAGCAAGCGCTCGCACAGGTGCGAGCCGATAAAGCCCGCGCCGCCGGTTACCAGGTTTACATGAGCCAATTTTTTGAACCTCCGGGCCGCGTTCGAGCAAGCGCTCGCAAGGGTGCGAGCCGATAAAGCCCGCGCCGCCGGTTACCAGGTTTACATGAGCCAATTTTTTGAACCTCCGGCAGTTATTTTATGCAATTGGGCACGGTTCAGACAATAAACCTGCCTTTCCCAATCGCATGCCGGCGTCTGTAATGAATTTGCGCCTGCCAGCGGTTTTATGGTATCTTTCCGTGCTTTCTAATTCACAGGAACCCTTCTTGTGACGTGGCTTGGGTGTTCCGTGGCGTTTTGGCGGCACGGATGTTCGGCCTTCCGCCTGTAGCGCGGCCGCTGGACAAGCCGCAGGGTTCCGAGGACGTAACCCAAAGGAGTTCACATCTATGCCTATCGTAACGATGCGGCAACTGCTAGAGTCCGGAATTCATTTCGGCCACCAGACCCGGCGCTGGAATCCCAAGATGGCCCGTTATATCTTCGGCCAGCGCAACAGCATCTACATCATCGACCTGCAGAAAACCCTTCAACAAATCCGCAAGGCCTACGTTACCGTGCGCGACATCACCGCCAAGGGCGGCAACATCCTGTTCGTCGGTACGAAAAAACAGGCTCAGGAATCGGTCGCCCGCGAGGCGCAGCGTTGCGGCATGTTCTATGTCAACAACCGTTGGCTGGGCGGCACGCTCACCAACTGGGAAACCATCCGCCAGAGCATCCGCAACCTGCAGCGGCTCGAAGAGCTTGATTCGAGCGGAAAGATGGACGAGCAGTTCACCAAGAAAGAGGCCATCCAGTTCCGCAAGCAAATTGAAAAGCTCAACGCCAACCTGTGCGGCATCAAGAACATGCCCGGCCTGCCCCAGGCGCTGTTCGTGATCGACGCCAAGAAAGAGTCTATCGCCGTGCGCGAGGCGAACCGGCTGGAGATTCCCTGCATCGGCATCGTCGACACCAACAGCGACCCGGACAGCGTGCCTATTCCCATTCCGGGCAATGACGACGCCATCCGGGCCGTGCAATTGTTCTGCTCGATCATGGCGGACGCCGTCATGGAAGGCCGGATGAACATGGACAAATTCAGGGCCGACGAGGCCGCCGCCATGGAAGCCGCCGCGGCTACGGCCACGGCGCCCGCCGCCGAAGCCGAGGCATCGGCCGAACCGGCCGCGGAACCTGTCGCCGAACCGGCCGCCGAGGGCGGGGTGCAGTTTGAAGCGCCACATTCCGCGGAAGAAGCCGAGCAGGTCGTCGCCGAAACCGAAGAATTCGATCGCGAATTCGAAGACGTGGAAGAAGAAGAGGAGTAATCTTAGATGAATTTCACCGCTAAAGACGTTGCCCGCCTGCGCGAACAGACCGGCGCCGGCATGATGGATTGTAAGAAGGCCCTGACGGAAACCAACGGCGATTTTGACGCCGCCGTGAAGTGGCTGCGCGAGCGCGGGATGGCGCAGGCCGCCAAACGCGCCGGCCGCGTCGCCGCCGAAGGCAAAGTCGATTCGTACCTGCACATGGGCGGGAAGATCGGCGTGATGGTCGAGGTCAATTGCGAAACCGATTTCGCCGCGCGTTCCGAACCCTTCCAGGAGTTCTGCCACGAAGTTTGCCTGCAAGTGTGCAGCACGGCGCCCCGCTGGGTGCGGCGCGAAGATGTGCCGCAAAGCGCCATCGACGCCGAGATGGAAATCTACGCGGTCCGCGCAAAAGAAACCGGCAAGCCCGAGAAGGTCCTTCCCAAGATCGTCGAGGGCATGCTCAATAAGTGGTACAAGGAAGTGTGCCTGCTCGAACAGGCTTACGTGAAAGAGCAGGACAAATCCATCGAAGATCTCATGAAAGAGCTCAGCGGCCGGATCGGCGAGAAGATCGAAATCCGCCGTTTCGCCCGGTTCGAACTTGGCGAAGGCATCGATAAACCCGAAGCAAATCTGGCCGAGGAAGTCGCAGAGGCCGTCAAGGAAAGCGAAGGCGCGTAAGACATGGCGGAAGGCGCCCCGAAATACAAGCGGGTGTTGTTAAAGTTGAGCGGCGAGGCCCTCCAGGGGCCCGCCGCCAGCGGCATCGATTTCCCGACGCTGGGCGCCATAGCCGACGAGGTGGTCGAGGCGCACCGGCTGGGCGTGCAGATCGGGCTGGTGGTGGGCGGCGGCAACATCTACCGCGGCACGCGCGGCATCGAAACCGGGCTCGACCGCCCCACGGGCGATTACATGGGCATGCTCGCCACCGTCATCAACGCCCTGGCCATACAGGCGGCGCTTGAAACCCGCGGGGTGCAAACGCGCGTGCTGACCGCGATCGAGATGCCGCCGGTTGCCGAACCGTACATCCGGCGGCGCGCCATACGGCACTTGGAAAAGGGCCGCGTCGTGATATTCGGGGCGGGGACGGGCAACCCGTTCTTCACCACCGACACGGCCGCCGCCCTGAGAGCCAATGAAATCGGGGCCGAAATCCTGTTCAAAGCCACCAAGGTCGACGGGATCTACGACGAAGATCCCGTGCGCAACCACAAGGCCCTGAGGTACGAGGAATTATCTTACGCGGAGGTGTTGCAAAAGGACCTGCGCGTGATGGACGCCGCGGCGGTGTCCTTGTGCCGCGAGAACGACATACCGATTCTGGTGTTTAACCTGACCAAGCCCGGAAGCATTCTCCGCGCGATACGGGGGGACAGAATAGGCACCGTCGTTCTCGAAAAGTAGACCGTTGCGGGGTTGCCGCTCCGGCATGGTGGCCGGCGCGGCGGGGCGCGGTTCGAAAAAAGGAGATTGACCTATGCCGAATGCTCTGGCCAAGGAAACAAGGGAAAAAATGCAGAAAAGCCTCGAAAATTTCCAGCAGGAGTTGACCCACATCCGCACGGGCAGGGCTTCCGTGGGGTTGCTGGACGCGGTCGAGGTGGACGTGTACGGCACGAAAATGAAGATTAACCAGCTCGCGAACATCACCACCCCTGAACCGCGCATGCTCGTTATCGCCCCTTGGGACCGCACGCAGGTCGGCGCCATCGAGAAGGCTATCCTGGCGTCGCCGCTGAACCTTACCCCGTCCAACGACGGCCACCTCATCCGCATCCCGTTCCCGCCCCTCACCGAAGAGCGGCGCCGCGACCTGGTGAAACTTGTGGGCAAGATGGCCGAGGAAGCGAAAGTGGCGGTGCGAAACGTCCGCCGTCACGAGGTCGACGCGGCCAAGAAAATGCAGAAGGACGGCGAGCTGCCCGAAGACCAGGCCCACAAGGTTACCGACGAAATTCAAAAAATCACCGACGAGTTTACCGGCAAGATCGACGAAGCGTACAAGGCTAAAGAAGCCGAAATCATGGAAGTCTGAGCGGGTCGAAGCCGGGACAAGCGGGCACAAGCCCGCCGGAAAGGGGTTCTTACAGTAATGCCGCAACGCGAGATCGACCCGAAAGCACTGCCGCGCCACGTTGCCATCATTATGGACGGCAACGGGCGGTGGGCCGAGAAACGCGGCATGAATGTCCAGCAGGGTCACGAAGCGGGCACCCGCAGCGTGCGCGTGGCCATCAAGGCGGCCCGCGATTTCGGCATTCAGGTGCTTTCGTTGTATGCGTTTTCGACCGAAAACTGGCAGCGGCCGCAGTCCGAGGTCAAGGCGTTGTTCGCCATGATGAGCAAGTACATCTACCTCGAACTCGACAACATGAACAGCCAGGACATCCGCGTCGTCATCATGGGCCGGACCGACGGTCTCTACGACGAAACGGTCAAAGACCTCGCCCACTGCCAGGAGAGCACCAAGAACAACAAATCCATGCTGCTCAACGTTGCCGTAAATTACGGCGCCCGTACCGAAATTGCCGACGCCGCGCGCGGTATTGCGGCCGACGTAAAAAACCGGAAACTGGCGCTGGAAGACATCGACGAGAAAAAATTCGCCGAATACCTTTACATGCCCTACCTGCCCGACCTCGACCTGCTGGTTCGGACCAGCGGCGAGATGCGGGTGAGCAACTTCATGCTCTGGCAATTGTCCTATGCGGAGTTTGTCACGATGCCGGTGCTGTGGCCCGATTTCCGCAGAAGGCACCTGCGCCAGGCGATCCTGGCCTACCAGTCGCGCCAACGCCGGTTTGGCGCCCGCAAGTGATGTTTAAGCGGTCGTTTATCCTGAGGGTGCTGACCACGCTGGTTCTGCTTCCGCTCACGGTGCTGCTGATCTGGGCGCCCGGGCTCGGTTTCTTTTTCACGCTTTTTATTACAACCCTCGCCTGCGTTGGCGTTATCGAATACTTCAGTCTCATGCGCGCCAAGGAGATTCCGGCCGAGACTCTCGCCGGCGTTGCCGCCGCAACGACCCTGGCCATCAGCGGCCACTTCGGTTCGGCGGGCTTTACGGCGCTGCTGGTTTACGCGGCGATCCTGCTGGTGGCGACGGTGCACGTGTTGCGAAGCCGGCTCTCGCTCGAGGGCCTCGTTGGTTCTGCGTTCGGCCCGATCTATGTGGGCTGGTTCGCCGCGCATATGATCCTGCTCCACAAAATTCCGGTCACCGGCCCCGGGCTGGTAACGCTGCTGCTGGTGGCCGTGGCCGTAACCGACGCGTTCGCCTACCTGGGCGGGTCGGCGTTCGGCCGGCACAAAATGGCCGCGCGCGTGAGCCCGAAAAAGACCTGGGAAGGCGCCGCCACCGGCTTTCTGTTGACCATTTTTGCGATGGCGCTGCTCTACGCGCTGAGCCGGCGCACCGGCGGCTGGCCCGCGTGGACCCTGCCGCGGTACGTCCTGACGGGCGCGATACTTTCGGTGGTGGCGCAGGTGGGCGATCTCGCTGAATCCTCCATGAAACGGTCGGCCGGCGTCAAAGACTCCGGCGCCCTTTTCCCGGGCCACGGCGGTGTGCTCGACCGGTGCGACGGGTTTCTTTTCGCCGCGCCGGCGCTCTACTACCTGGCGGCCCCGCTGTTCTGACGCCGCCGGCTTGTGTTTTAGAGCGGTTTAAGGATGAGGTGCGGTGGTGGGAGTGCTGTCAGGGCAGGCGAGACGCCTGCACCACAATGAGAGAGATTACCGCAGGTCAACCTCAAGATGCTCTAGAAGCCGCTCGTCAGGTATAATCTACAGATAATCGGGAAGTAATTATCAGGCAGAAAGTCTGTATTCGGGAGCAAATATGTACGAAGTGGAGGCCTCGCAGGTCCAGGAATACGTCGAGCGGCTCGGCGACCTCAAAAAGTGCCTCAACGTCGATGCCACCAAAGCCGAGATTGCCGCGCTCGAACAGGATATGGCCAAACCGGGGTTCTGGGACGACCCGGAGCGCGCGCAGAAAATTCTGCAGAAGCTCAAGGCGTTGAAAAACGTCGTCGGCGCGCCCGACGCCATGGCCCGCGAACTCGAAGACGCCCAGGTGCTCGTTGAACTCGCCCAGGAAGCCGAAGACGAATCCATGACGGCCGAACTCGAGCAGCTTGTCGGTTCGCTCGATGAGCGGATGCGCCGGCTCGAGTTGAACAGCCTGTTCACCGACCCGCGCGACAGCAAGAACGTCATCCTCAGCATCCATCCGGGCGCGGGCGGCACCGAATCGTGCGACTGGGCCGACATGCTTTACCGGATGATTCTCCGGTACTGCGAGCGGCACGAGTACACCACCGAGATCGTCGATTACCAGCCCGGTGACGAAGCCGGCATCAAGAGCGCCACCATCACGGTCAGCGGCCCGTTCGCCTACGGCAACCTGAAGTCCGAGAACGGCGTGCACCGGCTCGTGCGGATTTCGCCGTTCGACGCCAACGCCCGCAGGCACACCTCGTTCGCCGCTATCGAAGTGCTCACGGAGGTCGACGAAGATATCGATATCGAAATCCGCGAGGAAGACATCAAAATGGACGTCTACCGCGCCAGCGGGGCCGGCGGCCAGAAAGTGAACAAAACCAGCTCGGCCGTCCGCCTCACACACTTGCCGACGGGCCTGGTTGCCGCATGCCAGATCGAGCGGTCGCAACACCGCAACCGCGCCGTGGCCCTGCAGTTCCTGCGCGCGAAACTCTACGACATCGAGCTGAAGAAGAAAGAAGAAGAGCTGGCCTCGCAGCGCGACAACCAGCAGGACGTCGCCTGGGGCAGCCAGATCCGAAGCTACGTGCTCCATCCATACCAGATGATCAAAGACCACCGGACCAACGTCGAAACCAGCGACGTCAACCGGGTGCTCGACGGCGACCTCGACGGGTTTATCGAGGCGTATCTCAAGTGGGATCTCGAACGTAAACACGCAAATTAAGGCGGGAAATGGACGAACAGCAGCATCACTCGACCGAACAGGACCTCATTCAGCACCGGCTTAACAAGCTCGAACATATCCGCGAGCGCGGCGACGTTCCGTTCAAGTACAAGTTCGAGCGCTCGACTTCCATCGCCGCGGCGCGGGAAGAATTCGAACAGGCTGAAGCCGCCACCGATAACCCGCAGGACATCGACATCCAGGTCACCGTCGCCGGCAGGATGACCGCGTTTCGCAGCCACGGCAAAAGCACGTTCGCCGACCTCCGCGACGAGACCGGCCGGATCCAGCTCTTTTTCAGCCAGAAAAACCTCGGCGACGACGCGTACACGGCGCTGGCCGACCTGGACATCGGCGATTTCATCGGCGGATCGGGCAAGGTAAAACGGACGCGCACCGGCGAAATCACGCTGTTCCTCCATGAGTACGTGCTGCTGACGAAATCGTTGCGCGCCCTGCCCGAAAAGTACCACGGGCTCACCGACGTAGAGACCCGTTACCGCCAACGCTATCTCGACATGGTGGCCAACCCCGAGGTGCTCGAAAAATTCCGCAAACGCATCGGCATCGTCGCCGCCATGCGCGACTGGCTGACCGGCCGCGGTTTTCTCGAAGTCGAAACGCCCATGCTGCACCCGATCCCCGGCGGGGCCACGGCCCGGCCCTTTATCACGCATCACAACACGTTTGACCGCGACCTCTACCTGCGCATCGCGCCCGAACTGTACCTGAAGCGGCTGATCGTCGGCGGGTTCGAAAGAGTCTTCGAAATCAACCGCAGTTTCCGCAACGAAGGCGTCGACACCCGCCACAACCCCGAGTTCACCATGATGGAGCTGTACGAGGCCTACCAGGACTACCTTGGCCTGATGGATGAAACCGAGGAGATGATCGAGGCCATCGTGGTCAGCGTGACCGGCGGAAAAACTTTCGAGTACCAGGGCATGACCATCGACGTCACCCGGCCCTGGAAACGCCTCACCTTGTTCGGCGCGATCCGCGAGTACGCCGGCATCGACCTCGAAACAACCCGCGACCGCGACTCCGCGGCAGAGCTCGCAAAGGGCGCGGGCATCGATATCGAGCCCAACATGGGGTACGGCAAGATCGTCGACGCCGTCATGAGCGACAAGGTTCAGCCCAACCTGGTTCAGCCAACCTTCCTGTACGACTACCCAATCGAGATCTCGCCGCTGGCAAAGAAAAAACGCGATAACCCCCACCTCACCGAACGATTCCAGGCCTTTATCGGCGGGCTCGAGATATGCAACGCGTTCAGCGAACTCAACGACCCGGTCGACCAGCGCGAACGTTTCATGGCGCAACTGAAACTGCGCGAGCTCGGCGACGACGAGGCCCAGCGGCTCGACGAAGATTTCATCACCGCGCTTGAAATCGGGATGCCGCCCACCGCCGGGCTTGGCGTGGGCATTGACCGGCTCGCCATGCTGCTCACCGACTCCGCGTCGATCCGCGAAGTCATCTTCTTCCCTCAGCTCCGCACCCTGTAAACGGCGCCCGGCAAAAAATAGGCAACGTCCCTATTCTTTGTGTTCGCTCGCCAGCCCGATTCGGTGCGGCGGCCACCAGGTGGCGAAGGCTCTGCCCTGCAGGTTTCTCAACGGCGTCCATCCGAGCGTGCGGCTATCGAGATGGTCTTCCGGATCGTCATTCTCGGTCAGGATGAACACGTAGCCTTCGGGGACGAGCGAATACTGCTTGCCCTTGGAGCGCGCGTACGGGCCGGTGTCATCGGCGGCCTCGTAAACGCGTTGGGAAAGCTCCAAGTGGTCAACGGACCGGCCGTCGACTTCGAGCTTGCCGGCGTCAAGAAACACCCGTTCGCCGGGCAGGCCCGCGATTCGGCCGACGAGGAGGTGCGGCGCGTTTTTCGCCTCTGCCGGCGGGGCGTAAAGGACAAAGTCGCCACGCCGGGGTTTCCCCCACGAGGCCAGCATGATGCGCGTAAAGGGCATCGGTAGACCGTATGCCCAACGGTTAATCAGGACGTGCCGGATTTTATCGCCGCGCATGTAGCGCCACGACCGGCCGAAGAAAAACCGCCACACCAGGAAAATCAGCACGGCCGTCACCGCCGTCCACCACCACCACGTCTCGCTGAACCCCGTAAAGTCGCGCCAACGGCCCACCGGCAACCAGATGCACGACACCCGGCCCAGGATGCGTTCGTACGGCACCCAGCCGAAGTACCGGCCGTCGCGGCTCTGGGCGCTGTTGTCGCCGAGCAACAGGTAGGAATCTTCCGGCACCAGTGAATACTTGTCCTCCGGCAGAATGCCGTACTTCATGTCGGAGGAGAACCCCGACGGCGGTGACGTGTATTCGACCGGCGGCATGTCGGGAGGCGTTTGGAGCGGCACGCCATCGGCGTGTACTTTGCCGTTGGCGATATGGATGCGTTCGCCGGGCAGGCCGACGACACGTTTCACCAGCGTGGTATGCACGGAACTCTCTTCGACCGATTTGAACACCACGATGTCCCACCGCTCGGGTTTGTGCCGTGGCCAGAGGCGGCTCTCGGCGTAATTGAGGTGGTAAGACGTGCGCGGGATGCGGATTCCGTTGAGCGGGTAGCGGGTTCCATATACGAATTTGTTGACCCACACGCGGTCGCCCCGGAAAATGCTCGGGTTCCCGAAGAACGTCGGCTCCATCGAGCCCGACGGGATGCGGAAAGGCTCCAGGAAAACCCATCGGATCGCCAAAGCCACCAGCACGGCAACTATGATGCTCTTACCCCACTCGCCGGCCGTTTTGAGCATAAGGCCGAGCGACCCCGTTGGGCCTGGGGACTTCGCCTTTTCGTTATGCGTTGTTTTGCGCTTTTTTGCTGTCGCCATGCGGGTTTTCCTTTTGAAGCCGCGGAAAAACTAACTATACCTCGAAAAAGCGGCGCCATGCCAGCTTGGGCTGGCCGTTAAGCGTGTGTTCCTGATAACACTTTTTGCCCCGGCAGGAAAAAAGGCCGCTGGAAATTCCCAGCGGCCCCGGATCTGTCTTCTCTGACTTTTTGCCTAGCCGATGAACAGCGGCGCAAGCACCAGCGAAATTACCGCCATCAGCTTGATTAGAATGTTGATCGACGGCCCGACGGTGTCCTTGAGCGGATCGCCCACGGTGTCGCCGACCACCGCGGCCTTGTGCGCATCCGACCCTTTGCCGCCGAAATGGCCTTCTTCGATGTACTTTTTGGCGTTGTCCATGGCGCCGCCGGAGTTGGCGGTTTGGATGCCCAGCATCACGCCGGTGACGATGGCGCCCACCAGCATGCCGGCGAGCCCCGCCGCGCCCAGCGCGAACCCGATGACTACCGGGAACCCGATGGCCAGGAGTCCCGGCAGCATCATGCCCTTGATAGCCCCCTTGGTGGCGATATCAACGCACTTCGTGCTGTCGGGCATCACGCCGGGTTTTCCGTCGCGCAGGCCGGGGATTTCGCGGAACTGCTTGCGCACTTCCTCGATCATCGCATACGCGCACGTGCCGACCGCCCGGAACAGCAGCGAGCTGAACAGGAACGGCAGCATGCCGCCGATGAGGATGCCCGCCAGGATCTGCGGATCGAGCAGCGACACGTCGACCGGGTTGAGCTGCGCCGCCAGCATGAAGGCGCTCAGCAGGCCGATGGCCGCGAACGCCGCCGAGCCGATGGCGAACCCTTTGCCGATGGCCGCGGTGGTGTTGCCGACCGCGTCGAGGTTGTCGGTGATGTTTCGGACTTTCGGGTCGAGCCCAGCCATTTCGGCGATGCCGCCGGCGTTGTCGGCGATGGGCCCGTAGGAGTCGACCGCCACCACCATGCCGGTTGTGGCCAGCATGCCCAGCGCCGCGATGGCAATTCCGTACATGCCGCAGAAGTAGTACGCGCCGATGATGGCCAGCGCAAGAACAATCAGCGGCGCCGCCGTCGATTGCATGCCCACCGCGGTGCCTTCGGTGACGGCGATGGCCGGCCCGGATTGGGCGCCTTCAGCGAGCCGCTGCACGGGCCTGTACTTCCCGGAGGTGAAATACTCGCTCACGAACCCGATGATCGTGCCGGACACAATGCCCATCACGGCCGCGAAAAACGGTCCATACTGGCCGTACTCGACACCCTCGAGCTCGAAACTGGTGCCGCGCGCCCAGGCATAAGCGCCAATGCCCAAAATGGTCAAAACCGCGCTGATATACGTCCCATTCATCAGCGCGCCCTGCGGGTTGGATTTCGCGAAAATCTTCACATACATCACGCCGACAATCGACGCGATGATGCCGATCGCGGCCGTAAAAAACGGGAACGCGCGAAGATAATCTATGTTGCCCACCGTTACCGTAATCGTCGCGGCAACCGCCAGGCTGGCGATGATTGATTCCACATAAGACTCCAGCAAGTCCGCGCCCAAACCGGCCACGTCGCCCACGTTGTCGCCCACGTTGTCGGCGATAACCGCCGGATTGCGCGGGTCGTCTTCGGGAATGCCCGCCTCGACTTTACCCACGAGATCGGCCCCCATGTCGGCGCCCTTGGTATAGATGCCGCCGCCCGACCGCGCGAACAGCGCCACCAGCGAGGCGCCCATGGCGTAACCGTTGACGATCTGCGCTTCTCCCTTGAAGAACCAGTACACAAATACAAGGCCCAGAATGGCCACGCCAACCACGCCCATGCCCATCACGGCGCCGCCGCTGATGGCCACGTCAAGCGCCGATTTCACGCCGCCGCTTTCCGCGGCCGCCGTCGTGCGCGCGTTCGAGCGCGTGGCTATGAACATGCCCAGAAAACCCGCGCAACCACTGGCAACCGCGCCAATCAAAAACGCTATCGACGTCTTCCAGCCCAGCGGGAGCCCGGGCCGCATCGCGCCTACGACCGCGATGAGTATGGCCAGTATGATTGCCGTGGACATCACGTACCGGTATTCGCGCAGCAGGAACGCCAGAGCGCCTTCCTGAACCGCCCGCGATATTCGCACCATCGTGTCGTTGCCTTGCGGCTTTGACAGGACATACTTGATCAGGTAGACGACGAACAGCAAAGCCAGCAGGCTCGCCGCTCCCGATACCCATAGAAAATTGTCTAACATTCGCCCGTTCTCCTTTCTTGCTTAACAACGTGTCGCACTATTTCTCGGCTCGCAGTTGGCCCTCGTGCTCGAGGGCCGCCCGCGCGGCGTTTTGCTCGGCTTCCTTCTTGGTCGATCCCCGGCCGCGGCCTACGGCCGCGCCTTTAATTCGCACTTCAACTTCAAACCGTTTCCGGTGATCCGGGCCTTCGGACGACACCACCTCGAACTCCGGCAGCGATATCCGCTCGGCCTGGCAGTAATTCTGCAGGCGCGACTTGTAGTCCCACATCCGCTCGCTGGCCAGTTCGCGCTCGATGTTCTGCTCGAACACCCGGGCGATATATTCCCGCGCCTTCTGCCAACCCTGGTTGACATATAGCGCGCCCAGAATCGCCTCGAGGCAATCGGCCAGCAAGGCCTTCCTCTGCCGGCCGCCGGCCATTTCCTCGCCTTTGCCGAGCCGGATTGCCGGCGCGATTCCGAGCTCGCCCGCCAGCCGTGCCAGCGAACGCCGGTTGACGATCCCGGCCCGCATCCGGCTGTACTCGCCGGGCGTCCGGTCGGGTACACGCTCGTACAGGCAATGCGCGACGGCCAGCCCGAGCACCGCGTCGCCCAGAAATTCAAGCGACTCGTAGTCGCTGCGCGGCTCCTGAGTTTCCGCGTACACGGACGCGTGAGTGAGGGCTCGATCCAACAGGCTGAGATCTTCAATGCCCAGCCCGAGGCGCGATGACAGCTCCTGCAACTCCCCGCTGCGTTTGGACTCGTCCTTCATGCCAAAGTTCGCGCTACCCAACCAGGGTTAGTTTTAACCGTTTGCCGGCCGTACACGGGCGCAACACACCCGTTCCGACTGCTCAGGGTCAGGCTCTGCTTTCCCCCCGGACATCAAACCGGAAAGCATGCAGATTGGTGCGTTCAAGGGCCCGCCGTCTCCGAAGTTTCGCCCGCCAACCGCTTTTCTATGTATTGGACAAGGTCGCCGAACGTCTGGATTTCGTTCGCCTCGTCGTCGATGTCGACATTAAACTCCTGGTCAAGCGCCTCGTAAAGCTCGATGAAATCGATCGACTGCATGTCGAGGTCCGCCACCAACTGTGCATCGAGCGTGACCTCGTCGGGTCTTTTGCTCATAACCTTGCACACAACTTCGCGTGCCGTCTGCTCGACATTCCGCGCGTTCGCCATGCAGTCCTCTTCTTTTCGGACAAAGCAGAGTTCGAAGCTGGAAAACCTTACGGGGCGGGATTATAGCAGCCACCCCGCCGGAAGTCTACGCGCCAACCGCGTCGGCGTCGCCTTCCAACCGCGCTTCAATGTACTTGACCAGGTCGCCGAACGTCTTTATTTCATTGGCCTCGTCGTCCATATCGACGTTGAACTCTTTGTCCAACGCCTCATAGAGGTCGAGAAACTCCATTGACCGCATGTCCAGATCGCGGCTCAGGTTGGCGTCCGCCGTAACCTGCTCGGGTTTCTTATCTAACACGTCGCAAATGATCTGACGGACGGTCGGTTCTATATCTTTTTTCGCCATGCAGCTAATACCTCCTTGGAAGAGCCTCACACACTATGGGACACACTACACGGCCCCGTCATGAAGCGCGATTATAACAGGCAGCAAAATCAAATTTCTACAGAACGGACCAATTTACCTAACTTTCTGTAAACCCAACACATAGCAGCCCGCAAAACCTCCCCACAGCTTTAAGCAGGGCCTGAATATTTGGGACGAATCCGCCCTCAGTCACCACATGAAGGTTTTTATTGAGCAAGAGTATTTTGACTGATCGAGCGAGTAGCCGTTTTTTTTTCGGGATTGCTTTGCGTCCAGGCTGCGAGCCCTTTGCGGTTTGCCGCTTCCCGTTCCGTTGCGGTAAGCGGAGAATTGTGATAGAATATCAATTGATAACTTAAGAGTCTTCGATAGGGTACTTGGAACCTCCTGCGGAACTGCCGTTCAGTCTCCAGCTTCTGATTCCCTCCCGGTTAGCGGACTGCTCTTGTTGAATTCGGTCAGAAAAGACGGCGGCAACCTGAAAAAGCCATGCGGTAAATCTTCAGCCAAATCGGCGCTTTTGGCGACGGGTATCGATTACGTGAACCTCCGGAAGCGTTCGGACTTGGACAGGGGAACCACACGCCAAAAGGTTGCTGGAGCTGTCACGACGGCGTTCCGGGCTGTTTTCCCGGCTGCTGCCGGAGATTGCTCCTTCCAGGAAACGTCCAGCGGCATGAACGTGTTTTTCCCACCGAGCATACCGGATTCGGACCTTTTGGCGGAGTTTTTGCCTGGGCTTGAACGCGAGCTTGAGCAGTTGAACAGGTGCTGCTCTTCTTCAGCTGTATTTCGGCTACGGGCGGTTTTTCATTCTGGCGAAGAATCCACCTCGACAATATCCGCCGCCGCGGGCCGTTTGCTGGGCTCGAATTTCCTTCGGTTATTTCTCGCGGCACTTCCGAACGAGAGGTCGCTGGCCTTGCTGGTTTCGGACGAATTCTACCGGCGTGCCATCCGCCCGGGCACGGGCAGCAAGTCAGAGTTTAGGCGGGCCAGAATTCGAAGTCAGGCGAAAAACCCGGTTACGGTGTGGGCTTACCGGTACCCACAAGTGAAGGCTTAAACAAGCGGCCGTCACCGCGGCCGCCATACAGGGACAAAATATTGGCGAGGCAGAACTACGGATACGAAAAGCGCCAGAAAGAACTGGCGAAACAGAAGAAACGCGAAGAGAAACGGCAGCGCAAGCTGAATAGGAAAAGCGACTCGCCTGAGGAGTCGATGGAACAGCCGCCGGCCGGGGAAGAACCTCAAGAGACGGCACAAGAAGAGTCTAGTCCGGAATCATCTTGAATTCGGCCCGGCATCTTCGGCGGGGTGCAACAATTTTAGAACAGACCGAGTTTCACAGTCGAAATGACGTCTAGGGGCCCACAAAGGGATCCAGCCCCTTCCAATGAGATCCCGGAGAAGAAGAGAAATGTCAAAAGGTACAGTAAAATGGTTCAATGATCAAAAGGGTTATGGCTTCATTACGCCGGAAGATGGGAGCAAGGATTTGTTCATTCATCATTCCAACATACAAGGCGGGGGATTCAAAAGCCTTCACGAGGGTCAGGCGGTAGAATTCGATGCCGCCCAGGGCAAAAAAGGGCCTGAAGCGACAAACGTAGTTCCGCTGTAAGAGAGAGCATGCGGATCGGTAACTCCATAATAGAGGACGCGTCATGACACGGACGCCCGAAACCAGAAACATGGCGTTGTTCTGTGACTTTGAGAACATCGCGTTGGGCGTCCGTGACGCGGCCTATGATCAGTTCAACATTTCGAAGGTGCTTGAACGGCTCCTGTTGAAGGGGAATATTGTCGTAAAGAAGGCATACTGCGACTGGGCCCGCTATAAGGAATACAAGGCGGCGATGCACGAAGCGTCGTTTGAGCTTATTGAGATTCCGCACGTGCGCCAGTCGGGAAAGAACTCCGCCGACATCCGCATGGTGGTTGACGCGCTCGACCTGTGCTACACAAAGGGCCACGTGGACACGTTTGTCATTATCAGCGGCGATTCGGATTTTTCGCCCCTTGTAAGCAAGCTCCGGGAGAATGATAAAACCGTGATAGGCGTCGGCGTGAAAAACTCCACGTCGGACCTGTTGATCGCGAACTGCGACGAATTCATCTCCTATGACGACCTCGTTTCCCCGCCCCGGGCACGCGCGAAACCCGCAGCTTCAGAAACGCAGCCAAAGGCCGCGAAGAAAAGCTCGGCAAAAGCGTCCCAATCCGGCCCATCTATCCAGGACAAAAAGCGGGAGGTCTGGAAAATGATTGTGGAGACGTACGAGGCGTTGCTTGAAGAGCGCGGAGACGAAGAACGAATCTGGGGTTCGATGGTCAAGCAGGCGCTGAAGCGCAGAAAACCCGCTTTCAGTGAAGGCCACTACGGATACCGATCCTTTGGCCAGCTGTTGGAAGAAGCGGAGTCTCACGGAGTTCTGAAACTGGAGCGGGACGAAAAGTCGGGCGGCTACGTCATTAAGGGGCATCAGGCATAGCACCCGCGGCGAAACGGCCGTTTAGCCGGATGCTTCGGCGCAGTTGCACGCCCCAAAAGCACTTTCGTTCATACGGGGCGCCTTCTTATCTGGCATCCGCCAGAGCTTCCCGCGCGGCGTCTTCATCTTCCAAACAAACTTCAACTTTGGCTAAAGGCGCATGAGGAGTTCTTTGTGAGGCCCTGCGTTTCAGGATCCAAAAATCGATTCCCGCATCCTCCAGGGCGACGCCGGCGGCTTGGACTTTTTGCACCTCGCCCTCGATCAGCGTAACCCTGGCGAGGTCGTCGTTTAACCCGCTGCCGCGGCGCGGCGCGGCAAATTTAAAACCGCACTCGGAACAGCGGCTCCTTCCTGCAGCGCAGTGCAACTGGCATCTGGGACACAACATGATAACCCTTTCGGGAATGGGGCAAAAAGACTGTTAGCCGGAGAACTTCGTCTCGAAGCGGAAAACGTCGAACCGACAAGGCTCCGCGAAGATTAGTACCGGCGCCCGCCGCGGGATCCACCGCCGCCGCGGGATCCCTGGGGACGTGCCTCGTTGACTTTGAGCGAACGCCCTTGCAGTTCAGTGCCGTTCAGACCCTCGATAGCTGCGGGACCGTCTTCATCGGACATTTCAACAAAACCAAACCCACGGGACTGGTTCGTCGACCGATCCATTACGACCCGCACGGACTCTACGCGCCCATATTCGGCAAAGGCCTGTTCCAAGTCCGATTCGCGCGTTTCAAAAGACAAATTTCCTACATAGATTTTCATTTTTTACTCTTTTCCTGCTGGTTTACACGAGGATCGTTCGCAGACAGGAAAGGATCGGACGCAGGAGAACTAAACGGCAGTTCAAGGAGAGGTCCTTTTGAGCCCTGATGAGAGAATGATCAAGTGTTCCTCGTAAGCTTGCACAAAGTTAAACGTTAGACCATTATAGCACAGATTCAAAACCATAACAACAGCGCTTTGAGAATCATTGCGATAATTGAATACTGCGATTGCCCGCACTTGTCATTCTTTTTTACCCTGCAGTTCAACGTTCAGCTTTTGGAATAGCCATGCCGAGGTTGCCAGAGAATGTTTCATCAGCGCTTGGTGAATGCGCAACAGGTAAAATAAGCGCGTGCGTTATTTTACGATAACGGCTGAAAGTAAAATAAGCACTTTTCGAATTAAAGCATTCCTTGGCACATCGTATCTGAATACAGTTACGAGAAAAAAGAGGGTCGCCCCGGCGGGCAAGTCTTGTCTACGGGCGCAAGGCGTCCGATTCCCGGTTGTGCTCTAAGCGGGCTTTAACAGGTCGCGGACGAACTCCGCGTTTTTCCGGAAATCGGCTATCCGGTCTTTTGACGGCGACGAAGTTTCGAGCACGATCCAGCCGTCGTACTCGATTTCGGCCAGTGCCTCGGCTACCGGCGGCATCGCCACTTTGCCTTCGCCGAGATAATCCTTGCCGTCTTTGAAATGGATCTGGCAGATGCGGTCGCCGAGGAACCGCAACTCTGCCGGGACATCGTAGCCGTTGTCGGTCGAGTTGCGCACGTCGTAATACACCCGCACCGAATCGCTCTTTGCGCGCTCGATGATTTCGATGTTCTGTTTCGCCGACAGCGTGTTTTCCAACCCGAGTATGACGCCGCACTCTTTGGCCTTGGGCGCGGCGTCTTTGAGCCGCTCGACGACCACGTCGACGTCTTTGGGCTTCAAGTTGCCGCGTTTGTCGCGCAGGTCGCCGTTGCCGAAGAAGGCCAGCAGGATGATTTTCGCGCCGAGGTCTTTCGTGCCCTCGATAGTCTGCTCGAGCCAGGCCGGCCCGCGCGGGTCGCTGGCCAGCGGCGCCGAATTGAGGAAGCCCATCGCCGTCGACGGCGCGGTGATGCCCGCCGCCGCCATCTTTTCCTTGTACTGCCTTCGCCAATCCGGATTCACGATGTCCAGTACGTCCTCGGGCTTGTTGCTCGCGGAAATCTCAAGTCCGTCGAGCCCGCAGGCCTTGGCCACGTCCACGCCTTCCAGCTTGGCCCGTTCGCCCAGCGACCAGTCGCACGCTCCCACCAGCACCTTCCCCGGCGCCGCGTCCGCAAGCCTCGAAAACAGAACCGCACCCGCCACCGCGCCGGCGGAACCGGCGATAAATTCCCTGCGCGTGATCTTCATATGCAACCTCGCATGTTGAAAAACAAGATTGGTTAAATCGTATGCCACCCGCGCCGGGATGTCAATCGCCGCGCGTCCGCCGCATGTATCGGTGCAGCACCCAGAGTCCGGCGAGCAACGCAAACGCGGCGCCAAGCCCGAAAAACAGCGGCCACCCCGAAGGAAAAATGGCCGACCGCGGTGTGCTGGTTCTGTTGATCGGGACCGAACCCGCCTCTTCGGCCGTGGCCGCGGAACCAGGTGGTTCCGCCTCTTCGCCGGCAGGTTCAATGTCTTCCAGCACATCGTCCACAGCGCCGGTTTCGCCTGCCGTGTACCGCAGGCCGGCAATTTCGTCAAGCACTTCCGCGCCGGGCGGCGGTTCCATCGTGAACATGTCGTCGGTGACGGCGATGCCGGTTTCGAAATGCTTGCAGACGACGGTCCTCGTGCCGGATTCGTTGCCGTAGTTCCAGTCTTGAGCCACTTCAGCAGCGAAAGGCACGCCCGACTCGTTAAGGCCGACACGGGTGGCCGTATACACCCAAAAATCGCTCAGGCCGGGAGGGTCCTGTTTCAGGGTGTAAACCAGTTGTTCCGTGCGAAGGGGGAGCCAGCCGTTTCCCGGATCCAGCCAAAACCGCCTTACCTGGCGCAGTCCATACTGGCTGCTGTCTATGGTTTCTTCGAAACCAACGCAGGCCGCCCCGCAAATCTCCGTCGGTTCCAACTCTTTCAAGTTTTTTCCGGCAAGAAAGTCTTTTGCCGAAGACAGCCTGTATAACTCAACGATCTGCTTGTTGGAATTTTTGCCGATATAGAAACTATCTTGTGCGTCTTCATGGTCGAGATACCAGATGGATTTTTCGCCGTCGTAGCAGTAAATCGATTTCTTCGCCGCAAGCGGACCCGTTTTCCCGGGTATGCCTTTTTGCTCGAATTCGATCTGGTGCCGTTCTCCATCAAATACACCGCGCATCGTTTGCGAAGAAGTGTTTTCCGGCTGACCCGGCACTGGGCCCTGCCAATCAAGCTCGATACGAAAAGCCCCCCGCCGCTCGATAAGCTTCTCCAGCCCCTGCCGCGCCTGCTCCAGATTGGACGGTGCAGCCATCGGCGCCAACGGATAGAGGAAAACCAGAACGAGCGCCCCTGCATGCATCATAAGCCACCTCACTGACACAAGTATGCCAATCCCCGCTGCCGTCTTCAACCGCGGTAGAACCACATTCCGATTCGGGTCGGAAGGGTTCTACGACGGGCCGAGCGTCGTTTTTCTTCCCCGGGCGATGATTTCGACGGCGGCGCCGTTGGTGACGGTTACGGTTTGCCGGGCGGGGTTGTATTCGGAAATGACCCAATTGCCGAATAGCTTATCGCCGAGTATGGCATCGATGTTTTCCGGATTTTTGCCCGGGACCTCGAGCAGCACGGAGAACCGCGGCTGGTTGTCCGGCCCAACAATGATGCCTTTTACTTCGGCTTCGGCGGACAGCGGCGACACCGTCGCGGCCGGTTCCTCTTCGACCAGCACCTCGCTCTCTTCGGCCGCCGGTTCTTCCGTTGCAACGGGTTCGACCGGGGGCGGCGGCGGTTCGGGGGCCGCGATGGTCAGCCGGCTCATCATCGGTTCGCGCGCGCCGGTCACGTCGATCAGTTGCACGCGGTACTCGCCCGGCGGCAGCCGGTACTGAAAGTTCGCCGCCGCGCCCGGCTTTAAGGTGAGCGTGCGGAAATGGCTGGGCGCGTCTTTGCTCACCGACGACAGGTCGAGCCCGGTCAACTGGACGCGGCCGATGCCCACGTCGCTCCACGCCCCCGGCCCAACCTGCTTTTGAACCTGGTATACGAACGCGTTCCGGGCCGAAGACTGGACCGGCGAGAGAAACAGCGAACGGCGCCCGTTGTTCGTTACAACGACGCGCACTTCCGAAACCGGGTTCGCGGCATCTTCAATCGGAGAGGACTCGAGGGACAGGCTCGGCATGGGAACCGCGTAGCCCATCAAGTCCGACTGCACCGCCGCGCCCGCGGCCACCGCAATCACCGCTGCCGCGCCTACGGCGAACCAGTACCGGCGCTTGACGGACAATGCTGTGCAGGCCGCAGCCAGCAGCGTCAGGTTCGCCAGCACCATCAGCACCACGCCCGGCCGCATCAGCCAATTCCCACCCTTGTGGAACCGCTCGGCCGCCGCGCTCGCGCTATAGCGGCTCTCGTGCAGGATCGCCACGGCCAGCACCGTCAACAAAAGCCACAAACCCAGCAACAAAAAGCCCCGCAGCAGCCGCCGCGGAATCGCGCCCGCCGCAACAATCGCCGCGGCCGACAAAATCGGCGCAGCCATCACCCAGTAAATGCTTGGGCTCTGCACGGCCAGCGTCTTGCACGTAGCCAAAGGCGATAGCTTCCCGACCACCGGCAGAAAAACCGAGAGCGCCAGCATTAATGCGCCGGCCCAGGCGATCCAGGAATCCAGGCCAAGGCCTTTCTCTCCGTAGGCGAGCACGGCCGACAGGTCGCGCCGCCGCCGCGGCGGTTCCGGCGAAGAACTCTCGGCGCCGGAAATCCGGTCGAGAAAAGATCCCTTCGAATCGGGCACTTCGCGCGAATTGCCCGCTATCAGCGCGCGCGAAACCACGTCGTGCGCCTTGGCGCAGTCGCGCTTCGCTCGCAACAGTTCCTGTTCCAGCGTTTCAAACGCCGGTTTCTCGAGCGCGCCTTCTTCGAGCCGTTTCCGTGCCCGTTCCAGGCAAGCCTGAATCGTCTGCGCGTCGTTTGCCGTGTCCTGGCCGGACTCTTCGAGCCGCTTGCGGCGGTAGGTGATCTCGGCTTCGGCCTTGCGCTTTTCTACCTTCGCCTCGGCCCTCACGCCCGCGACGCTCGCCGGGCTCGCGGCGCCTTCCGCACGCAGCCGCGCCGTTTCTTCGAGCTTGTCCTTGGCCCGCTCCCGCGCGGCGAACCCCTCGCGCAACCCTTGCGTGTGCTGTTCGAGCAGCGGCGCCGGGTCCTCCGGCATTTTCGGCCAGCGTATCTCGAAATCCGGCTCCGGGATCTGGTCAATCGGCCGCGACACGTAACCGCCCGCCGCCCGCGGGTCGCGAATATCCAGCCACGCGCCTAGATCGTAGTGCAGCCGTTCGAGTGAATCGCGCCGGCGGCGCAGCCGTTCCGTCATGCTCCGGTACGTGCTGAAGTTAATCTCTTCGAGCCGGGCCAGCAGTCCCGTCTGCACGATTTTTTCCCGCACCGCCGACAGCTCGCCCTCCACCTCGGCCCGCTTCTGCCGAATCTCGTTATCCAGGTAAGACCGCGCCTCGTCCACCTGGCGCAGCCGTTCCTTCAGCCGCGCCCGCTCTTCCTTCACCTCGTCCTGCCCGTTCTCCTTGAACTTCCGCAGTTCGCGCAGCACCTTGTTTCGCAGGCTCACGATCTCCTGAAGCGCATCGAGCGTGTCCAACGGAAGCGGCCGCAACAGTTCAGGGACCCGCTTGGCGTGCTCCGCCGCGCACACCGGCGCAACCGCCTTGTCGGGCGCTTTGGCTTCGGGTTTGACCGGCTTGCCGGCCAGAGAAAGGGCCGTTTTTCGCTGTTTTTTGGCTTTTCTGAACAGTTCGGGGTGATCTTTGAGATGGATTTCGTGCACGTCGGGGTCGATATCTTCGCGGGCCGGAATACGGATCTTCCTTCGGCAAGCCACACACTTGGCGGGTAATCCGAACATATCTTCGGTGACCTTCATCTTCTGCCCGCAAATGCAGTAAACCCTTAGCTCTACAGAGGCGTCAGGCATCATGGCCTCCAATCAGTCCGGCTCCCACTGCCGTGCAACGCTGAGCTGCTAGGGATGACAAGAAACGTGCCCGCAGCCCTGCCCCTCCTAAACTTCCAAAATCCACTATACCGCAGCCGGCCGCTGTTTACCAAAACCGGGCGGAAAATCTGACGGTTTGACGTTTTTCCGCCGAAACCGTCCGGTTTCGCCGTCTGGACCCTGCGGTTGTTCCATAATGCCATTAACGTAAACATTTATCAACCAGCAGGTTGGGGCGCAATTCAGAAGTTTCGGCCTCTTGGCATTCCCCCTGCTGTCTTACCGCCGGCATCCCTCCTGGATGCCGGCGTTAGACCCGAAGAAACCCCCAAACCGGGGGTTTCTGCCGTCAGGCCTTGCGTGCCACCACAAAAAAGCAGTCGCCCAACCCCGGCCGGATACGGAACGCCGTCTCACGCAGAAGCCGCTTGACAGGGCCGCACGGCGGGTCGTGCATGCAGTAGGCCTGCTCAACCACGCTTAACCCTTCAGCCGCAAGCATTTGCTCGATTTCTTCGGCCGTGTAAAACACGGCGCAATGCAGCATCTGGCCCTTGTTTTCCAGCGCGTTGTAGCGGTTAAACCATTCGAACGGGTTGCGCCCGCGCAACACGTCCAGCCGTCGGCCGAGCGCCACGGCGTTGGGGGCCTCGATCACAAGCAGGCCGCCCGGCCGCGTCACCCGCGCCAGTTCGGCCACGGCGAACGCCGGGTTGTACAGGTGCTCGATAACCGATGCGAACGTCACAAGATCAAACCAGCCATCGGGATACGGCAACGGGCCCTGATCGATGTTACACTCGACGGCCAGCACCCCGTGCCGCCGCGCCTGCTCCACGTCCGGTCCCAGGTCGACCGCGTGCACCTCACCGGCAAACCGCTCCCGCAACAAAGCGCCCAGGCCCGCCACGTCGCCGCCCCCGCCCGCGTCTAGCGCGCGCTCAACCCGTTGCGGCACATGGCGTTCGAGCAGCTCGAGCAGCATCGCGTGCCGCCGCCGGTGAAACCGCTGATACGCCTCCCGGTTCAGGTCATTCTCCATATGATAATCGGGCGTTGTTGGGACCCCCGGCGTTTGTGGGGGGTGTCCCTCTTTCCACCACGGCCTCTCATTACTCTCCCCCGCTTAGAAAGCCTTTTGGCCGGACCTCCGGTTCGTACGGCGGGAACGGGACCGTGTCCGGCACGATGCTGACTTCCGAAGTCAGTTTCATCGGCGCCGGCGCGCCGATATCGTAGGTCAATTCGACCAGGAAGGCCGTCCAGCCTTTTTCAGGCGCGGGCACATTGGCCACGTACGTCCCGCCACCTTGATCCTCGAGCGGCGAGCTGGTCCACGTCTTGCCGATGGTGTCCACGCGGAAATCGCGGGCGTCCGGGTTGGTGGCCTGCCATAACAGGACTTCCACCGGCTTGTCGGCCGTCTTGACGACAATCGACCCGTCGCCCCTGACGTCCCACGAATACCTGGGCCGCGGCTTGCCCCTGACGATCGAATCGTGAAACGCCAGCAGCGTGTCCGGGGCATCGGTGCCGCGCAGGCCGTGGTCGGCGTTCGGCACCATCCGGAGCAGCGTCTCGCCGGGCAGGTCGTCGACGAAAAACCGCGGGGAATCGGGCAGGAAAAACTGATCGCCCGTGGCGTTCATCATCAGCTTGGGCATCGTGTACCGGTGGCGGTACTCGTAGGGCTCGACGATTTTCATCAGCGCCGCGTACTCGGGCGTGTCCATCCATTCCATAATGCCCATCTCTTCATAATCGTCCACCGCCGGCGCCCAAAACCCCAGGGACCGCCAGTGGTGCTTGAACGACGGCACGATGTTCAGCATGTCGATGACCATCGGCGCGATTGCCACGACGCGGCCGTCCACGGCGCCCGTCGTCCACGTCGTCCAGCCGCGCTTTGAACTGCCGCACACCATGAACTTGTCCACCCTTGCGTTGCCGCCGGCTTCGCTTGAGCAAAAGGCCGTAACCGTGTCCATGGCCTTTACGGCGGCTTTCGTCATGGGCAACCGCGCCGGCCACTTCTCATCGCCGGTCCGCAGGTATTTGTCCCAGGTGTAAGCGATCAGGCTGTCTTCGGTGCGCGGCTTGGTTTCATCGCCGACAAACGTCAGCGGCTCGTTGGGCACGCCTTTGAGTTCGGCCACGACCGACCCCGTCGCGGCCGCGATCCCCTGCGCGCGGCTGTTCAACGCGTCCGGCGGCGGATCGCTGATCTTGCCGCCCGTGATCATCAGCATCGCCGTGTCCGACGTCACCTCGTCGGGTTTTTCGATCAGCAGCCAATGCGTCCACACCGGCCGGTTCACCTCCTCCGCTGACAGCCACGACTGCGACGTCATGTGCAGGACGTACAGCGTCGTGCCGTCGCCCCCGATGGCCTTCTCGACCCGCCACTCGTAATTCGAATCCGGCGCCTGCACGTACTTGTCCAGCGCCGTTTTCTCGACGCGGGGCGCCTTCGCAACCTGGTACGTGCTGCACGAAAGCCCCGCCGCCAACACCATCGCTAAACACAGATACAAGCCTCGAAACCTGAAGATTCTCATCCCGCGTCCTCCCCATGGCGCCGCTCAACCGCGCGCCGGTTATGACTCCAACAATGTATGCCAACCGCCCCGCCGATTCCAACCTTTGCCAAACCGAATAGGAACTTTTTATCTGTGCGCGATTCTGCGTTCTCTGGACATGACGTGCCGGGGTTTGGGTGCGAAAAGTGGTTCACCGGGGGCGAGCAAAAGTACCGCTGGGATTGCTTCGTCGGCGTTCCGCTATCGCTCCACCGCCTCCTTGTATGTTGCTTTTTGCTCTTTTTTCTGACGAGATAAAGAGCAGGAGCTGGCAGAGGCGATGCCTCCCGGAGCGTCGATTGGAC
>Ga0272441_10000932_pt1 | contig 63858 bp, 69 predicted proteins | sample SSMProp6N_FD_193582 | JGI IMG/M metagenome (GOLD analysis project Ga0272441, IMG submission 193582) | Marine sediment archaeal communities from Little Sippewissett salt marsh, Falmouth, MA, United States - SSM-Prop-6N | ecosystem: Environmental > Aquatic > Marine > Wetlands > Sediment ... | reverse complement strand
GAATCCGTGTATGAAACAGGAAGTTATCGATTTAATAAAGTACCGTTTAGAAAAATCTCGGAGTACTTTGTTAGATGCGAAAAAGTATTTCGAAGATGCAACTTCAGAATCTGCAGTAAACCGCATTAATTCATAGTATAAAATACTAAAGAAAAGAATCTCTAACGGGGCAAGTATTCAGCCATTTCGCTGAAAGTAAGAAACACACAACCCTGCCGTTTTAATTCCGCAATAATCGCAGGTATTTCGGCAACAGTCTCATTCCGCCATTCATGAAACAAGACAGTCGTTCCGTCCGTAATATTCCTGGTCGCATTTTGTCTTATCTGCTCCGCGTTGAAATTTGTGTCGTAGTCTTTGGAAACCACAAGATTTTTGGGCATATATACTTTCATGTTAACTCTTGCCGCTATTGCGGCTATCCGCGGGTCGGATTCAACAAAGGGGAGCCAATACCATTTAGGCGCATATCCTATCCTGTCAACAATGACCTTTTGACAATTTATTATCTCATGTTCCAAAGACGCATCATTTAAATCTTTTGGATGCAGGTGAGCATATGAATGATTTGTTATCTCGTGCCCTGCGGCAACAATGGCTTTGGCAATATCGGGATGCTGTTCAACGTTCGTCCCTATATATGAAAATGTGACATGTATGCCTTCGTGGTTAAATATTTCCAAAAGTTTCTGCGCATTCTCCGTCGTCGGCCCGTCATCAAAAACAAGCGCTATGTGTTTAACAGGAACCGATTGGGCTTTAGTGTCGTCGGACGACTGCAGGGTAGCTTTTAAATCTTCAATCCATTTTGCTCTTTCCTGAGGATTTGGTAGAGTTGCCTGTAAAAGCTGGTTTAAATCATTGACAATCTGATTTGCCGCTTTACGAGCACGTCCCGTCCCAAATTCATTCTTTGTTTCTAATATAAGCCATTCTGTTTTTGTAATAAGTAGAGCTTGTTCTTTAAAAGCTTCATATAAATCATTTGTTCTTTTTTCTACCTGTTTAGCTTTGTTTAGTGCATTGGTGGCATCAATGCGTTGCTTACGTGCTTCATTCAATTGCTGAAAAACAAATAGAAGCATAATGATAGAAACGATTAAACCTATTAAACCTATTCTATCAGCATACTGTACGAGACGGTTTTGATGTCGTCCACAATGCTGGCATACTGTTGCCTTATCAGAGATTTCTTGAACACAATAGCGACATAATCGTTGGGGACTTGAATTATTAGAATCTGGCATACAAAACTCCTTTTTTAAAATTATTAAAACACGCTTTGCCCTTCAACACTCTTCTTATTTTTATACATTTCCATCTCATTATTTCGCCGTTTTAACACCCACCGAGCACTTAAAAAAGCCGAGATTACCCATAGTAGCAAATTCATAATAAAAATGGCATCTTTCGAGTATATGTTACTATGGAATTTTATATGAGTAAGAAATAAAGAAATAGCCATAAAACCACTCAGTGAAATAGCAGGTAGCATAGCAATATATAAACGGCGATTTCGAATAAGCCAAGCAGTTACGGTTCCTTGAAATAACCCTATCAAAATAGTAGGTAAAAACTCCGCCATAACATCTGAATTAAACAGTTTTCCTCCTAATTTAAGCAGCCAGTCAGTAACTAAAGGCCAAAGAATGAGTGATATAAGGGTGACTACAACAACTATGCCTGTATCAATCAGATTATTTTTTACTTTGGTAGATATAGTCATTTAGATTTTGGTCTATAGTCTCATGTCCAGTGTCTAATGTCCCACCTCGTAGGTGGGACTTGAGGTCTGTTTTTCCACTACGCATGAAATCCCATTTTGCCTTTTGGTTCTTCAGCGGCTTGTATTACGCCGAATTTTGATTCATATCTGGCGATATTGTCCTGCAATGCTTTGAGCATTCTTTTCACGTGCCCGGGGCTTAAGATTACTCTTGAAGTGACTGTTCCCGCGGGCGGGACAATCATCAGGAAATCCATAATGAATTCTTCCTTATTATGCATAACGAACATGTTGTTAGCATATGCTCCGCTTTGAATGTGCGGCGGACAGTTGACCTTTATTTCTTTTTTTTGTTCCCCTTGACCGTTTGCCATTTTAAACCTCCTTTTTATTTAAAGATAGATTGCTTCGTCGTCTTCTTCTCCTCGCAATGACATATTAAGGCTGTCATTGCGAGCGACCTCGCCACTGCTTCAATGGCGGGGAGCGTAGCAATCTTTATTCTCTATTCTTTTTTGTTTGAACCCTTATCAATTCCTATAACCCATTTACCTGTTTTTTCTTTATACTTTATATATTCTTCACCGAATTTCTCTTCCAATATTTTTTCCTCGTAACCCGCTATATAATCGTAAAACATAAAAATCGCATTGAATAAAATTATTGAGAAGACTGACATACTATAAATCGTAAGCCCCAGATAGACAAGAACAGTCGATAAATAAAGAGGATGTCTGGTGTATTCGAAGACACCGCTGGTAATAAGTTTGTCTTTCTGGCGGGTTATAAAATGGCTTGATGCGAATAAATAAACCGCAGTAATAAGACTGATTAATAGTATTGCCAGACGCAGATAAAAAGGCGAGTATTCCGAAAGGAAGGTTGATATGTGAAAGATTGAATCTATTGTCCAAACTGTTAAAAACAAACAAAAAAATATAATTTGCCCTTTATCGCCGCCGGGATATTCACCGTTTTTATTTTTCATTTGGATTTGGCCTTGCTTCTTATTTTGTTTAAACGCACTTCGGCGGGCAACTCCTTATCAAAAAATGCTTGGAGTATATCGCAGGCATAGTCGGGACAATAGGCGCAGTTTTCAACTTTCTTTTTTCTGGCGCAAATTCTGATGGGGCATTTTTTACATGCGGAAAAGAGCCTGCCTTTTTCGGCCAGACAACCGTCGCAATCGGTGATATCTTTCAGTTCATATTTCAAACACCATTGCTCATTGCACAGTTTGACAATATCGGCTCTCATCTTCGCCTGTTTTTCCTTGTCCGTCTCTTTAGTTGCCAGATATATCGGACAGGTCGTGCAAACTAAACCGCAATAAGCGAGCATTTCATTCATAGCTTTTTCCTATAATATCATATATTTAACCCTAGACGAACTGTCCCGCGCAGTAGCCCGATGCCCAAGCCCAGTGTAAATTAAAACCGCCCAAATCGCCTGTTACATCCAATACTTCGCCTATAAAATACAGTCCCTTAACTTTATGGCATTCAAATGTTTTGGAAGATATTTCCCTTGTATCTACCCCGCCTTTGGTTACTTCGGCTATTTTATAACCTTCTGTGCTTAAAGGAATAACAATCCATTTGTGGAAGGCATCGGCAATCTTAGCGATTTCTTTTTTGTTATATTGGCAGGTGGGTTTACTCAACACAAGCCATTTTTGGACAAGGCGTTTCGGAAGTAATTCACTCATTAAGTTTTTTAATTCCGCTTTTGGTCTTTTCTTTTGCCATTTTTCTATTGTTTCGGCTAAATTAATATCCGGCAATAGATTAATTACAATCCCGTCCCCTTTATTCCAATAATTTGAAATTTGAAGTATTGCGGGACCGCTTAAGCCTTTATGAGTGAATAACATGGATTCTCTAAAAACCCTTTTACCTATGGCAACGGCTGCGTTTACGGAAATGCCCGTTAAATCGCTGAAGAAGTTGAATGAACCCCGCAACGTAGGACATCGAAAAAATTTCTTCGATATTTTTTCGATACTTTGCGGGGTAATCGTCGCGCATTCATCCCCGTTTTGAAAGACCGGGATTTCTGCGTTCCGATTAAAAGTAAGCGGGACTAAAGCAGGGTAGGTAGGAATTATATTAAGCCCAAATTGTTTGGCTATTTTATACCCAAAACCCGAAGCGCCGATTGCAGGCATCGATAAGCCGCCCGTTGCTATAACTAAGGATTCCGCAGAGTAATCGCCTGAATTAGTTTTAATTTGAAACTGCTGTTCTTTGCTTATCTTTTTAATCTTGCAATTGGTTTTAATCTCAACTTTGCCAATCCGACATTCTTCTGATAAAAGTTTCACAATCTCTTGGGATTTTTTATTGCAGAAAAGTTGCCCCGCTTTTTTCTCACGATAAGGAACATTATATTTTTCCAGCAGCGAAATAAAAGAATCGGGAGTGAATCGGCTTAATGCGGATTTATGGAATTTAGGATTGTAAGATACGTAATTTTCCGATGTTATATTTAGGTTTGTGAAATTGCAGCGGCCTCCGCCGGAAATTAAGATTTTATTGCCGACTTCGTCATTATGGTCTAAAAGCAGAACTTTGCGTTCTCTTTGTCCTGCAGTCAAAGCGCACATAAGACCCGCAGCACCGGCACCGATTATTATAACGTGGTAGTGCTTCATTTTTTGTCATAAACGTAAGTTGCTTTCCGCGCGCCTTTGTAAGATTTAGAAGTATAATCTATCGAAAGAGTCTTCCCGCCTTCCGACAATTTCCAAATTTCAATAACGGTTCTGATATCATTCTCTGCGAAAAGAATCATGGAAGAAATTGTCATCTTTTTGCCGTCTTTAGACCAACTTACAGCCGATTTCGCGGGTTTTCCGCCTATTACACCGTCTTTTACCTGACCATCCAGCGCCAATTCCTCACTAACTATAATATCACCCTGCCTGCCGGACGAAATTCTTTTAATGATTAAATTATCTTCGTCTTGGCTTACATACAACTGCCCTTGGGCAGCTGTTCTTTTGCCTTGGACCAAGGTTTTATCGCCGTTTAGAGACCATCGGCCCGAAAAGTCCGCTTTTTCGTCCGCTGACACGGCAGAAGACATAAATAAGAAAAACGCTGAGACCAAAGTTATTAAGAGACGCATTTATTTTTTCCGATTAAAAAAATATGAAATTATACTGCATAGTTTGGATTTTCTTCTGTCTTTTCCCGTTCTTCTGTCTTCCTGGCTCCTGCGGTTCGAAAAGGGATACAGTGACCCCTTAATCATCCTGCGGTCTTTACGGCTTCTTCGTTCTTTGCCCAGGCGGCGTTCCTTCTTTTTCATAGATTTCTCCTTTTCCCCCATAGAATAGGTTATCCCATGGAATGATAAAAGTCAAACAAGGAAAGTCAAAAGTACCCCGAGAAATTCAAAGAATTTCCGGGACTAAGTCCTCGGAATCTTTCTAAAATTCCAGAGGGAAAACGAAAAAGGCAAAATGGGAATTAAAATATTTTCCTCTTATTTTAATTTTGACTTTTTACTTGTGGTTTTACCTTTTTACTTTTGATTTTTTACTTTTATGGGATTTCTAACAGGGATAGAAAAGTGTAAAATGTACAGGAAATGCGTATATCCAGCGGAGATAAAAAAGGTAAAGAGCTAAAATGCGCTCCTCGTTCGCCTCTATTGCGCCCCATTACGGATAAAATAAAAAACGCTATCTTCTCCATACTATTCGACAAGGTCATAGGCGCCCGGGTGTTAGACATGTTCGCGGGCACGGGGATATTGGGCTTTGAATCGCTCTCGCGGGGCGCTAAAAGCGTTGTATTCGTGGACAAAAGTTATAAAAACATTAAGTTAATCAGGGAAAATGCCCAAAATTTAGGATTTGCCGAAACAACAGAGGTTTTAAGCAGAGATTTTGAAGAAGCGCTGGAATATATGGAAAAAATGGAAAAAACTTTTTCTATTGTCTTTATAGACCCGCCTTACAATACGGATTTTGCCGCCAGGGCATTAAATCATCCGTCTTTTTCGTCGCTAATTAAATCAGACAGTTTAGTTATAGTGAGAGTTCATCATAAGACAAAACTGCCCGCGCATGCAGGAAGTTTATCCGTAATAGACGAGAGAAAATACGGGGAGGCAAAAGTTTATTTTTATAAATCTACTAAATAGATATATTTGTGTAGATATATAGTGGATATAAATTGTAAAAACAAAGTACAAAATATTTCAATGTATTTCCATGTATTTCTATTATATTTCAAATATATTTCAAAATATGTTTCAAAATAATGACATTTCCCAGTGTCTTAAGTATAATTATTTAAAATGAGAAACCGAAACAAAATACAACCTTCAATGATAAGACCTTCTTCGAATATTTTTGACAACATCTATATCGCAGTAATAATTCTTATTGCCTGCACTACGGCGCTTGTAATGATGCCGCAGGCTTACAATTACGTTCTTATCAAACTTGCCATCGCTCAATTTCTTTTGCTCATTATTTTTATCTTTTGGCTTTATCAAATCCTTGAAAAAGGAGAAATTTCGCTTTACAAAGACCCCTCTTTTATTGCTTTGGGAATTTTGACTGCGTGGCTTGTCATAAACCTTTTTTATTCCAGTTATAGATTTGCAAGCGTAACCGAATTAAACCGCCTTTTGACCTGTTTTTTCCTGTATTTTGTTGTTGTAAACCTGCTTAAAAGGGAAAATGATCTGTTATTGGCAGTCATTTTTATAGTAATAGTTTTCGCCGGGCTTTCCGTCCACGGCGTTTTTGACTACTTCAATAATAAAAATCCCGTAATAATCTCCACATTCGGCAACCCCAACTTTTTTTCGGCGTATCTGGTTACAATTTTGCCGATTGCTCTTTTACTGTGTATATATAATTTTATGCGTAAAAATTTCTTAGTTTCATCATTGCTCTTTGCATTGACGGGGATAACGCTTTTTCTCCTGTATGTTTTGCATTCGCGCGGCGCATGGCTTGCACTAGCGATTTCCGTTATTTTCTTATTGGTTTTGTTCGGTAACCGCATATTAAAACTAAAATGGAAAACTTATACTGTTATAGGCCTTGCCATAATATTGCTTATCGGAAGCGGCATATTATTTAAAAAAATGCCCCAGATTAAATCTTATCTTGATAACGAAATGACAAGCGGCACGATAGGGATAAGGCTTTATATATGGCACGGCACTTTGAAAATGATACAGGCGCGTCCGCTCCTTGGATGGGGTATGGGAACATTTATCATAGTATATCCGCGCTTTAGAATTCCGGAATATTTTTTAAATCCGCTTTCCGTTAATGCGACAGACCACGCGCATAACGAAATCCTTCAAGTTGCCGGCGAAATCGGACTAATAGGGCTGGCAATTTTTATATTATTTTTAGGAATAGTTTTTTACAGGGCGGTAAAAATTTTCAACAGGCAACCCCTTAATATGTCAAATATTATTCACGCGGGACTGCTTGCCGGCGCGATAGCATTACTATCACATAACCTCACATGCGTGAATTTACGGCTTGAGGCATCAGCCCTTTATTTATATCTTTTTTTAGGGCTGATAGGCGCGGGATGTAAATTAAAAGAGGAAAAAGGAGGTAATTGCTTTAATAAGAAATTTGCGGCAAATAAAGTTCTGCCTTGGATTATTATTCCGATTGCCGTATTTCTCGGAATTTTTTATACAAATAGAACTGTTAATTTGGTAAGGTCTTCAGTGCATTTAAAAAATGCTGTGGTATTCAGAAACCAAAATAGATGGAACGATTCTATCGAAGAATATAATAAGGCGGTTTACTGGGACAAATATAGTTTAAGGTCTTATTACCGGCTTGCGTATGCGTATGCTTCGGTAAATAAAATAGACGAAGCGATGGCTACCTACTTGAAATTAAAAGAACTGGCGCCGAATTATGCAGACCTCAATTATAATTTAGGTTCGCTTTATTTAAGGACGAATAAAATGGAAAAAGCAAAAGAGCAGCTGCAAATTGCCATGAAACTAAATCCTTACGAACCAAAAACGTATTGTAATTTAGGGGCCGTATATATGCATTTGGGAGAAGCCGATAAAGCACTGGAAAATTACCGGTCGGCTGTAGAAATCCAGGAACTGAAGAAAAAAATAAATCCAAACCTTAAAGATTTCGGAGGAGGATATGCCGGGATGGCAGAAATTTATTATTCTAAAAAACAATGGGAAAAAGCGGCGCAAAATTACATAAAAGCAATGCAATTTGGCGGGAAAAATGTTAAAATTTTAGCAAGGCTTGCCGGTTGCTATGTTAATATGAAAGATTTCACAAGGGCAAAAGAGATGTATGAGAAAGTTCTAAAAATGGACCCTTCACAAACTCAAATTGTAGAACTTATAGAAAAGTTGGATACAATTATTGAATCAAACATCGAATCTGAAGAAAATGGAAAATAATAGAGACAGCGCGTTCTGGCGCGGAATCCAAAAAGCGGGAGAAGTAATGATCCTATTTTGCAGGACGTTATACTTTTCAACAGTCGCCCACCGAAATTCAAAACGCGTAATTCAGCAAGTCGCGGATATAGGTGTTGATTCGGTACCAATGGTTTCTCTTATGGCAATATTTACGGGAATGGTCATGGGGCTGCAGGCAGGACATGAACTTTTGAAATTTCAGGCGCAGGAATTTTTGGGAGTCGGAGTCGCGGCTACGTTGGTAAGGGAACTTGGTCCCGTTTTAACCGGCCTTATAGTGGCGGGAAGGGCAGGCGCGGCAATGACGGCCGAAATAGGAACAATGGAGGTTTCCGAGGAAGTGGATGCGCTGCGTTCCATGGCTATTGACCCGGTAAAATACCTGGTAATGCCGCGTTTCGTCGCCGCAATAATAGTCCTGCCGCTTCTTACTATTTTAACCGATGTTATAGGCATAGCAGGCGGTTTCTTAATCGGCCGAGCGCAACTGAATATAAAATTATACGAATACGTAAGGCACATGGTAGACTTTGTCACATTGAAAGATGTCGCAAACGGTGTCATAAAATCGGTGGTTTTCGGCGGTATAATCGCTACTATGGCTTGTTATCACGGACTTAAAACCGAAGGCGGAGCAAGAGGGGTCGGCAAATCGACTACCTTGTCCGTTGTGGATGCTTTTTTGCTCATACTGGTTTCGGATTATTTCATAACGCACTTATTATATTGAAAAAGTAGAGAGTGCAGAGTAGAGAGCCCCGACTCCAGCACTACGTAGAGTGCAGGACACAGCACGTAGGGTTCGGGGTAAAAAGAGTAGAGAGAGAAAAAATGAATATAATAAAAATTAATTTAATCCATGTAATCTTGTTTTTAAAATCTGTGTAATCATTTTAAAAAAAAATGGAAGAAGAGAAAAAAGAGACAAAGGTCGAAGAAGAAATTACCGTTAAAGTAAAAAAACTGACCAAGAGTTTTAACAACGATAAAGTCCTGGACGAACTGGACCTTGACATTAAAAAAGGCGAAACTCTGGGAATATTGGGCAAAAGCGGAATTGGCAAATCCGTGCTATTAAAGCACATAATAGGACTTATGAAGCCCGACAGCGGCCAAGTTTATATAGGAGCTATAGATATCGCGCCCCTTAAAGAAGAAGAAGTAAGCATAATTCGGCGTATGCTTTTCGGAATGCTGTTTCAGACGGCAGCGCTCCTGAATTCGTTGACTGTGGCCGAAAATGTGGCTTTGCCGCTTAGGGAAGGGACGAATCTTTCAGCAGATAAAATAATACAAAAAGTAAAAGAAAAACTCGAAATGGTTGGGTTAAAAGACATAGAAGACCAAATGCCTGACTCATTATCCGGAGGAATGAGAAGAAGAGTAGGGCTTGCGCGGGCGCTTGTAATGGATCCACAAATAATTCTATACGACGAACCTACCAGCGGCCTTGACCCGATTATAGCCAATTCTATAAACCAATTGATTTTGGAAGTAAAAAAATTTACGGGCGCCACTTCCATAGTCGTCACTCACGACCTTAACTGCATAGATAAAATAGCGGACAGAGTGGGACTGTTATATGACGGAAAAATTTTGGAAATAGACGAAAAAGAAAAATTCATGAAAAGCGAAAACCCTTACGTTCAACAGTTCATTCATGGTAGAATTGAAGGGCCGATTAAAATCGGATAATGCAACGAATTAGTTATTAATGGTTAACAACAGTTAACAATGGTTAATAATGGTTACGAAGATTTATTAAAAGCAACCTTTATTAACCGCTATTAACCAATATTGACTACTATTAACTTGTAGTTAATTAAAAGGGACGAAAAAATGATTAAATTATCGCACGAAAAAAGAGTGGGAATATTTTTTGTAATAACTGTTTTACTCACAATAGCAGTCATAGTTATTTTCGGCAAAATTCGCCCGTTCAGACGGGGTTACTATTTCATGGTAGCTTTTAACCATGTAGCCGGGCTGAAAGCAGGGGACGACGTAAGGCTGGCGGGATTAAAAGTGGGAGAAGTTTCATCCCTTAAGGAAACCGGAGAAAAAATATTAGTTAAACTCTGGATTCAGGAAAAGACCAAAATAGGCAAAGATTCAAAGATTACCATTGCCCAAGTTTCCGTGATGGGGGGTAAATATGTAGCTATTTCGCCGGGCAGAACCAAAGCCAAGCCAATTTCGCCCGAAGAAACCGTTGTTGGATATGACCCGCCTAGTTTTGAAGATATCGTAGTTCAACTCGGAGAAGCATGGGACGAACTCAAAGGTATAATAATAGCCTTAAGCGATTCCTTCTTGAAAACATCTGATGAAACTCGCCAAATTTTACAAGAAAACAGAGAGCCGGTGAAAAAACTTATTGTGTCTTTAAATGAAGTTACGGACAATTTAAACAAAATAGTGACCAGGATAGAAGGGGGTGAAGGTACTATCGGCAAGTTAGTAAAAGAAGAAGAGCTTTATAACGAAACTTTACAGGTAGTCAAAGATTTAAGGGGAACCGTAGAAGAAGCTAAAACGGCAATCAATGATATTGAGCCGCACCTTAAGGCGGCAATAGAAAATATAGAAATAATTACAGATAGGCTTGAGAAAGGCGAAGGAACTTTAGGCAGAATGTTGAAGCCGAGAACCACTCAAAGTAGTACCAGTCAAAATGGTAATAAAGGCTATATAAAATAATTTTCCCGCTGTATATTTATGCTCATCGGAATTTTGTCGGACTCTCATGATAACATCCCTTATTTAAATAAGGCTGTAGAAACTTTCAATAGAGAACGGGTTGAGCTTGTTCTGCATGCCGGGGATTTTGTTTCCGCGTTCACAGCAAAACCATTTATGAATTTGAGATGCAAATTTACAGGTGTATTCGGAAACAATGACGGCGACAAATTGCTCCTGAAAGATAGATTCAAAAATATAGGCACAATACATGATAACGTTTATGAAGACGTAATAGACGGCAAGAAAATAATATTGCTCCACCGCGAGACGTTGGTTGAAGAACTCGAGAAAAGCGGAAAACACGATATTATAGTTTACGGACATACCCATAAAGTAGACTTAAGGGAAGAAAAACCTCTTATTATAAATCCGGGAGAATGCGGGGGATGGCTTACGGGAAAATCTACGATTGCTGTCCTTGATACCGAGAAGATGAAAGCAAAAATCCTGGAACTTGACTAATGGATTTAGATGGACTTAAAAAAGACTTCTTAAGTATTTTCGGCGAAAGTAAAAATCCCATAAGATCCGTTAAAGCCCCTGGCAGAATAAATCTGATTGGTGAACATACCGATTACAATGAGGGATTTGTTTTACCCGTTGCTATAGATAGATTTATTTTTATGGCGGGGAGAGCAAGAAATGACGGGAAAATAATTCTATATGCAAATGACCAAAACGAAAAAGTCAAGACCGATTTAAATGAGCTTTCCGGTAATAAAAAAAATCCGTGGGCAAATTACCTATTAGGAGTTTATCATGTCCTTAAAAAAGAAAAATACAAATTAAAAGGGGTAGAAATATTTTTTACGGGGGATATTCCTCAAGGGAGAGGATTATCTTCTTCCGCAGCTTTAGAGGTTGCTGCCTGTTATATTTTATCTCTACTTTTTGATTTAAAAATTAAACCCGTTAAAATAGCAAAGATTTGCAAAAAGGGAGAAAACGAGTTTGTCGGCATGCCGTGCGGAATAATGGACCAGTTCATATCCGTGCTGGGCAAAAAGGATAATGCTCTATATCTTGATTGTAGGAGTTTACATTATGAATATGTACCTTTTAAATCCGACGAAATAAGTATTATGATTACCGATTCCAAAGTAAAACGTGAATTAACCGCATCGGCATATAAACAAAGAAGAAAAGAATGTTATACTGCCGTAAAATTATTAAAAAAATATGCTCCCGAATTAAATAGTTTAAGAGACTTGTCAATAGAACAATTTAATAGATATAAGAATAAATTACCCGCGGTTTTAAAAAAAAGAGTAAAACATGTAATATTCGAAAATGAAAGAGTAAATAAAGGCATCCGTTTTATTAATAACGGCCAACTGGACAAACTCGGCAATCTTATGTATGAATCTCATATTTCTCTCAAGGACGATTACGAGGTCAGTTGCAGAGAGCTGGATATACTTGTAGAAATTGCTAAAATATCCAGCGGAGTAATAGGTTCACGAATGACGGGGGCGGGTTTCGGCGGTTCAACGGTAACTCTTATACAAAAACAAAAAAACAAAAGCATCCGGGATAATATAAAAGAACAATACTCCCGAAAAACCGGAATTATTCCCGATATTTATATTTGTGATATAGTAAATGGAGTGGAAGAAATAATATAATATGAAAATACGTCCTGCAGGCAGACGATTAAACCAAAAGGCATTTCGTCAGAAACGAATCAATTTAAAACAGAGAGTAAATCTTTCTCCTAATCTGCAGATTCGTACGAAGGATAAGAAATAACTATGGCAAGGAATATTTTAATAATAGAAGACGATAAAAACACCAAAGAAGGTTTGAAAAAATTTTTGGAGACGGCGAAATACAATATCGCGGCTTTTGAAAAGGCGGAAAATGCCCTCAACCATCTTAAAAACAACAAAGTAGATATTATTCTTTCCGACATGAAAATGCCCGGCATGAACGGTATGGAAGTTTTGAAAAAGTCCCAGGAGATTTCCCCTTCTACTTTAGTGATAATTCTGACTGCTTACGGAACCGTGGACAACGCCGTAGAAGCCATGAAATTGGGGGCATACGATTATCTTACGAAACCTTTGAATTTGGAAAAATTGGCCTTAGTAATACAAAGGGCTCTTTCTTACAGGAAACTCAAAGAAGATTATGAGTCGTTGAAAAAAGAAATCAGCGAGCGAAACTCTTTCGAAAATATTATAGGACAATCAAAAAAAATGAAACAGGTTTTTGACGTCATTTCACAGGTGGCCCCCACAAAAGCCACCGTCTTAATACACGGCGAATCCGGCACGGGAAAAGAACTTATTGCAAAAGCCATTCATCAAAGAAGCGACCGCAAAGATAAAAATTTCATTGCGGTTCAATGCTCCACTCTTTCAAGGGGAGTTATAGAGTCCGAACTATTTGGTCATGAGAAAGGAGCATTCACCGGGGCTACGGAATCCAAACAAGGCAGATTTGAACTGGCAAACGGTGGAACGCTTTTCTTGGACGAAATCAGCGAAATTCCGCCTTCAGTGCAGGTAAAACTTTTAAGAGTTCTTGAAGAACGAGAATTTGAAAGAGTAGGGGGCACCAAAACAATAAAGGTTGATACAAGAATAATCGCGGCGACAAACCAAGATTTGGAAAAACTGATTAAGGAAGGCAAATTCCGCGAAGACTTATATTGGAGGCTGAATGTTGTAAAAATAGAAGTCCCTCCTTTAAGGGAAAGAAGAGAAGATATTCCTCTTCTGATTCATTCTTTCATAAAAGAATCAAGCAGGGCGAACAAAAAAAAGATAAAGGGAATATCATCAAAAGCGCTTATAGTTCTGCAGAACCATGATTGGCGCGGGAATGTAAGAGAACTGAAAAACGCCGTCGAATCCATAGTTGTGCTCTCCAACAAAGAAATCATAGGAATCGGAGAAATTTCTTCATATGTAAAAGAATACCGCGAAGCCGACGATGGGGCTATCAATATAAAAGGCACAATGCATCTTGAAGAAATAGAAAAAATAGTTATAGACCACGCCTTAAAAAAAGCTAAGGGAAATAAATCCAAAGCCGCCGAAATACTGGGAATCAGCAGAAAAACGCTTCACAGAAAATTGTCAAATTAATAAAGATTCTGGGTCATAAAATCCCTGTTTACTAATAGAGCATTAAAAATTGTGTCAAATAGTCCCAAAAGATAGTTTATGGCTGATAGTGTATGGTTTATAAAAAACTGTCTGTTTCAAAATAATCTATTATCAAATAGTAGCCAGGTAAGCCGTTTTTTACTATAAACTATATACTATAGACTATTCAATTTCCTCTAAGTGGCACAGACTTTGCATACTAAAAGGCCTAACGAACAATAATTTTGAAAATATTTTAAAGGAGGCTATATAAATGTCTAAAGTAATCGGAATAGACCTTGGAACAACGAATTCTTGTATGGGGGTTATGGAAGGCGGAAAACCCGTCGTTATTGCTAATATTGAGGGCGGAAGAACTACGCCCTCCGTCGCTGCAATAACAAAGTCGGGAGAAAGGCTGGTAGGTTCTGCAGCCAAGAGGCAGGCAATAGTCAATCCTCAAAACACCATAACTTCCATAAAAAGATTCATGGGAAGAAAATTTAGCGAAGTTCCCAAAGAAATTGATATAGTAGGATATAAAGTGGAAAAAGATTCGGAAGGAAATGCCGTAGCCGTTATGGCCGGCAAAAAATATAAACCCGCCGAAATTTCCGCAATGATACTGCAGAAACTAAAACAAGACGCTGAAAGTTATTTAGGCGAAAAAGTCACTCAGGCAGTCATAACCGTTCCCGCTTATTTCAACGATTCTCAAAGACAAGCAACAAAAGACGCAGGCAAAATCGCGGGACTGGAAGTTTTAAGAATAATAAACGAACCGACGGCCGCGTCTTTAGCTTATGGGTTGGACAAAAAGAAAGCAGAAACTATAGTCGTGTATGATTTGGGCGGCGGAACTTTCGATGTGTCTATTCTTGAAATAGGCGAGGGCGTTTTCGAAGTAAAAGCCACAAACGGCGATACTCATTTAGGCGGAGATAATTTCGACCAGAAAATTATGGATTGGCTGGCTGATGAATTCAAAAAAGATAACGCTATAGACCTTCGCAAAGACCCGATGGCTTTACAGAGACTAAAAGAAGCGGCAGAAAAAGCAAAATGCGAACTTTCTACTTCTTTGGAAACCGAAATAAATCTTCCGTTTATTACCGCAGATTCCTCGGGTCCTAAACACTTGAGCATTAAATTAACGCGCGCACAACTTGAGAAATTAGTAGACGACCTTATAGAAAGGACGGTTGCTCCGTGCAAACGGGCACTTTCAGACGCAAAATTAAAGCCCGAAAATATAAACGAAGTTATTCTCGTAGGCGGTCAAACAAGGATGCCAAAAGTCCAGCAATTGGTAAAAGACTTGTTCAAAAAAGAACCGCACAAAGGAGTCAATCCCGACGAAGTCGTCGCTGTAGGAGCCGCAATTCAGGCCGGCGTTTTAAAAGGAGAAGTCAAAGATATTCTGTTATTGGATGTTACACCTTTGACTTTGGGAATAGAAACTTTGGGCGGAGTAAGAACCCCGCTAATCACAAGAAACACGACTATACCCACAAGAAAAAGCGAAATTTTTACCACTGCGGTTGATAGTCAAACATCCGTGGAGGTCCACGTGCTTCAAGGCGAAAGAGAAATGGCCGCAGACAATAAAACTATCGGAAGATTTCAACTTATGGGCATACCGCCCGCTCCAAGAGGCGTACCGCAGATAGAAGTGACTTTTGATATAGACGCAAACGGTATACTAAATGTTTCCGCAAAAGACAGGGCAACGGGCAAAGAGCAAAGTATAAAAATACAGGCATCAGGCGGCCTTTCGGAAGAAGAAAAAGAACGCCTCGTATCCGAAGCGGAAAAACACTCCGAGGAAGACAAGAAGAAAAAAGAAAAAGCGGAAGCCAAGAACAAAGCCGATACGGTTGTTTACCAGTCGGAAAAAATGCTGAAAGAAAACAAGGATAAAATAAAACCCGAACAGCAGAAAAAACTGGAAGACGCTATAAAACAGGTAAAAGATGCTATCGGCACAGATAATGCGGATGAAATCAACAAAACAACGGACAATTTAAACCAAACGTGGCATGCTGTTTCGTCCGAACTCTATCAACAGACCACCGCTAAAGAAAATCCGGCAGGACAGCAAAACAAACAATCCAAACAACGCAGCGGTCCTAAAAACAACGAAGATGTAATCGACGCTGATTATAAAGTCGAAGATGAAAAATAAAAAATATAAAAAACACAATGGATAAAACACACCACGAAACTAAAATTAAAAAAGAACACAGAGGATTGGGACATAAAAAAGACGAGCAGATAGCGACTCTAACCAAAGAAAAAGAAGAATATCTCGAGAAGTGGAAAAGGGCGCTTGCGGAACTTGAAAATTATCGCAAAAGAAGCGAAAAACAGCGTGAAGATACAAGAAAATTTGCGCTTGAAGACATTCTTTATAAACTTTTAAACATCCTGGATGATTTTGATAGGGCGCTCGCGCACATGAAAGACGCAAAATCAATAGACAGTATGAGACAAGGCGTGGAATTGATACACAAAGAATTGAAGGATTTATTGAACCAATACGGCGTTAAACATATTGACGTAGTAGGCAGGGAATATGACCCGCACACCCATGAAGCATTGGAAATAATAGAACACGAGGGAGAACATGATAAACACATTGTATTAGAAGAAGTATTGCCGGGGTATACTTTACACAATAGGCTTCTGCGTCCCGCTAAAGTAAAAGTTTCATCGCTCCAAAAAACCGATGAAAGCAAACAAGAAGAATCCAAGACGTTGAAGGGAGAAAAAAATGAAAAAAAATAAATTTTTCATAATGAGTTTTTTGTTAAGTTTGGCTATCATATTTTTTTCGATTGCGAGTGCTAATGCAGAGGATTTGGATGCGCTCCGCCAGCTTTCGGACGCTTTTGCCTCGATAAGCGACAAAGTCAATCCTTGCGTGGTAAGTGTTGTATCGACCGCAAAAATTAAAATTTCACAACCCGGATTGTCTCCGTTTTGGAACGACCCTTTTTTCGATGAATTAAGAAGGCGGTTCGGTCCCGATTTTTTCCCTCAATATAATACTCCGGAAGAGAGAGAATATGAACGGTCAGGACTCGGAAGCGGAATAATTATAACTTACGACGGCTACATTTTAACCAATAACCATGTCGTTGAAAACGCAGATAAAATCAAAGTTATTTTATCCGATAAAAGAGAATTTGACGCTAAAACTGTCGGGAGAGACCCCGAAACGGATGTCGCCGTAATAAAAATCGACGCTAAAAACCTGCACACAGCAACACTCGGTGATTCTGACAAGGCAAAAGTCGGAGAGTGGGTGCTTGCCATCGGTAATCCATTTGGATTACAACACACCGTAACAGCCGGTATTATATCCGCCGTCGGCAGGACCAATATGGGAATTACTCAGTACGAAGATTTCATCCAAACCGACGCCTCGATTAACCCGGGCAACAGCGGCGGACCGCTTGTTAATTTAAACGCAGAAGTAATCGGATTAAATACGGCGATTTTTTCAAGAAGCGGCGCGAATATAGGAGTCGGATTTGCAATCCCTATAAATATGGCTAAAAAGATTATGGACCAATTGATCGATAAAGGAAGAATCGTACGCGGCTGGTTTGGCGTAACTATTCAGGATTTAAACGAAGAACTTGCTAAGTCCTTGCAATTAAAACAAACAAAAGGCGTAGTTGTGCGGCAAGTCGAAATTGATTCTCCTGCGGACAAGGCAGGCATCACCAGTAACGACATAATATTAAAAATCGACGGTAAATCTATAAAGACAACTAAACAATTAATGAACATTGTGGCTGGTCTTGCCCCGGAGACTGAAGTCAGAATAGTTATTTTAAGAGACGGTAAGGACATTTCCAAAAAAATAAAAATTGCCGAGAAAAAACCGCTTCAAGAAATAGCGGAAAAACCAAGTTCTGCCCAAACACAGGAACAACTGGGAATAGAAGTAAAAGAATTAAATAGGCAATTGACGGAGCAGTATAAACTTAAAAACGAACAGGGTGTAGTTATAACAAAAGTTATGCCTAATTCCATAGCTTCACGGGCAGAACTTAGAGAAGGAGACTTGATTATAAGAATAAACGGACAATCCATTAAAAACCTGGCAGATTATAATAAATCTACTAAAAATATAACCGATGCAAAAAGCATCGAATTTACCTGCATAAGATACGATAGAGGATATCACTGGAGATTTACCACCCGTCTGCAGTTAAATTAAAGAAGAAAATCCGTAAAAGGGCGCATTGTAAATTTTCAGAATACTGTTATAATTGCGATTCTGGGTATTGGTTAAAAATCAAACAAGGAGGTTTAAAGTATGCGTATCAAACCGTTAAACGACAGGGTACTCGTAAAAAGACTCGAAGCCGAAGAGAGAACTAAAGGCGGAATTGTTCTGCCCGAAACGGCTAAAGAAAAACCAAAAGAAGGAGAGGTAATTGCGATTGGTCCCGGCAAAATGCTGGAAAGCGGCAAAAGACAGACTCTAGAACTAAAAAAGGGCGATAAGATAATTTTCGAATCTTATGCCGGAACGGAAATTAAAATAGACGGTAAAGAATATCTTCTTATGAAAGAAGACGATGTTTTGGGAATAATAGAAAAGTAAAAAAATAGATATACATGATTACACAGATTAAACTCAGATTACAGGGATTCGAAAATATTATACGGATTTGCAGGAAAATCTCTGGAATCTTTATTTTACCCGGGGAAATCGCTGTAATCATAATCAAATAAAATCAAAAGGAGGTAGATGAAAAATGGCGAAACAATTAAGTTTTAACGAAGACGCCCGTAAAGCCATTTTACGCGGTGTGGATAAATTAGCCGAAGCAGTAAAGGTTACTCTCGGCCCTAAGGGAAGAAACGTAGTTTTAGAAAAAAAGTTCGGTTCTCCGACGATTACTAAGGACGGAGTCACCGTAGCAAAAGAAATAGAATTGGAAGACCCATTTGAAAACATGGGAGCACAGCTTGTAAAAGAAGTGGCTTCAAAAACTTCCGATATAGCAGGCGACGGAACGACTACCGCCACGGTCCTTGCTCAGGCAATATGCAGAGAAGGACTTAAAAATGTTGCCGCAGGCTCCAACCCGATGTCTTTAAAGAGAGGTATAGAGCAGGCAGTAGAAATCGTCGTAGACAAACTAAAGAAACTCAGTAAACCCGTAAAAGGAAAACTGGAAATTTCTCAAGTCGCTACTATTGCTTCCAACAATGACAAAGCTATCGGCGATATTATAGGCGAAGCAATGGAAAAAGTCGGAAAAGACGGTGTTATTACCGTAGAAGAAGGGCAGGGGCTGGAAACTACTCTGGAAGTAGTGGAAGGCATGCAATTCGACAACGGCTACCAATCACCTTATTTCGTGACCGACTCGGAAAATATGGAAGTAATTTTGGAGGATCCCTATATTCTCCTTTCCGAAAAGAAAATTTCAAGCGCCAAAGATTTGATACCGCTTCTGGAAACAATAGCAAGAGACGGAAAACCGCTTGTTATAATTTCCGAAGAAGTAGAAGCCGAAGCTCTCGCAACCTTGGTAGTTAACAAGATACGGGGAACACTGAAATGCGCGGCAACTAAAGCTCCGGGATTCGGCGACAGAAGAAAAGCCATGCTGCAAGATATAGCAGTCCTCACAGGCGGACAGGTAATATCCGAAGATATAGGCATGAAACTTGAGAATGTAACGGTCGATATGCTCGGTAAGGCAAAACGAATCCGAATGGATAAAGACAACACAACCATCATTCAGGGCGCAGGCAATCAGAAAGAAATAAAGGGCAGAATTGACCAGATACGAACAGAAAAAGAAAAGACAACATCGGATTATGACAGGGAAAAATTAGAAGAACGGCTTGCCAAACTCGCCGGCGGTGTCGCTCAAATCAACGTAGGAGCGGTCACGGAAACTGAGATGAAAGAAAGGAAGGCAAGAGTCGAAGATGCTTTACACGCAACACGCGCCGCCGTAGAAGAGGGTATTGTCCCCGGAGGCGGAACGGCTCTTCTTAGATGCATCTCCGGTCTGAACGAAAAAATAAAGACAACAATAACAGGAGAAGAGAAAATAGGAGCCGAAATAATAAATAAGGTCCTATCAGAGCCCACAAGGCAGTTAGCACAGAACGCAGGATTGGAAGGTTCCATAGTCGTCCGGAATATATTAGAGAAAAAGGATACAAACTATGGGCTTAATATCGACACCGATAAATACGAAGACCTCATAGAAGCAGGCGTAATCGACCCGACAAAGGTAACGAGAACCGCTCTGCAAAATGCCGCATCGATAGCTTCTCTGCTAATTACAACCGAAGCGTTAATTGCCGATCTCCCGGAGAAAGAGAAAGAAATGCCGGGAGGAATGCCACCCGGAGGTATGGGAGGCATGGGCGGCATGGGCGGATACTAAAAAATACATCAAGCAAGGTTGAACAAAGCCCCAATCCTACCTAGTTAGGATTGGGGCGCTCTTTTAAATAACGATTTCATTTTGTTATAATCCAAGCCAATATGACTTCCAATAATATTGAATCCTTAATCCGAAAATATTCTTCCGCTATCGACTATAAAATCCCGCGTATATCGATAATTCTTGCCGCGGGGCACGGGAAAAGAATGAAATCTTCCACTTCCAAGGCTTTACATGAAATATTGGGCGTCCCGACCGTTATAAGGGTATCGGAAGCGGCGAAAAAAGGCATTTTAAGCCCCAATCAGATAATAGTCGTGGGTATCCAGGCGGAAGAAGTCATAAGAGCCATAGGTAAGAGGAAAAATACCTGTTTTGCCTATCAGAAGGAACAAAAAGGCACGGGTGATGCTGTAAAAGCCGCGCTGGAAGAAATAGATAGTAAATTTAAGGGCTTTGTCTATATTCTCCCGGCTGATGCAGGATTAATAGCTGATGATGTAATACGAACGTTCAAAGCGCAATTTGAGGGCTCAAATTACGATATGATGGTTCTTACAGGTAAATATAATGGAAAGACAGCAAACAACCATTATGGCAGAGTCATAAAAAAAACAAGCGAAGTTATAGAAATAAAAGAATATAAGGACATAGCGGCATTAAACGATGTGTACAAAATTGTACATCGGGGCAAGGCGCTCTCATTTACAAGAGACGAGTTATTGGACATAAGAGAATATAACTCCGCTATTTATGCATGTAAAATAAAGCCGCTAAAAAAATATCTGCCGTATCTAAAGCCGACAAATGTTCAAAAAGAATATTACTTCACCGATATGATAAAAATTTTCAATAAGCACAATTTGAAGGTCGGCTCACAGACGGTAAAAGATTCCGATTCTGTTATGGGGTTTAATGATAAGGTTACCCTTAAAAAGATGAATGATATTGCATCAAATAGCGTAAAGGAATAACTAACCGGTTATCGGTTTGCGGTTATCGGTGATCATTAAAATTTTTTTCGAAAACCGAAAACCTAACACCGAACACCGTTTTTATCTTATGAATAATTTAATCATTTCTCTTTCCGGAATAAGAGGGATACTGGGTAAGTCTTTCGGTGAAAGAGAAGCATATAAAGCAACAGATATTTTTTTTAGGGTATATCTCCAAAAACAAAAAAAACCCTACAGAATAATAATCGGCCGGGATATCAAGCCGAGCGGCAGAACGTTTCTTAAAGCAATCGCCGGTTCGCTCCGTAAAAACAAAATAGAAACTATAATTAATCTCGGCATTACTACTCTGCCGATTATCCAGTGGGCTGTTAAACATTTTCGCTCAAACGGCGGCATATTCGTAACGGCAAGCCATAATCCCATAGAATATAACGGCATAAAACTCATATCTTCCTCGCAAGACGACGCCGGCATTCTTTCCGCATCCTTTATGCAAAAAATAAAAGATAAATGGACGGATAAACAAATAACCAAGATAAATGCCGCAGAACTCCCGAAAGAAAAATCCTGCCTAAACGAATACAATACAGACGTAATAGCAAAAATTGAAGAAATCATAGACACATGCGCAGAGCAGTCGGGCAAAGGAAAAGAAATTTTTTCGAAACTAAAGGAAAAACAACCAAAAATCGCGCTCGATGCCTGCTGCGAAGACGGGCTTAAAATCCCCAAGAGTTTTCTCTTGTCTTTGGGAATAAAAGAAGAAAATATTTATCCCGTAAATAACGGAATGCTTTCGCAGTGCAAAAGGCGTTTGGAACCGTCTCCGGAACATCTTGAAGAACTAAACAAAACCATACAAAAACATAATTTGGACATAGGTTTTGCTTTTGATCCCGACCAGGACCGTCTGGTAATAATGCCGCTTTCAAGCGAGGAAATCACTCCGATTTTATGCGCAAAGTTTTTGTTGGAACTGCAAAAGAACGCCCGTAACAAACATATAAAGCAAATCCCTATAAATCTTTCCACCTCATCTCTATGGGACGAATTGGCAGGGCAGTATTCGGTAAAAATAATCAGGACCAGAGTAGGGGAGTTTAACGTGATAGAGGCGATGAAAAAAAATGGCCTTCCGCTCGGAGCAGAGGGTAACGGGGGAGTTATCTTAAAAGACATCAACTTCGGCAGAAATTCTACTGTGGCAGTGGCATTAATACTTGCATATATGGCTTACAGCGGAAAATCTATACAAGAATTAGAAAGCCAATTGCCTAAATATTTCATGATAAAAGATAAAATAACTGTTCCCGTTAAAAGGGTTAAAATAAAAGAATTTTTAAAGGAGAAAATGGACGCTTTTGCTGCTCAGAATAAAGATAAAATAGAATTCATAGACACTCAAGACGGACATAAAGTTATCTTCAGGGATAATTCGTGGGCTCATATCAGAACATCCAACACCGAGCCGATAATTCGTTTGATAGCGGAATCAAAAAATAAAGAAAAAACAAAAATACTAATAGCAAAATTTAAATCTCTAATGCTTACAAGAAATACTATAATTTGATTTTAAATATTCCCCATTAAAGCCGCCGTTCCTATCAATCCAAATGTATATCCCCATCCAAAGGTGCTTATGTGCCCATAATGGCTTAAAATAAAACCGACAGCAGTAAGAACCACAAATATCGCCAGTCGTACGAATTTGCCATATGTTAACTGCGGAACAAGAGAGGTCTTCCCGTATTTCAGTTTCTTCATATCAGATCCTCCTTTCAACTCGTAGTTTACCATATTGCATAATTAAATAAAGTGGGGTATCATTATTTACAGTGAATAACTACCATTTTCTATTTTTAGCATTAATCCTTTCTTGGTTAATCGGCATAACAGCATATATCGCGCAAAAGAAAAGAAATGAGGCAAAACAAAGACAAAATTTCCTAATTCTTTATTATGAATTTAGAAAATCCGACAAAAAACGCATATTAGCCGAAGACATCACTAAAACCCAAAAAGAACTCACAAAAGGATTCCAAAAACTGCAGAAAAGAATAACAAAAGCTCTTCTTGATAATAATTTGGACAAAGCCATGTTTTTTGTGGAAAAATATTCCGAAATCGTAAACGCTATTGCCAAGAAAAAAGAGAATACGCTCTCTTCAAACTTACAGACAAACAACCTCACCGTGAAAAAACTCTTAAAACTACATTGTGAATTATTCCCCAGAAATTACGAACTTGCGGGTAAAATAAGAAAAGTAAGGGTTTGCATAGAAGGGTCGCAATCAAAAGAACCGCGCCTTTTACCGCCTGCCGCGGAAAAGGTTCCGCACCTTTTGAAAAACATATTGCTTTGGTGGCGCGATAAATCCGAACAAATTAAAAACAGCAGTAAAGAAGAAAAAATAGATGCAATAGGGCAGTTCCATCACCAATTTTTGGTAATCCATCCGTTTCTGGACGGCAACGGCAGAATAGCGAGACTACTGCTTGGGCTGCAATTAAAAGAACAATTCCAAAAGAATATAAAAACAGAATTCCCAAAAGAAGACTATTACAAGGCGCTTTCCTGCGCGGACCAAAAAGACAGGACTAAACTGAACGAATTAATCGCCAACCTCCCGGAAAAAAATCAAAAACCTTTAGCTTTCGATTAACTTAACCAATTTACTTTCCACGCTCTTGGAATCGGGTTTCAAACCCGCTACATTCAAAATATTCCATATTTCCGTATGTTGTATAAATTCCGAGGGCTTTACCGTTCTCAAAGTGCTTAATATTTCAAGTTCCAGGAAATCCGCATTGGTATAAATCTCAACATTGCATCCGAAGTCCGGATATTCTCCCTCCTCGCGCGAAAAAGTTTTTAAGAAAATGTAATCATTGATATGATATGCTAACCACGAAGGATGGGCTGTCGTCCCTATTTTTATCGGATGTTTCGCCGCAGGACTTTGCTGAAGGAAAATATATTCATCCTGCATTATCAGCCTTTTATCCGTCAGGTTCGTATATGGCCAAACTACAATTCTTCTGTCCGGGAGAAAACCTCTTTGTCCTGCGTTAAAAGGAATAATTGCAAACCCTTCGCGTCTCATTACGGATAAAGCCCAAGCCGCAAACGTAATTGGAGATTTACCTATATTTTTTATTTTATGGATAACTTCAACGCCTTTTTTTCCGCGAGGTCTTATCTTTATTTCCTTTTGCACCGAATTTTCTTTTTCGGGATTGCCGATAACGACGACGCCGTCTTTTGTTTTTTCTACTTTTACAGGCTTATCGTCCATTGAATAAGTTCGCGGCATCTCTTCGGGAGAGACCCACAATCTATGCCCGCCGTACATTCTCCAATATCCGTTGGGAGTTTCTTCTCCAGCATCAGGAAGATACCCGAAGAAATTAAAATCGGGCTTTTTTTCATCCGCCGCGTAAAGAATTCTCGGACCTACATCTGCCGCTATTCCTATAATAATGTTATTTATACGCAACTCTTTTACTTTTAATTCCCCAACCTTTTTTTCCTTCATATCCATAATAATCCTCCTGTATGAAATTTGAATTATACATGATTGAACGTCATTATGGAACTTTTTGAAAATATCACACACTTCTGTTAAAATGTGAAGCTTCCCTGCTTTTTTGAAAAAGCGAAACCCCGCACCGTCCCGTTAGGGGTCTGGTGCGCGGGCAAACCTTTTACCGGAGGAAAACATGCCTATAAAAGGAATAATATTCGATGCTGACGGCGTAATTTTCGATTCCGAAAAATTGCACGCTGAATCTTGGAAAATAGTATTCAAAAAAAGAAATATTTTTCTTACGGACGATAGAAGCGGAGTAGGGCGTTCGGACATGGAATTTTTACAGGAATTAAAAGACAAGGGAGCGATACCAAAACATTTAAATATTTCCGAAATACAAAAAGAAAAATTGACTCTTTTGATAGAATTTGCCAATAAAAAAGCAGAACTTTTCCCTCAGATAAAAAGGTTGCTTCAATTGCTAAAGAAAAAATACATTTTAGCCGTAGCTTCCAATTCGGACAAAAAATTTATTTTTAATCTTATCCAAAACACCAACCTTTTAGATTATTTCAAAAGTATTCTCACCATTAACGACATAAAAAAACCCAAACCCTCGTCCGAAATATACCTTTTGTCGGCGCAAAGAATGGGATTAAAACCTAACGAATGTATCGTCATAGAAGACTCCGTTTACGGGATAGAAGCCGCAAAAAGGGCAAAAATGAAATGCATAGCTGTTGCACATACTCTCTCAAAAGAAAAACTGCAAAAAGCGGACCTTTTGCTTGAACAAATCTGCGTGGAAAAAATAGAGAAGTTTATTGAAACACAAGAAGTTAATAACAGTTAATATAGGTTAAAAACGGTTAATAACAGGTTGTTTTTACTACCCAACATTGAATGTTTTGTTCTTTATATACTTCTTTTTTATTTGTTATAATTAGCCTTGCAACCATTGTTAACTTTTATTAACCCGTGTTAACCCTTGATAACCAGTAGTTTTATAGAAGGAAACGAAATATGGAATGCAAAATAGAACAAAACAAAAAAAGATGTAATTGCACTTATGAACCCTGTAGTAGAAAAGGTATTTGCTGCGAATGCATACAATATCATTGGAATATGGGTGAACTTCCGGCTTGTTTTTTCCCTGATGATGTAGAAAAGACATATGACCGTTCCATCGAAAAATTTATCCAAGTTCACAGCAAAAAAAAGGGGTAGGGGAATAAGCCCACTCTTTTTACTGACAAAAATCACCTATTATGTCCGAAAACATAAAAAATCGGCTAAAATACGAAGGCAATCACCTTCACCTCATCGAGAAATCGCTTCTAAAGCGAAATTTGGGCTATTTGGCCTTTGCGCATATCGTTTTATAAGATGGATAATGAAAAAATCTTAAAAATAGACGCAAAAGAATTTAAAAAAAGAAGAATTGCGTTAAATATCAGCCAAAATAACTTTGCGAATATCGCCGGCATATCTTACAGAACTATTATAAGATTTGAACATGGAGAATCAATAAACTGCACTTCTGTAGACAAAATTGTACATACATTAGAAATGCTTGAATCAAAGCCTAAAAACGAGAACTTGTGGTGGAAAAGTCATAAAAACAGTTTTCCCGGAAAGCCGCAGGCTTAAATATATTTACCTAGTTAATTCATAACAAAACGCAATCGGGCTAACGCAATAGAATAATAAATCATCTTCACCGTTCGTAAAATTATCTCCTGTATCATTATGAATTTTACGGGGTTACCCTAGAAATGCTTGAATCAAAGCCCAAAAACGAGAACTTGTGGTGGAAAAGTCATAAAGACAGTTTTTCCGGAAAGCCGCAGGCTTAAATATATTTACCCCGTTAATTCATAACAAAACGCAATCGGGCTAACGCAATAGAATAATAAATCATCTTTACAGTTCGTAAAATTATCTCCTGTATCATTATGAATTTTACGGGGTTACCCTGTATTGTCAGTTGTTATAAGATATATTATGTTAACTTATGCCTATAGGAAAGGCAAGTTATCCACAGATTGGGCTCTTTTGAAGAATGTTTATTAAGTAAATACACTTAAGTATAATCAATTATTTAACTTACGTATATTTATATTCCATATATTTCCCATGAATTGTGGGTAATGTGGATAAGAAAACCCGAACAAAGTAAATTTTTAAGTTTTAAGGTAGGGGGAGTTTGAAAAATAAACTTCAATCCAAAAGACAATCTACAACAGACAATCTACAACCCAACAGAAAACAACCAAACTCCCGGACAAACCACAAACCAATTTTTCAGGTTACAAAAATGTACAAACTTGAACATTCTATATTTTTCACATTTTTGGGGAAAAAGCCGGTTTTAATGCCTTTGTACCCGAAAGACCCCTACTCCTACCCCTGCCGGACATAAAAAAATGCCTGTAACAGCAATATTTCATGATTTTCTTCATGAATGTTGATTAATGCCTCATGAATTAATATAATGCGTCTAAACTCTAAACGATGTTAAATAATATAGAATCTTTAAATAAACAGATTACGGAAGCTAACCAAAAAATCAAAAATCTTTCAAAACTGCTTAAAGTAGCAGAAATAATAGTTTCCGCAACGCATATCGACGACCTTTTGGAAGTCATTATGAGAATGGCGGAAGAAATAATGGATGCGGAAACATCTTCTTTAACGCTTATCGACGAAAAAACACAGGAACTCAGATTCGTCGTCGTAAGAGGCGAAGCCGGACAAGTAATCAAAAGTAAACCCATAAAATTAGGCCAGGGTATTGCCGGCTGGGTGGCAAAAACAGGAGAAGGACTAATAATAAACAATCCTTATCAAGACCCCAGATTCGACCCTTCTTTCGACAAAAAATCGGGCTTTAAAACCCATTCCTATTTATGCATGCCGTTAAAAACTTTTGACGGCAAGGTAATAGGCACCGTCCAGGTCCTAAACAAAAGAAAAGGCAAATTTACCCAAAAAGACGCCGAAATATTCACCAATTTCTGCAATTTAAGCGCAATTGCCATAAGAAACCAGCAACTCATAAATACCCGAAATCAGCAGCAGCAGATACAGGTAGATTTGGATTATGCCCGCTCGATACAACAAAGTTTTCTGCCCAAAACAATCCCGCAGATAAAAGATTACTATTTCGAGTCGTTTTATTTCTCCGCAAAAGAAGTAGGCGGAGATTTTTACGATATCGTTTCCTTAGACAAAAACAAAATCGCAGTTTACATAGCGGACGTTTCCGGCAAAGGCATACCCGCCGCTTTGTTTATGTCAAAAATAAGTTCAGACCTGCGCTTTCTGCTTGAGAACGAAAAAAATCAGTTCTCCGTGATGGAAAAAATCAACAGTCAAATTCTTGAAAGAAGCACAAGGGGAATGTTTATAACACTGCTTATGCTTATCATAGAGTTAAGAACGGGCAAAATAAAAGTATTCAACGCAGGACATATTTCTCCGTTAATTACGGATAACGGCAAAGTTAATGTCTTCACCCGAAGCGACAATCCTCCCGTAGGCATTGTAAAAAGAATCGATTTTAAAACCCAGGAATTTACCCTAAAACCGGGCGAAAGAATTGTGCTTATAACCGACGGTCTGACGGACATAAAAGATAAGGGAATATTACTCGGCACAGAAGGAATAAAGGCGATAATAGAAAAACATATTGATTCGGCTGATTTCAAAGGCGATTTCCTGAAAGAAATAGATAAATACATAAAAGCGGCCAGTCAGCCGGACGACATCACGATGATAAGCGTCTATCGTTCTCCCCTACCCGATTATCGCTTCACGCAGGAAGAAATCGTAACATTTACGGATATAGACCACACGGCAAAACTAAGAAAAATAATTTCGCGGATAGCAACTAAAGTCGGCTTCGGCAAAAAAGATACCAATCTTATCATCGTTGCTGTTCTGGAAGCATTTTCCAATATTATTAAATATACCTACGGCGGAGATGTCGGAAAAATCAAAGTAAGTGTTTTAGGCGAGGGCAAAACCTTGAAAGTTTTCCTAAGAGATTACGGCAGGAAAGTCGACGAAGAAAAAATCGTATCAAGAGACCTGAAAGATATAAAGCCCGGCGGACTGGGCGTTCACTTTATAAAAGAAATTATGGACTCTGTGGAATACATGCCGGTAGAAAACGGAAACGAACTGCGACTTATAAAAAAAAGGAATTAGACCAAAGACAAAAGACCAATGACCAAAGACAAAAATTCTAAAAAGGTCTATAGTCTACAGTCTTCGGTCTTTAGTCTGTTTTAAATTATGGATATTAAAACTAACGAATCCGAACAGAACGCAACTATAACGATAGCCGGCACAATTACGTTTAAAAATTCAAACGAACTGCGTGTTGTGCTCCTTGATCTTGCCAAGAAAAAAATAAAACAGATACGCATAGATATGAAAGGCGTAGATTATCTGGATTCATCGGCAATCGCCACTTTTATCGAATGCCTGAAAATAACAAAAGCACATAACGGAGAACTTATATTTTCAAATTTGAACGAAACTTGCAAAGATATTTTCATGATAGCGCGTCTGGATAAAATATTCACTTTCGAAAATTAGAAATAACGGTTGTCGCGCGAAAACCGATAACCGAAACCCCTGCCCGCCAGTCTTTGTGGAGGGCGAACACCGAATTTTATGATAGGGACAATCGGCAAAGCCGTAATAGGTTTCTTAAAAGAAGTCAGCAATTTCTTCTTTCTTACGCGCGATATTTTATACTGGATTTTCATCGCTCCCTTCAAAGGCAAAGGAATCAGGACCGAAAGCATTTCCTATCAAATCGTAAGAATCGGCGTCAGGGCAATTCCCATAATTTGTCTTGTGCTGTTCCTCGTGGGGATGATACTCGCGGTGGCAATGTCCCCGCTTCTGGTGCGTTTCGGCGTACCATCCCTGATAGCAAACATAATCGCCGTCTCGGTCACACGGGAAATCGGCGCGCTTTTAACGGCGCTTGTAATGAGCGGATTCGCGGGTGCGTCAATCGCCGCGGAAATAGGCACGATGAACGTAAGCGAAGAACTCATGGCGCTTGAAACCTCCGCGCTAAACCCGGTTTATTTCCTCGTCGTTCCCCGCGTTTTAGCCACGGCAATCGCACTGCCCTGCCTGGTGATAATATCCGATATCGCCGGCATAATGGGAGGATTGATAACAAGCAAACTATTACTGGACGTCAGCCCTTCACTTTATATGCAGTTGACATACGAATCAATCGAAATCAGAATTTTGGTATATTCGGCCATCAAATCAGTCGTATTCGGAATGATTATCGCTTCTTTGGCATGCTACCACGGAATAAAAGTCCGCGGCGGCGCCGAAGGCGTCGGCAAAGAAACGACAAGTTCGGTCGTATACTCGATGATATTCATCATACTCATGAATTTAGTATTTTCTATGTTCTATAATATGTACCTTGAGGTTTATAAGTGAAGAATATATCATTTGATTACAACGATTAAAGATTTGGTTTATCTGTGTAATCTGTCTTTCTTAATCTGTGTAATCATATAAAATAAGATGAGTGAAGCGAATACATAAATAAAATATGGACGAAGAAATAAAACAGGAAACTCCGGAAAAGCAACCGGAACCCCAAAAAGAAGAACAAAAACGCGAAATTTTAATTTCCGCAAGAAACGTGTCCAAAATTTTTCACGGCAGGACGGTGCTCAAAAACATCAACCTGGACATTTACAAAGGCGAACGCCTGATAATAATCGGCGGAAGCGGCTGCGGCAAATCCACGCTTCTTAGATGTTTAATCAACGTCTATCAGCCCGACTCCGGCAGTTTAAAATTTTTCGGCACCGAACTCGTCGGACTTAAAAGCGAAAAGAAAATGGACGAAATCCGCAAAAGATTCGGCATACTCTTTCAAAACGGCGCGCTTTATAACTCACTTACAGTCGGCGAAAACGTCGCGCTTCCCATAAAAGAACATTCCAACTTAGCGCCCTCCGTCATAGACATCATGGTAAAAGTAAAACTGGAACTTGTGGGACTAAGAGATTTTCACGACTTAATGCCGTCCCAAATTTCCGGCGGAATGCAAAAACGGGTCGCATTAGCCCGCGCCATCGCGCTGGACCCGGAAGTCCTATTCTACGACGAACCCACAAGCGGGCTCGACCCTATCATGACCGCGGTCATAGACGAACTAATCGTAGAACTAAACGAAAAAATGAACATGACATCGGTTGTCATCACCCACGATATGTCAAGCGCCTACAGAACGGCGCACAGAATCATCATGTTATATAAAGGCGAAGTAATCGCTCAGGGGACACCCGAAGAAATAAAAAATTCACAGGACAAATTCGTCCAGCAATTTATCCAAGGTCTTGCGGACGGGCCGATACCCTTAAGAGTATCGAGCAAAGATTTTTACGAAGACCTATTGGAAGGAGTGAGACCAGATGAAATACGATAGAAACGAAATAGTTGCGGGAATCTTTGTTTTAGTATCTATCTTCCTGTTGCTCGGCTTGATTTTCAACGCGGGCGATTTCAAAGAATCCTTAAAGCCAAAAAAAGAAATCATAGCCGAGTTTTCCAACGCAAGAGGCATAAAAACCAATAGCCCAATCTATTACGCCGGCGTAAAGTCGGGCAAAGTCACCGCTATGAGAGTTGACGAAAAAGACAAAGTCTATATAACCATGCAAATGGACGAAGGCGTAAGCGTAAGAAAAAATTCGCTAATCAAAATCGGCGCCTCCATAATGGGCGAAGCATACATAGACATAATTCCCGGCATGGGCGAAATCGTCCAAAGCGGCGAAATAGTCCGGGGGGACGACACAGGCATCGCCCAGCAGATAGAAGACGTGGTAAATACCCTGCAGGACCTAATCAAGAGCAAGCAAATAACCTCAAGTCTGGATAATCTGGACAGGACGCTCAAAAACGTCGCGGATGTCTCGGAAACATTCGCCAACGACAGAGGCCAAATCGACTCAATCATATCCAATATAAACGAAATCAGCGTCTCGCTTAATTCAAGCCTCGGCGAAATTACGGACAAAATGAACAACGTGCTTTCAAATATTTCACAGATGACCGACGAAGAACAAATCGAAAAGATAGACGAAATAACCGACAACGTCGTTGACATAACAAATAATGTAGAAAAAATACTCGTAGAAAACAGAAAATCCATCAACGATATAACGACAAATATAGAATCGATTACCGACAACCTCTACATCCTCTCCGCAGACCTGAAACGTAACCCCTGGAAAGTAATCTGGAAATCCAGGGAACAGGACATAGAAAAATACGCGCTCCAGGACGCTATCGTAAGGCTAAGAGAAGCCGAAAAGAACCTTGTAGAATTAAACGAGAAAAACGAAAAGATTTCCGATGAAGACATCGAAGAAATCCGGACCCTGATACAAAACCTTCAGGTTATACAAAAATCATCCAAAGAACTCCCGTCGGAAGGGACATCCGAGCAGAAAACCAAAACACCCAGAAGAAAACCGTTCAGTCACTAGTGAAGACAGAAGACTATTGCGGAAAGGGTAACGGTAACGCCCGCCTGCTTGCGAAGCGGGCAGGAAGCCCGTATCGGTAAAGGTTAAGGTAACCTAAATTATTCACAAAAGTGAATAATTTACCCTTTGGGCCGCATAATTTAAACGCAAAGCGTTTAAATTAAAGCCTGTGGGGTAGCCCCCTTGGGGGCTAACGTAAAAAACCGATTAACGTAACCAATTGACGAAACGGGACACCACGTGGGGTATCCCACTGTGGCGGGCATCTTAACCCTAACCGAATACCATTCTTAATTCTATTCCCAAACCCTGCAAAAAGGAATATAATATACCCATGAAAAAGACAAAACAAGAAATTAAAAAAATTTTAAGAGACAATAAAGAAGTCTTGCAGAAATACGACGTGGCCACCATTGCGCTGTTCGGTTCCTATGTAAGAAATGAGCAAAGTAAAAAAAGCGATGCCGACTTTCTAATCGAATTCAGGCGGCCAACCTTCCGCAACTACATCGGGCTTCTTTCAGAACTAAAAAAGTTAATCGGCACGGAAGTTGATTTAGTTTCCAAGGACGCTTTAAAAAAACGCATAAAACCCTACATCCTGAAAGAAGCAGAAAAAATATTATGACCAAAAGAGATTATAAACTCTATATTTAGGATATATCAGAAGCTATTCAAAAAATTGGAGAATATACGAAAGGCATGACGTTCGCGGAATTCTCCAAAAATGACAAGACAATTGATGCAGTAGTGAGAAACTTTGAAATTATGGGTGAAGCATCAAAACAAGTGTCCAATACAATAAAAGTCCAACATCCGGATATCGAATGGCAATCCTTAATTCAGTTTAGAAATATAGTAGTGCATGAATATTTCGGTATAGACCTCAAAATCATGTGGGATATAATAAAGAACGAACTCCCGCCTTTAAAAACTAAAATCAAAGCGATTATCAATTAGCAGTGTAGTTACGAGTATCAAGCCTGCCCGCCTATCTTTAGTGGCGGGTATCGAGAATCTAGTATCTAGTCCAACATCCAATGTCTATTGTCCAATGTCTATTGTCTGTAGTGGCGGATATTAAGTTGTAAGTGGTAAGTAATAAGTTTAAAACTGACGCAAGAGGCTTGACGATCTTGCCATATTGTGTTAAATTTAATTACAGGGGTGGCAAGAATGAGAGAAACTATAACAATCAGTATTCCCGAAAAAGTTAAAAAAGAATTGGACAAAGCAACCAAACAGGAAGGCTTATCCCGCAGCGATATAGTTAGAGAATCACTGAGAGATTACCTATTCATACGTAGATTCCGTTCTATTCGCAATAAAATGACGGCTAAATCCTTCTACACAGATAAGGATATCTTTGACCGTATCTCATGAACATAGTTCTGGATACAAATGTCTTAATTGCCGCTTTCATTTCTCACGGGACATGCAGCGAAACATTGGAACATTGCATACGTTATTATAATCTCATAACTTCTCAATACATACTCAACGAATTTCGTGATAACCTGATTTCAAAATTTAAATTCTCAATACTCGAAGTAACCGAAGCTTTGGAACTGTTAAAAAGCCGCATGATTATTGTTAGTCCGTCTCCCATCCCCAAGAATATCTGTAAAGATTCCAAAGACCTTCCTGTTATCGGAACTGCTGTCAAAGGAAAATGCCGATATATAATAACGGGTGATAACGACCTTTTAAGATTAAAAAAATATAATGAAATAACCATCTTAACACCTAATGATTTCCTAAAATCCGAACATAGAATCTCTAAATGAATCCAATCGAAGAAAAAGAGAAAATTTATATTGAAGGTTACAAAAAAACGCCCGAAGAGCTTAAGATGGCAAAAGCATCCGCAAAATTAGCCCCAGAAGTGTTGAATAAAGAAAGTTGGTTGCCGAAGCAGTGAAATTTGCGTTAAATATCAAATAGGCCGAAGCAATTATCAATGAACAACTATCAATGTAGTTACGAGTATCAAGCCTGCCCGCCTATCTTTAGTGGCGGGTATCGAGAATCCAGAATCTAGTCTAATGTCTATTGTCCAATGTCTATTGTCTGTAGTGGCGGATATTAAGTTGTAAGTGGTAAGTTTTAACCTTTGTGCCTGTGTGCCCTTTAGTCCCCCTACCCTGCCCATATTCGCAAAAGAAACTGACGGCTTCATTTCTCGTTCAAAAAACTAACGGTTATCGGTAAAGATTATTCGCGAAAACCGAAAACCGAACACCGTCTTCTGTAGTTGCGTCTGTTCCACAAGGGGCATATAATGGGGGGAAAATTTGGGGAGAAAAAGATGACGGGAAATCATAATGATATAGAAAAGAAACTGTGGAGTGCTGCAGACCAATTACGAGCTAATTCACAACTCAAATCTGCCGAATACTCTGTTCCAGTTCTTGGTTTGATATTTTTGCGCTACGCAGACTATAAGTTCACGATAGCAAAAGAAGAAATAGAAAAACAAGAACAGTCCAAGGGAAGCAGAAGAAGCATATCTAAAATAGACTATCAGGCAAGAGGTGTGCTTTATATTCCCGATGAAGCCAGATTTTCATATCTTTTGAACCTCCCGGAAGGTGAAAATATCGGCAAGGTAGTTAACGAGGCAATGAAACAAATTGAAGCTGTAAATGAAGAACTGCGCGATGTTCTTCCAAAAACATACCCTCGATTGGAAAACGATGTCCTTGTTGCACTTCTTAAGACGCTTTCAAATATACCGATGGATATTGAAGGCGATATGTTTGGGAAAATCTATGAATACTTTCTCGGCAAATTCGCAATGAAAGAAGGTCAACGTGGCGGAGAGTTCTTCACTCCCACATCCATCGTTAAACTCATTGTTGAAATCATCGAGCCATATCACGGAAGAATCTATGACCCTGCTTGTGGAAGCGGTGGCATGTTTGTCCAAAGTGGAAAGTTTGTAGAAAGACATAAGGAAAGTCCAAGTAAAGAAATTGCAATATACGGACAGGAAAAAACAGCCGAGACAATAAGACTTTGCAAGATGAATCTTGCTGTTAACGGTTTATCAGGAGATATAAAGCAAGGCAATACATACTATGACGACATTCATAAATCTATTGGCAGATTTGATTTCGTAATGGCAAATCCTCCTTTTAATGTAAGCGGAGTTGATAAAGAGAAAATCAAAGATGACAAAAGATACTCATATGGAATACCAAAATCAGACAATGCAAACTATCTCTGGATTCAAGTATTCCTTAATACCCTGAACGACAAAGGAAGAGCAGGTTTCGTAATGGCAAATGGTGCGGAAAGTGCTGGGCAGTCAGAGATGGAGATACGGGAAAAGATTATCGAAGATAACTTTGTTGACGTAATGCTCTCTGTTGGGAACAACTTCTTCTATACAGTAACATTACCATGCAATCTATGGTTCTTTGACAAAGGCAAGACGAAGATAGACAGAAAAGATAAAGTGCTCTTCATAAATGCTCGTCACATATACAGGCAGATTGACCGAGCTCATAGGGAATTTTCACCTGAACAGATTGAGTTCCTTGCGAATATAGTGAGGTTATATAGAGGTGAGAAACCCGAAAATACACGAGACAGTGTCTCTCTTATGAAGAAACATTTTCCTGATGGCAAGTATCGTGATGTGAAAGGGCTTTGTAAAATAGCGACAATTGATGAAATTAAAGAACAAGGATATTCACTCAATCCTGGGCGATATGTTGGAGTTGCAGAAGGTGAGGTTGAGGATTTTAATTTCAGGGAGAAGATAGGAGCATTTAACGAGGAATTAGAGCGATTGAATAGTGATGCACATCAATTGGAAAATAAGATATCAGAAAACATAGGGGAATTGTTGAGTGATAAATAGGAATAATTGGAAAAAGGTCAAATTATGTGAGATTGCCGAGATTGTTATGGGGCAATCGCCTAAATCAGAGTTTTATAATTCAGAACAGAACGGTTTACCATTTTTTCAAGGGTGTACCGACTTTGGCGAACTATACCCCAAAACCAGAGTATGGAGCACAGCATTCAATAAAATCGCAGAGAGAGAAGATGTTTTAATGAGTGTTAGGGCACCAGTTGGAGATTTGAATATTGCTAGAGAAAAATGCGTTATTGGTAGAGGATTGTGTGCCTTAAGAACGAAACTTGACAACGATAGATTCCTTTACTATTTACTGAAAGGCAATAACAAACACATTACTTCTTTTGGGAGTGGTGCTGTTTATGATGCAATCAATAGACCGTCTCTTGAGAATATTATATTAGAAGTTCCCGACCTACCTATCCAACAGAAAATAGCCTCCATCCTTTCCGCCTACGATGACCTTATAGAGAATAACAATCGCCGCATCAAAATTTTAGAAGAGATTACGCAGATGATTTATGACGAGTGGTTCGTCAAGTTCCGTTTCCCTGGCTATAGCAGGGTTAAGATGGTCGATTCGGAATTGGGCAAGATACCAGAAGGTTGGGAGGTAAAGATATTATCGGACATTATGGATTTTCAAGGGGGGGCGCAACCACCAAGCAATGAATTTATTGATGTTTATCAAGACGGTTATGTGCGACTAATTCAAATAAGAGACTATGAATCAGACAGTCATATTACTTATGTTCCAGATACAAACAAATTAAGAAAATGTAATGATATGGATATTATGATTGCAAGATATGGTGCTTCAGTTGCAAGAGTGTGCTGGGGATTAGAAGGTGCATATAATGTTGCTCTTGTTAAAGTTCTTCCCAAGAGAGAAGGGTATATTGAATTTCTTCGTTCTCATCTCAAAAGCAATTATTTCCAGAAATTACTTATAGGGATGAGTGGGCGTGCTGCACAGGCAGGATTTAACAAGAGAGATATTCAATCAGTTCGATTACCATTTCCCAAGAAAGATGATTTAGTCAATCATTATCAAGATTTTGTTTCTCCAATGAGAAAATTAGTTTTGAATTGCAAATATCAGATAGGACGTTTACAACAATGTCGGGATTTGTTACTACCGAAACTCATTTCAGGCGAGATAGACGTAGAGGATATAGATATTGATATCGGAGATGTAGATGACAGGTAATTATTCGGAACAACAGTTAATTGAGAGAGCGGCGATTGAAGTATTTGAATCGCTTGGATATACACATCAGAACTGCTATGAGGAGAAGTTTGGACCAAACAGCACTCTTGGGCGTGAAACCACAATGGAAGTTGTGCTTGTATCTCGCCTCAAGGATGCGCTGATTAAACTTAATCCAACCTTACCAAAAGAAGCTATCACTCTTGCCATAGAGGAACTCGCTAAGGACCGAAGCACTTTGAATCCCGCAGTAGCAAACAGAGAACTTTACAAGTCGATTCGCGATGGTGTTAAGGTTTCTGTTCGCAAAGAAGATGGGAATGAAGAACAAGAGGTTGTAAAGGTTGTTGATTTTTACAACCCTGACAATAATGATTTTTTTCTTGCTTCACAGTTTTGGATTACAGGCGAAATGTATAAACGGAGAGCTGACCTCATAGGATTTGTGAATGGACTACCTCTGGTATTCATTGAGTTAAAAGCTTCACATAAACGGCTTAAGAATGCTTATGATGACAATTTGACAGATTATAGGGACACAATACCGCAAGTCTTTTGGTATAACGCTTTTATCCTCTTATCCAATGGCTCAAAGAGTAAACTTGGAACTATCACAGCTCAATGGGAGCATTTCAACGAGTGGAAAAAGATTAACACTGAAGGCGAGGAGGGAATTGTATCGCTTGATACGATAATCAAGGGAACGTGCGAGAAAAAGAGATTTTTGGATATGCTTGAGAATTTCATTTTGTATCAGGATGCCGGAGGTTCTCCTATAAAGATAATTGCAAAGAATCATCAGTATCTGGGTGTGAATAATACTGTCCAGTCATTCCAAGATAAAGAAAAGAACAATGGCAAATTAGGAATATTCTGGCACACACAGGGAAGCGGCAAAAGTTTCTCGATGATATTTTTCTCGCAGAAGATACTGCGAAAGTTTTATGGTGATTATACTTTTCTTATTGTTACAGACAGAAAGGAATTGGACGAACAGATATATAAGAACTTCGCAAGCGTCGGCGCCGTAACAGAAGCGGAAGTTCACGCTGAAAGCGGCGAACATCTTAAGCAATTATTGAAAGAAAACCATAGGAATATATTTACTCTGATTCATAAGTTTAGAACTGAAGGGGACAAAGTATATCCGGTTATTTCTGAACGAAAAGATATTATAGTCATTGCAGACGAAGCCCACAGAACACAGTATGACCTATTTGCGATGAATATGCGAAAAGCTCTTCCCAATGCTTCGTTCATCGCATTTACTGCAACTCCTCTTATTGAAGGTGAAGAAAAGACGAAGAATACATTTGGAGATTATATAAGTATCTATAGTTTCAAGCAGTCTGTAGATGATAAAGCCACCGTTGCTCTTTATTATGAGAATAGAATTCCTGAAGTTCAGCTTACTAATGAAACCTTAAATGAGGATTTGGAAGATATCATTGAGGAAGCATTTCTGGATGATAAACAGGAAGAAAAACTCGTCAGGGAATTCACTCGAGAATATCATATTATTACAAGAGATAGTCGTCTTGAGAAGATTGCTGAAGATATAGTTGCTCACTTTGTGGAACGGGGATATCAAGGGAAAGCGATGGTTGTAGCTGTTGATAAAGCTACAGCGGTAAGGATGTATGATAAGGTTCAAAAGTACTGGAAGCAGTATATCGGGAAACTCGGAAAAGATTTAGAACAAGCAAAAACAGAAGAAGAACAACAAGAGATATATTCAACTATTAATTATATGAAACATACCGATATGGCTGTTGTGGTAAGCAGTGGGCAGAATGAGATAGAACAGTTTAGAAATTTAGAGTTAGATATTAAACGTCATAGAAAAAGAATGAATAAGGAAGATTTGGCTACCAAGTTTAAAAATCCTGATGACCCGTTTCGTATTGTCTTTGTTTGTGCAATGTGGATGACTGGTTTTGATGTGCCTTCGCTCTCTACTATTTATGTTGATAAGCCGATGCGTAATCATACGCTTATGCAGACTATCGCAAGAGCCAATAGGATTTTTGCGGATAAGCCGAATGGATTGATAGTTGACTATATCGGTATATTCCGAAACTTGCAGAAAGCTCTTGCTATTTATAATCCCGGTGGAGAAGAAATTGACTATCCTGTAAGACCCAAAGAGAAACTAATCAAAGATTTAGAAAATGTAATTCAGCAGATAAGTGCGGTTTGTATTGAGGAAGGTATAAATACGGATAAGATTATATCGGCTGAAAAACTAGAAACAGTGAAGTTGCTTGACGATGCTGTTGATATACTGGTAGCCAGCGATAACCTAAAGAAAGAATATCTTACCCTGTCGAATAATATGAGAGCGTTATATAAAGCGATTTTACCGGACCCGAAGGTAGAGAAATATCGCTCCCAATATATGCTTTTTAGGACATTGGCATACAAAATCAGGTCACTTGCTCCTGATGTTGATATATCGGATGTGCAGGGTAAAGTTGAAGACCTGCTCGATGAGTCAGTAGAAACTAAAGGTTACATAATTCGAGAGCAGAAGAAGGATTTATACAGCAAACATAGAATTGATTTGAGCAAGATAGATTTTGATGCAATAAAGAAAAAGTTTATTGATAATCGTAAGCACATTGAAGCAGAAAAACTTAAGAATGCAATCAGTCAGAAATTGACAACGATGTTGAGGTTGAATAAATCAAGAATCACTTTCTTTGAAAAATTTCAGGAGTTGCTTAATGAATATAATTCCGGCTCTATTAATGTTGAGGAGCTTTTCGGAAAGTTAATGGAATTTGCAAAGAGTTTGAATGAAGAAGACAAACGAGCAATAACGGAGAATCTCGCAGAGGAAGAACTCACTATCTTTGACTTATTGTATAAGCCTGAATTGGCGAAAAAGGAAGAAGAAAAAGTGAAAGGTGTAGCTAAGCAGTTGTTGAAGAAGTTGAAACGGGAAAAGTTGGTTTTGGATTGGCGCAAACGTCAGCAAACAAGAGCGGATGTATTTTTAACTATTCAAACTATTCTGGACGAAGGTCTTCCAGAGTCCTATAAGAAAAATGAGTTTGAAGACAAATGCACCCTTGTCTATCAGCACATTTATGATTCGTATTATGGGTCAGGTAAGAGTATATATTCTTTAACACATTAACCCTGAACCACATAGGGTACAGGGCATGGAGATGATAGCTAATTAAACTAGAGAAAGGATATGTAATATGAATGAAAATGAAATTAATGAAAAAATTAGTAAAATAGCTGAAATATCACATATAAATTTTTTATTTGGGGCAGGAACTTCTGCGCCATATATTCCTGTAATTCCAGAGATTGAGGAAAGTATGAATAAAGCACAAGAAGAAAAAGAAATAATCAAACTTAAAAAAGAATTTTTTTCTAAGGTGATAGCTCCTTGTTTAAATATAAAAAGTTATTCTTTCCATCAAAACTCTAAAGACAAAAAAGCTGAGGAAGATATTGCAAAAACTTATAAAAGCTATAGATTATTCTTCCGAGAAATAACAAAATATTTATTGTCCAGAAAGAGCACTTTATTAGATAAACAAGTTAATTTATTTACCACTAACATTGATATTTTTATGGAGAAAATTTTAGAAGATATCGGTGCATATTATAACGATGGTTTCATTGGTCATATGATGCCGTCTTTCCGTACAAGTCATTTTCAAACTATTGCAAAAAAGAAAAGCGAATATTTTGAACAGCAAAGCGAAATTCCCACCTTCAATCTTTATAAATTACACGGTTCATTGACATGGAAATTAGATAACGAACGAGAGGATATTGTTTATTCAGATCTTTCTATCTTAGAACAACTAGAAAAATTAGAGAACAGTGAATTCAATAATCTTTATTCAACATTGCAAATCGTTAATCCTAACAGTAAGAAATTTGAAACTTCTACCATTGAATCTACTTATTACGAACTACTTAGACTTTATGCAACAGCACTTGAAAAAGAAAATGCGCTTTTAATTGTAGTGGGTTTCTCTTTTAATGATAAGCATATTCTTGACATTACACGAAGAGCAATAGATTCTAATCCAACATTGACTGTTTGTATTTGTAGTCATTCTAAAGAAAACCTTAAAGATTATGAAGAAAAATTTAAAGGGGTCCGCTATGTAAATAATGTAGAAATTATTAAGCCTTCAGAGAAAGAAAAGATTGATTTGCAATGGATGACTAATAATTTTATTTCCAAACTAGATAGAAATAAAAAAGAAAACAAATAATAAAGAAATGCTACTTGATATTGATGAATATCTTAGAAAAGAATTGATTTTTCGTATTGGTGTAGTGCATTCAGTTTCCGGCAGAAAAATAAAAGTGGAAGTTTTCAAAAATAAAAACCATGCGTATCTTATATATGATGGAAAAATTACACGAAATGTTGCAGTTGGTAGTTATATAAAGATAAAGAAGGGACTGACTACAATAATTGGGAAGATAGAGGGAGAAGAAATAGATGAAGAAACAACTTTCAATGATAGCTATGGTAAACAAGAGATAAAAATCAGGCGTTTTCTGAACGTGTCTTTGTTTGGGCATTACGAGAATAATAGATTCTATCAGGGTATAAAAGAATTACCACTTATAGATAATGAATGCTATGTTCTTGAAGAAGATGATTTTGTAAAATTACACAATTTCTTTGACAAAGGTGAGCTTGTAATTAACCTTGGAAAACTTAGTGACGATCCCTCTCATACAATAAAGGCCAGTATAAATAAATTGTTTGCAAGCCATATAGGAATTTTTGGCAATACGGGTAGTGGTAAATCAAATACCTTAGCAAGAATTTATACCGAACTTTTTAAAGGAGTAGGTTCACTAGAGCGATTTAAAGATAATTCCAGCTTTCTATTTATTGATTTTAATGGGGAATATACAAGCCAGAAAGTTCTTTCTGAAAATAAAAGGGTTTTTATACTTAACACGAGAAAAAAAGTTGAAAATATTACTGAAGATGAAAAATATGCTATCGATGCAAAAGTATTAGAGGATGCAGAAATACTTTCTGTTTTGCTTCATGCGACGGAAAAAACTCAAAAACCATTTTTAGTTAGTGCACTTGAAAGTCAGTTTTTAGATAACCCAGAAAATTATGCTCAATCTGTGAGGAATACATTAAAAAATATAATTGAAAGAGCACAACCGTCTGGTAATAAAGATGACATAATAAGCTTTTTAGAAGCGATAAAAAATTATCTAGATTCAACTTCCCTTGAAACTATTAGCGATCTTATTAACAATATTGAAATTCATCTTACACAAATAGCTACTGGTAGTTTTAAGTGGGATAACACTTTTAACAAGGCAAATGATTTAGATATATGGTCACAACATATAGAACCTGTATTAAGTGGTCTTAATTTTAAAACTGATCTGGATTCAATAGATAAACTACAACTAAGGATTTATCTTCATTATTATTTTCGGATTTCAATTTCTGGTATTAGTGCAGATTTTGTGGGACACCTCATTAATCGAATGGGTGGTCACTTTAAAACTTTAAAAAAGGTTATTTGTATAAAGGACGAATTACCAGAGGAAAATGTTATAGTTGTTTCGTTGCAAGATGTTAAGTTAACAATGAGGAAAATCTTACCTCTAATAATCTGCAGACATCATTATGAGGTCCAAAAAAGGAAAAATGACGGAAAAGAGGAAATAGAAAGTTCATTGCACATTGTGATTGATGAGGCCCATAATATATTATCCGAAGAGTCTGAAAGGGAAAGCGAACTCTGGAAGGATTATCGATTAGAGACGTTTGAAGAAATTATAAAAGAAGGCAGAAAATTTGGCACTTTTTTAACAATTGCAAGTCAGCGTCCTCATGACATCTCACAAACAATTATTTCTCAACTCCATAATTACTTTATTCATAGATTAATTAATAATAATGACCTTAATGCTGTCAGGAAAGCAGTTGCATATCTCGATGATCTTTCTTTTGATACGATTCCTATATTATCAGTAGGTAGTTGTTTCTTTGCTGGTTTAGCGACAGACATACCCATTAAAGTTAACATAGAATTATTGGAGAAAGGACAACAGCCTAGAAGTAAAACAATTGATTTAACAGAAGCTTGGTCTAAAACATAAACATAAATTAGGAAAAAGGGGACAGCCCCGAACTACATAGAGTACGGGGCACGGCGACCATTTAAAAAATCAGGACTACATTCTATTGATGATGAAAGAAAATAACAGGGAAAAAGTTGAGCAGATTATTAAAAATTTTTGCCTTGAATTTATAAAATTGCCCTACCTATGTTACACCGAGCATGGTTTGCATGCGCGTTTTTTTTGCTTGTTATATGATTCTTTAAAAGAAGAACAGCGATATATACAATGTGGAAAACATAAAGTCTGCGTAGTTCAAAAAGAATATCCTACAGCAAATGCCTTGGGAAAATCGCGACGGCAAAATTGGGATATTGCTTTAATTGAATCCCCTGCTTTATCTCTACGCGGAAAAACTCCACAGTATGACTATTTAACGCTTAATTCCGTAGTAGAATTCGGCTTGAATGCCACAAAGGAACACTTAGAGGGGGATATAAAGAGACTTAGCCATGCAGAGTCAAATGTCGAAAATAAATTTGCCGTTCATTTGCTTCGAATTTCAACTTCCGGTAAGCAAAAAATATCTTCGCGAGATATTTCTCCTAACTCCAAAAAAATATTCAATCCCGAATGCGTAAAAAAATTAATTCGGAAATATGGTAAAAAAGATGTTGTCGTTTATTTTGGCCAATTTGATGGAGTAAACGAAACCCAAATAGGAATCTGGCGGATAGATAAAGACGGAAAAACTCCCATTCAGAAAAAAACAGAAAATCAGAAAATCGGGGTCAAGTCTTGACATTTGACATTAGTGAAAAATGAAAATTATTGACCCAAACAAAATCAAAATCGGCGATGTGATTTTGGTTGCCGGGGGAACAAAAGCAATAATAAATACTCAGAAGAAGTTAGGGTATGGTAAAAGCAGCAAATGGACGCATGTTGCGGGAAGTATCGGCGGGTATGATTTGGTCGAAGGATGGATTCCCCAATCGGTGGTGAGCAATCTGCAGAAAAAGTATGTCGACAGGGGAATAGAAATAAAGGTTATGAGGAGGAAATTCGAGAAAGATTACGAGAGGATAAAGGTTGCGCTGTGGTGGGCGACTATGAACAATATCCCTTATGACTATATTCAGCTTCTGCGATTTCCCATTATCGCAAAAGGGTTTTTATTTTTAGGGAATCTTCTTAACAGCAAGAAGCGTTTAATCTGCTCGGAACTTATAACGAACGGCTTTTACAAACAGGGCTATAACTTATTCAACAAGCCCGTAGAAGATATAGTGCCGGCGGATTTCGACAACCCTACCCTATTCAACACAATAGACGATATTTGGATGCCCTAAATCAACAATTAGCATTTAGCAATGAATAGTAGGCCCGGCATCCCCTTGATATTACCCGTAATACATGGTATTATGCAACATACGGAGGTGTAAAATGAAGGTAATAACCGTGAAAATTCCGGAAGATACAGAGAGAAAATTAGATTCTATTTGTAGAGAGACGGCAAGAACAAAGAGTTTCTTTGTTCGAAGAGCTATTGAACAATTTCTCATAGAAACAGCCGTTTATCAAAAGGCGCTGGACAGACTGAATGATGCAACAGATGAGATTATTAGTTCGAAAGAAATGAGCAAACAGATTAAATGAAATACAGCATCTCTTACAAAAAAAGCGTTACGAAAGATTTTAAGAATTTTTCAAAAAATCTTTCAGAGAGACAAAAATTAAAAGAAGAGATAGAGTCCCTCCTATCGAATAATCCCTTCCAAGGCAAAAAATTAAAAGCAGAATATCAAGGGTTATATTCTCTGCATATCAGATATAAATTTATAGTGGTATATAAAATCATTAAAAATACCGTATTAATTTTGGCTGTAGAATCAAGGGAAAGTGGCTATAAGAAAAAATATTAAGAAGCAATTTCTTTTCTGAGGAAAATCAAAGGAAAATCAAAGGGTCAAATCTTGACACCCGCCACAACTACAAAGGCGGGTAAATTTGACATAAGTGAAAAATGACAGACGAATCACAAACAAATAGAAATACCCCGCACCCCTGTACTACATAGAGTACAGGACAGGCACGTAGGATACAGGGCACTTTGTGAAACATAAAAAAGCAAAAAAGGGGACAGCGACCTTTTTTACTGGATTCTCGATACTAGATTCTAGATACTCGTAGAGGCATGAAAATAATTGACCCCAACAAAATTAAAATTGGTAGCCAAGCAAGTAGCGAGATTTTAAAAGATTCTCTTTCTCTCTACTCTCTACTTTCTACTCGCTACTTTTAGTAATCATGCAATCAGGAGATATATTATTATTTAAACCCGGAGGCGATTTTTTATCGCGGATTATTGCCTGGGGAACAAATAGCAAGTATTCACATGTTGCCGTATGTGTATCCGGCGAAATGAATCTTGCCATCGAAGCGAATACCCGCGGCGGCGTGCGCGCTATAGATTTGCGCAAGATAGAGCGGGATTTTGACGTTTACCGCGTTAAGGAAGGGCAGAAGTTTGATTTGGAAGGGCTTATTTCTTTTCTGGTCGCCCGTCTTAATAATAAGTATGATTATCGGGGAGTATTTTTCTTAGGCCTATTAAAACTTATGGCAATAATCGGCCGGCCGTTAAAAAATACAGCCAATAAGTGGCAAAAGGACAGGGATTATTTTTGTTCGGAACTTTGCTATGAGGCCTTTTCAAAAGGCGGCGGGTTGGATATCGTGCCCAAAATAGATAAAGCCGATATAACTTCACCCGGGGATATAGCGAAGAGTGAGAGGGTGGAATTGGTAACCAGTAACCAGTAACCAGTTTACAGTTAAACTGACCACTAGACACTATATACCGGATCCTGGATACCCAGCACCACGTTGGATGCTGGGCAGGCTTGATACTCGTAAAAGCAAAAATACTAAGGACGAAGAACGCGCCTTGCAGATATAAATCGCTCAAAACCGTGAAAAATGCTATTTTTTCGCTGTTTTTCACGGTTATGTTGACAAAAGCGTGAAAGGTGGTATAATTTAGGCATGTCAAAGACACTATATGTTTTTAATATAATAAGCCGTTTAAGAGAGCGGTATTATGCCGCATCTGTCGGCAAGGAATCGCTTATAAAAATATTGAGTGAAACAGAGATTGCAGAGCAGGTGTATAACTCCAATGCCATCGAGAACAGCACTCTTACGCTTGAGGATACGGAAAAAATCCTTTTGCAGATAAACTTAGACAGATATATTTCCGAGCGGGAAATTTTTGAAGCGAAAAATCTTGCGCGTGTAGTTTCTTATATCGATACGAAAGCCAAAGAACAGGAGCTTAATCTGGATGTTATTCTTTTGCTTCATAAAATGCTTCTGGCGAATATTCGGGATGATGTCGCAGGGAGGTTTCGCAAGGCGGGCGAGTATGTTAGAGTTGCTAACCACATAGCTCCTGACCCGAAACAAATAACAGGAAGATTGGAGAAAATGCTTGCGGGGTATAATGCAGCCAGCCACGAAAATATTATAAAGCGCATTGCTTTACTGCATCTTATATTTGAACAGACGCATCCGTTTGTTGACGGCAACGGCCGTATCGGAAGGGTAATAAATAATTATTTGCTGATACGCGAGGGTTTTGTGCCTGTTAATATTAAATTCATTGACAAGGCGATGTATTATGAAGCGTTTAAGGAGTTTAACAAAAAAGGCGCTACGGGAATTATGGAGGAAATAGTAGGCAAATCGCTTACAAATAGTTATCATAAGCGTCTTGCGTATATGGAAGGCGCGCGTATTATTACACTTGCCGAATATGCGAAAGAGTCTAAAGAATCACATTCTAATTTGATAAATAAAGCAAATCGCCAGACCATAGAGGCATTTCTTGAAAAAGGTGTTTGGAAGATTGGCGTAAGTCAGGATGAGAAATAAGAGATAATTAATGTAAATAAAAATGGATAAGAAGAAGATATTGATTTTTAAGGTTTGCATTGCCGCTTTATGGGCGAACGAGAAGATGGTAAAGCAGGAGCGGGATTATGTCGGCAATTTGATAGAGAGGTTGGCTGAAGATGAAAAAGTAAAGAATATATTAAGGAAAATCCAGACGCAGGATATAAATCTTAAAGTACTTGAATCGGAGATTGGGAGTTTATCAAAAGACGATAAACAGCTTATATTTGAAGAATGTTTCGGGATAATCACAAGCGATAAAGTTCTGGATCGTCCCGACCTTAGGTTTTTGAAAAGTTTGAAAAAGGTTTGCGGGATAGAAAACAAATATTACCGCGGCAAAATAAGTGAAGCACGAATTTATAAAGGGGTAAAAATAAAAAGGAATATAAAGATATTTATAGCAATAGCTGCGGCTCTTGGAATAGCTATGCTGTTTTTGCCGCGTCTCTTTCACAAGAAAGATTTTAAGCAGTCCTTGAGAGAGGATATCAAAAAGGAAGCTCTAAACATTAGTGTGTTATCAGAATGGGATTTTTCGGAAAGGAAAAAACTTTCTGCAGGCGAAATTTATGCAAGTATGCGCAAATCTGTTGTTACGGTTTTTGTTAGAGAAGGCGATAAAAAGGTTTGTCAGGGAACAGGTTCTATTATAGGACAAGGAGAAAACGATTATTATATTCTGACCAACAAGCATGTTGTCGAAAGCAGAAAATCCAAAATCAAAGAACCGCAATATTACGAAATCAAACTTTATACCGGCGCAAGGTTTGATTCAGCATTAGACTTTTATTCCAGAGAGATGGATTTGGCTTTATTAAGGGCAAAGATGCCGCAGGAGTATGTGGAGATAATTAGGATTTCGCCGAAAAAATATCAAAGTGTGGGTGATAGGGTTTATAGTTTAGGAACTCCCATCGGAATGACTAACACGTTTACGGAAGGGATCATTTCTGCTTTGCGTGATGAGTATATTCAGACGGATGCTACTATCTTTTTCGGTAATAGCGGAGGGCCTTTGATTAACGAGTACGGGGAGTTAATAGGTATTGTTACTTCGGGTTATCTGTTCAAAGATTATAGTTTTGCTATTTATTCGGATAAGATAACAGACCTTTTAAAAGAAAAAGAAGAGTTTAAAGATTTCGAAAAAGAAGAAAAGTAGGGACAGCCCCGTACTCCTGAACCATGTGAGATTCAGGACACAGCACATTGGGTACTGGGCACAGCTCCAGAACCACGTTGGGTTCTGGGCACGGCCCATACCCCTATACCACGTAGAGTATAGGACAAGCACGTTGGATGCTGGGCAGGCTTGATACTCGTAAAAGCAAAATAAAATACTTATCACCTACGCGGTGGTAAGTATCTCCTATCCACTTGTTAAATCTCTAACGGGGTTGACAAAAGTTATCTTATATGATAACCTTGTATTATTGAAAATTCCAATGCGTAAATATCCTTCGGATTATGTAATTTATAAGGGACCGGTTTATACTGTCGAATGGTATTATACGCAGGACGGAAAGATGCCTGCCTATGAATATTTTAAAGATATGGAGGAAAAATACCAGGACCGTTTTCTTTATATGGTTAAATATCTTGCGGATTCATCAAAAGGGACAAGACTGCCTGCAACTATGTATAATCTCGAGGATAGAGCGGAGAAAGTTTATGCTTTTAAGCCGGGAGCCGAAAGGTTATTCAATTTTATGTACAGAGGCGGCAAAGTGATTATTACGAATGCGTATCGGAAACATTCTCAAAGGATGGACAAGAAAGATAAGGAAAAACTTAAGGTTGCCGCAAAGTATAAAAGGGATTATTTAAAAAGGGTAAAGGAGGGAACGTATTATGGCTAAGAAGAATAAGGAAAAAACTCTTTTCGATAAGAAGATGCTTGATAAGAAGTTTAGACAGCGCTTCGAAAAGGAATATCCCGCGTTTGAACTCGAGGTCCAAATTCTCAATGCTTTGGAAAGAAAGAACTGGACATATTCGAAATTAGCTGAAGTAATGGGGACCAGCAAGAGCAACATCTCGCGGGATTTGGGAGCTAAGGGGATTTGGTCGGCCACGATTTCAAGACTTGCAAGAATGGCAGAGGTTTTAGATTCGGATTTCGTGCCGTTGTTTATTCCGCGAAGCAAAGAATCCGAAGTTCTTTCGCGAATTCAAAAGATCATTTCAAAGTAATGGTCTGCCCCACACTATCACGAAACAGGCTATATACTAAGCGCTATATATTATGCAAAAGTTAAAATACGAAGTTGACCCCGTAAAATTTATAAGAATACAGAGGAGCAACTTAGGAACGGTTAATAGCCAATTCTCACTTTTTATTAACTTTGTTGTGTTTTGTTATAAATTAACGGGGCGCGCCCGATGGAATTGTTTTGTGGGAGCAGTATAAACACTTAAGATAATGCCGAAAGAAAAACTGAAATATGAAGTTGACCCCGTAAAATTTATAAGAATACAGAGGAGCAACTTAGGAACGGTTAATAGCCAATTCTCACTTTTTATTAACTTTGTTGTGTTTTGTTATAAATTAACGGGGCGCGCCCGATGGAATTGTTTTGTGGGAGCAGTATAAACACTTAAGATAATGCCTAAAGAAAAGTTGCATTACGAGGTGGATCCATATAATCGGTTAATTATTCGCTCAACCGGTGCCAAATCGCGCCTCCCCTACTTCCGCAGGGTGCTGGACGGCACATTCAAAACCGGACCGAACAATACCCTGATTTATCATATCAAAGCCCCGACGGGCGTCTTTGAGGACAAGCGCAAGGCGCCGCATCAGGTCAAACTAAGGGGCAAATGGTCTCTGAACAAAAATCATGATTTGGTGCTGACGCTGGATAATTGGCGCAGGCAAACAGTCGGAGATGAGATTACATTACAGGGAGAGATAAAAAGCGTTTCTTCCGACTCGCTTTCTTTCGAAGTCACCACACGCACCGAGGACGAACTTGATATAAGAAATATTCTGAAACTGGAAGGCAGATGGCAGGCGGATAAATATAACCGCCTCACATTCAGGGTGAAAAAAGGCGAAGGCCGTCACGACACCTTGACCCTCGACGGAATCTGGGAAATCGATAAGAACCACAGGATAGTTTATAAATATGAAAAGGCCGAGCTGATACGCAAAAAGAAACTTAAAAAAACTCTCACTTTCAAAGGTTTTTTCGATATCACGAAGAAGAACAGGCTTTTATATAACTTAAGCGCGGACGGGAAATCGGCTTTTGATTTCCGGACCGGTTTGGGGTTCCTGCGTGAAAATTATATTAAATACGAAATCGGTATAGGCGGTTCTAACAAAAGGGAGCCGGTCGAGCGGACACTGCTGCTTTACGGTAAATGGAAGATAACGCGGAATGCGGGGCTGTTGTTCGAAATTGAGGGCCCCGCCACCCCGAACCACGTAGGGTTCGGGGCAGGCTCCAAAGTTATTAAATTCGGAGCGGATGCTAAGTTGACAAAAAAAGACGAGGTGAAGTTTAGTATAAAAAATGAAGAGGGGAAAGATTTAGGCATGCAACTTAAATTATCAAGGAAGTTACTTCGGGGCGACGGCGAAGCATTTATCAAACTTCTCAAAGATAAAAAAGAAGCCGCAGTGTATGTAGGAGCGGGATGGAAGTGGTGAAGACTAGACATTAGACCTTGGACTATAGACTAAAAACAGAAGACAATCTACAATTAACAATTATCAGTTAGCAATTAGCAAGTAATAAACAACAAATTTAACAATTAGCAAGTATCAAAAACAGTATACGGTTTTTCTGGTTACTGTAAGCTGGTTACTGGTTACAATGCAACATACTACATACTACATACTACCGGAGACAAGTTAAAATTAGCAATATAATACTGGATATTAGATTTTGGACTTTAGACTAATATGAAACTCCAAAATTTCTTCAAACTCTTTATCTCAATCGTAATTTGCGAATCTGCGGGGATTATCGGTTCGTTTTTTACGGCGTCTTCGGTTTCAAGTTGGTATGCTGAACTTGCCAAACCGAAATTTAATCCGCCGAATTGGGTTTTTGCTCCCGTATGGACAACATTATATCTTCTGATGGGCGTTGCGGCTTTTTTGGTTTGGACTAGCCCCGTTTCTAAAGGCAAAAAAGTTGCGCTGATAATATTTGCCGTTCAGTTGGTTTTGAATACGCTTTGGTCGATTATATTTTTCGGACTCCGCAGTCCGCTCGGGGCATTTATCGAGATTATTTTTCTCTGGCTTGCTATCCTTGCCGCTATTATCGCATTTTCCCGAATTTCTAAACCTGCCGCCTGGCTTTTGCTCCCGTATATCCTCTGGGTGAGTTTTGCGGCTTATTTGAATTACGCGATTTTGAAACTGGTTGGATAAAATCAATTTTTAATTGCTAATTGATAGTTGACAATTGCTAAATGTTAATTGATAACCGCTAATTGACAATTGCTGATTGTTAAATTGCGAATAAAAGCATATTGTTGTAGAATACAGCCCCATATTTTTATCCTCGACAATTAAATAATTTGGATTGACTGCTGTATGGATGTAAAAATGAAAAATATGACGAGTAAACTAATATTTGCAGTATGCGTATTTATTTTCATGTGCTTCGTTTCCTTTGCATATGATGTTTTTGCCGAAGACAGCATATCCGGCTCTCTTATTGGTAAACCGACTTACGACCGGATTTTCAGCGGTGATGTCGACCCGAACTGCAATGCTTCTTCAACTCTTTCTGGTATCGGTGTTGATCTGTCTTATGAGGTGATTGTTATATACTCTACGGTCGGCGAAAATCTTGTTGCTGCTACCAATTTGTCCGGTACGGATATTAGTGACCCCGTTTTTTCTCTTTACTGTGACCCGTTTGACCCAAGTGATGCCACGCAGAACCTTATTGCTTATGATGATGATGACGGAGAAGGATTATTGTGCGCTTTTGACGGGTCGGAAGGCGCATTTATGTCGACCGGAAATCGTTATTTTCTGGTTTTGTCACTTTTCGCTCCCGAAGCTATCGGCGGAGGTAGTTATCAAATAGACCTCGGCGGCGACATAAAAGTTGCCCCTGTATTGACAGTTGCTAAAGACGGAACGGGAAGCGGTTCATTAGTCAGCAGTCCTGCAGGGATAGACTGCGGGGCTGACTGCTTGGAAGGTTATCTTCCGGATGAAAATATTATCCTTTCTGCGGTCGCAGACCCAGGCTCCGCCTTTGACGGCTGGTCGGGAGGAGGATGTTCCGGAAACGGTGGATGTACGGTAGTATTAACGGACGAGGATATTGTCATTACAGCTACGTTTAACCCGGATAGTGATAATGACGGTGTCAGTGACATTATCGAAAACGCAGGTCCCGGCGGCGGTGACGGCAACGGTGACGGCACTGCCGATTCACAACAGTCAAATGTGTCAACTTTTCAAAACATTTACGGAGACTTTGTAACGCTCATAGCCGAGACCGGAACCGAGTTAACAGACGTGATAACCACAATGGACTTGCCGGATGCCAATGTGCCCGATTGGGCATCTTTCCCTATCGGATTGTTCGGATTCAGGATTACAGGGCTAAGCCCCGGGCAGATGACGACATTGTTGATAATCCTGCACGAAAAGAATGAAGACATATCTACATATTATAAATATGGCGCGACTACGGATAATCATGCAGAGCACTGGTATGAGTTTTCCTACTTTGGCGGAATCGGCGCAGTAATAAGCCAGCAGGACGCCGGCACAGAAATTATACTTCATTTTATTGACGGACAAACAGGAGATGACGACCTTTCAGAAAACGGAGAAATTAACGATGTAGGCGGACCAAAGGTACAAGAAAAGGAAGAAGGCGCGAGAGGAAACAACAAACCTTGCTTCATCGCAACTGCGGTTTATGGATCGCCTATGGATAAGGATGTAAAATTATTGAGAGAATTCCGTGACAGTTTTTTACTTACCAATACAGCGGGTAAAGCATTTGTTGACCTTTATTATAAATATTCACCACCGGTTGCTGAGTTTATTTCCAGACATGACACCATGCGGGCTGTAGTGAGATACAGCTTGCTTCCTTTAGTTAGCGCAAGCCGATTTATAAAACAGGACTAATTCTCGATACTCGTTAGATGTTAATTGCTCCCCCTTGTTTTCTTCCCCGAAGATTTCGGGGAAATCTAAACAGAGGGGACTTCATCAATTGTAGATTGTCTATTGCTAATTGATAATTGCCGTCTATCTCCTACTCTTTATCTATTCATAAACGGCAACAGTCCTGCGTTTCGGGCTATTTTGATGGTTTTTGCCGTAAGGCGCTGGTGTTTGGGGCAGTTGCCTGTATTTTTGCGGGGAAGAATTCTGCCGCTTTCTGCCATGAAAGTTTTTAGTAATGCTGTGTCTTTATAATCTACTTCTTTTATTTTCTTCACACAGAATTTGCAGACTTTCTTACGGGCGAACATTTCGCGAAGTTTCTTGGACGAATCTCTGTCCGCCTGGATTTTTTTCTTTCTTCGTATGGATTCTTTGGACAATTTCTATCTCCTTATTTTCCTTGTAACGTATAGTTACGCGATTTCTTCTCTTCCTTCTTTTTCTTCTTTTCCTTCTTTTCCTTCGATATGGTCTTCTTCCGATAAATCTTCCTTAGTTGAAGGTGTTTCGCTCTCCGGCAAATCGGACGAAGGGGCTTTGGGCTTGCCGCCCAAGAATTGGACTCTGTCGGCTATTATTTCAAGCATTGTCTTGTTTCTTTCTCCTTCGTTTTGGCTGGGAATAGTTCTCGTTCTAAGACGTCCTTCTACGAATACGGGGCGTCCCTTGGCAAGATATTCGGCGCAGCTTTCGGCTTGTTTTCCCCAGACGACAACGGTCAGGAAGCAGACTTCTTCCTTCCTTTCGCCCGTGCCATCGGTATACACTCTATTTATGGCCAGTCTTAAATTTGTAACCGGCGCGCCCGAAGTGGTGAAGCGAAGTTCCGGGTCTCGGGTCAAATTCCCCATTAAAAAAACTTTGTTATAGTTTGGCATGCTTTAACCTCCTTTTTAGCGTGTACGCTTATTTTTTAATTACGGTATATCTTAAAATATTTTCGTCTTTTAAGTATTTTTTCTTTAGTTCCGCAACACCATCAGGGGACATTTCAAAATCGAATATTACATACTGCCCTTCTATGCATTTCTTTATAGGATACGGCAGTCTTTCCCTGATAGTATCTTTGATTTTGCCGGACTTTCCCTTGTTGGAAGCGATATATTTTTCTATATCTTCGGTTTTTTTCTTCAGTCTGTCTTCTTCCAGGTCAGGATGAAAAATAAATACAATTTCATATTTCCGCATTTTTATCTCCGCTATTTTAGCTACGTTAATATAAGTTAATATTGGTTAATATAAGTTAACAAGGGTTACGGGTCACTTTTTAAATTTAATTTTTTGCAACCTATTTTAACCAAGTCCCGCCAGTTTTTAGTGGAGGACTGTTATTAACCTTTTTTAACCTTTGATAACCTGTCTATCAATGAAACTTAAAATACAGAACGTCAGCGTCGTTTACTATATAATCTTTTCCTTCGATCTTTACCCTGCCTTTTGTTTTCGCTTCTTCATAGGAAGCGAATTTTAAGAGTTCGGGCAAAGGAATCACTTCTACTTTTATAAATCCTTTTTCTATATCCGAATGGATTTTACCGGCAGATTCTATAGCAGTAGTTCCTTTCATAATAGCCCAAGACGACGCTTTTTCGTTCGCTATCGTGTAAAAAGTGATAAAACCAAAGCTATCATAGCAGATTCTTATGAGTTTTTTCAAGCCGTCCTCTATTTTGAACTCTTTGCGATATTCTTCTTTTTCTTTTTCGTCGGACAGATGGGAGACTTCTTCGTTTAGTTTTGCGGACAGTTCTACTGCCGCGCAAGCGTCTTTTTGGGCTTTTTCTTTAAGTTTGGCGGCGAGCGAGGCAGAGTCTTCGTCGTCTTTGATGTTTGCGAGGTAAACACAGGGTTTAAGCGTCAATAACTGCAGTCCTTTCAGTACGGCTTTGTCTTCGTCGGTAAGATGTATGGTTCTTATTTGCTCTCCCAAATTCAACCGGTTTAATATTTTTTCAAGAATATGTTTTTCTTTTGCGCCGGTTTTTTCCATTTTTCCCAGGGCGCCTGTTATTACTTCGAGGTCTGCAAGCAGAAGTTCGGTGTTTATGATGTCTATATCTCTTACCGGGTCAATTTCTTCGAAAGAGTGGGACACTTGAGTATCCTGAAAACATCTTACGACCTGAAGTATTACGTCGACGTTTCTGATATGGGAGAGAAATTTGTTGCCTAAGCCTTCACCTTTGGATGCGCCTTTGATAAGGCCTGCAACGTCCACGAATTCTACTGTTGTATATTTTTTTTCTTTGGCTTTTGAAAATAAAGTCAGTTCGTCTAAGTTTTTATCGGGAACGTCCACTATCGCTACGTTGGGTTCGATCGTGCAGAACGGATAATTGGAACAGGGCGCGGAACCGCCGGTCAATGCGTTGAACACCGTGGATTTTCCGACATTTGGCAAACCGATTATACCGATTTTCATATTCAAGATTTAAATTGAAATAAATAGAAATATATTGAAATATGTTGAGATATATTGTCCCCCTAGTTTTCCCCCCAGAAATCTGAAAGATTTCAGAGGCATTAGTCCTTGAAATTCTACGAATTTCTAAGGGTGTCGAAAACTGACAGATGGGACTTATCCCCATATTCTGATTCCATCGGAATCAATGGGGATTGCCTGTCTACCACGTATTTCCATGCATATCTACTGTATTTCTATGTATATCCAGTTTAATTTTAAATTCATAACAGTTTCGCAAACAGCGGCGCAAGCACCAAAGATATGACGGACATCAGTTTTATCAATATATTAATAGACGGTCCCATCGTATCTTTTAATGGGTCGCCTACGGTATCGCCTACAACCGCGGCTTTGTGCGCTAATGTTCCTTTGCCTCCGAAATTTCCTGCTTCGATGTATTTTTTTGCATTATCCAACGCGGCGCCGGAATTCGCCATCTGGATAGCCAAAGGCAGCCCTGTACAAAGCGCACCGATTAAAAACCCGCCCAGAGCAAGAGGGCCTAAGAAGAACCCTACCGCCACGGGCGCAACTATTATCATAATTCCCGGCCCCATCATGGCATGAAGCGCGCCTTTGGTTGCAATGTCCACGCAAAGCGAAGAATCCGGTTTTGCTTTTCCTTCCATTAATCCTGTTATTTCTCTGAACTGTCTTCGGACTTCGTCGATTATTTTATTGGCAATCCTGCCTACTCCGCCCGCAAGAAACGAAGAGAATACGAAAGGAATCATGCCGCCAACTAATATGCCGGAAAGTAGTTTCGGGTCTGCTAAATTCAAAACTATCGGAGTTTCGGCAAAATGAATCAGTGTCGCAATATATGCCGTAATAAGTCCCAGCGCCGAAAAAGCGGCCGAGCCGATGGCAAATCCCTTGCCTATTGCCGCTGTGGTATTGCCTACGGCATCAAGTTGGTCGGTAATTTCCCTCACCTCTTTTTTCTGCTGCGTCATTTCGGCAATTCCGCCCGCATTGTCGGCAACCGGACCGTAAGAATCGACTGCAAGCGTAATTCCCAAAGTGGAAAGCATCCCTAAAGCGCCGATTGCTATGCCGTACATTCCCGCAACTTTATAGCCCAATATCGTAGCGGCGGCTATACAAACAACCGGGATAAGAGATGATACCATCCCTATCGATAACCCGCCGACTACCACAACTGCGGGACCGCTTTGCGCGGATTCGGCTAAATTTTTTACGGGGCTGTAACTTGATGAACTGTAATATTCGCTGACTGCGGCAATAATAATGCCTGTCACCAGTCCCGCGATCATAGCCCAGAACGGTCCCATGGCATTATAAGTTCCGTATATTATGCCCGCTTGTTTAATTATGAAATAAGAACCTGCTGCCATAACGATATTAGCGACATATACTCCGATGTTCATTGCCTGCTGGGCTTTGCTGACGGGACCGAATCTTACCCAAAGTATTCCGATGATGGAAGAAACTATTCCCCAGGCCGCGATAGCAAAGGGCAAAAATATTATATTTTTAGTGATATCGCCGGCTACTGATATGGTATATCCTATAGCAATAGTTGCTATTATTGCTTCTACATAAGATTCTAAAAGGTCGGCGCCCATTCCTGCGATGTCGCCGACGTTATCTCCGACGTTATCCGCAATGACTGCGGGATTTCGCGGGTCGTCTTCAGGTATGCCGGCTTCCACCTTGCCCACGAGGTCAGCGCCCATATCCGCGCCTTTGGTATATATTCCTCCGCCAGAGCGCGCAAATAAGGCAAGCAGGGATGCGCCCATAGCATATCCGTTTACCGCCGATATATTTCCGCCGACGATTTTATAAACAGCAAAAAGGCCTAACAAACCTATGCCGACTACGGTCAGCCCCATAACCGCGCCGCCGGAAAATGAGATCTGGAGCGCGGGTTTTAGTCCGCCTTTTGCCGCTTCGGTTGTTTTTGCATTGGTCCTGGTTGCAATGCTCATTCCGATATAACCTGCCAATGCCGAACATACTGCGCCGGTCACAAAAGCAATTGCGGTATTTTTATTTATTTCAATGCCGATAGCGGGATTTATAAAAGGCATAACGGAAAAAACAATCGCTATGGCAACTACTACGAAAGCAACCGTTTTATATTCTCTCTTAAGAAAAGTCCTGGCTCCGTCCTGTATCATAAGAGAGATACTTTTCATGTTCTCGTCTCCACTGGACTTTCTTAAAATATTCAGCGTGAGAAGCACTACTATTACTAAAGCCAAAACACCCGCAAAAAGAGACGACAATAATAGCATCTGAACTACCTCCTTGTTTTGATATTAAAGATTATATAGAAATACAATAGAAATGCATAGAACTAAATTGAAATAAATAGAAATACATTGAAATATGTTGAAATATATTGCCTGTCTACTATGTATTTCCCCGCCTGCTTGCGAAGCGGGCAGGCATCTATATCTACTGTATTTCTATGTATATCCATCAGTTTTCCTTCTTTTTATTATTGAAGATCTGCATCGCTTCATCGATGCCTTTTTTTACAACTACGGATATCGCGTCTAAAGATAAATCTATCGTTTTGCCGATGACTTTCTTTTCTGAAGCGGAAAATTCGCTTAACACATAATCTTTCAAATCTTTATTATCTCTTCCGATGCCTATTCTAATTCTTGAAAAATCTTTTGCATTCAACTCATCGATAATAGATGCCACGCCGTTATGTCCGCCATGGCCGCCGCCTTTTTTAATTTTCAAAGTCCCTAAAGATAAATCCGCGTCATCGTGAATAACAAGGATTTTATCGGTTTTTATTCCTAAGTCGGTTGCTATTTTTTTTACCGCTTTACCGGATAAATTCACGAATGTTCCGGGTTTTGCGATTATTACGGCTTTGCCGCCGATATTTGCCGTTGCTAAAAAATAATTTTGTTTTCTTTTAAACCGGGCGGACAATTTTTTCGCCAAAGCATCGACAACCATAAAGCCCGCGTTATGCCTTGTATACTTATATTCTTTGCCGGGATTGCCCAATCCGACTACCAATTGCATTTCACCCCCCGCACCAACCTTTAAAACAAACCCCCGCGCCGCCGATTGAACAACGCAAGGGTTTTTGGCGTAATGATAAATATCAAAACGGGCCTACTTTCCTTTCTTCTCTTCTTCTTTCTTGTGCTCTTCTTTCTTCTTAGGTTCTTCTTTCTTTTCTTTATCCTGAGCCGCAGGTTCTTCCTTTTCCTTCTTACCCTCTTTGCCTTCTTTTCCTTCCTTGCCCTCTTCGGTGATTTCGCCCTCTTCCTTGCCTTTTTCGCCGATAACTTCGGGTTCGCCTTCCGGCTTGATAGCTTCTTCTTCTATTTCTATCTTTCTGGGAGGCAGTATCGAAAGGACGCTTCTTTCGGGTTCGGTGATCACTTCCACATCCGGCGGAAGGGAAAGGTCTTTTACGTGAATAGAATCGTGAATCTTTAAAGATGAAATATCTATTTCTATGCGTTCGGGCATGTCTTTCGGCAGACATTCTACTTCGACCATTCTTAAAGAGTGGTCTAACATACCGCCCGCCTTGACGCCTTCGGGCTCGCCTTTTAATATTATTCTTACTTCTGAAATTACTTTCTTTGTCAACGAAACTCTCTGGAAATCCAAGTGGGTAACATTATCGCTTACAGGGTCATATTGCGTGTCCTTTATAAGAACGAGTTGTTCCGATATTCCTTTTTCTCCCTTTATTTTTAAATTGGTCAGCACGTTGCCGTCGCCTATCGCATGCAAAAAATGAATGAGCCTTGTCATCTGCACTTTAACGGGAATCTCCTTGATATTTTCACCGTAAATAATTCCCGGGACAAAACCCGCTCTTCTTAATCTTCCTATTTCCTGCTTGCCTTTTTCTTTTCGTTCCTGAACGTCAAGGTCGATTTTTTTCATTAAGATTTACCCCCCTAAATATTATACGAAGAGAGAACTCACGGAACTCTCGTTGTGTATTCTCTTTATAGCTTCGCCGAGCAAAGGCGCTATAGAAAGAACCTGTATTTTGTTGTATTCGTTTGCTTTTTGAGGAATGGTGTTTGTGACGATAATTTCTTTCAAAAGAGATTTTTGCATCCGATTGAGGCAATCTTTTGAAAACACGCCGTGAGTGCTGCAAACGTAAACGTCTTTTGCGCCGCCTTTTTTGATGGCTTCGGCGGCTTGGATAATCGTTCCGCCGGTATCTATCATATCGTCGACTATAACAACATTTCTTCCTTCTATTTCTCCTACGATATGCATTAATTCCGCAACGTTTCTTTCGGGCCTTCTTTTATCAATAATGGCTAAAGAAGCATCCAACCTTTTTGCAAAAGCTCTTGCTCTTTCTACGCCGCCCGGGTCGGGAGAAACGACGGTCAAATTCGCCAACCGTTTCTTTTTTATGTAATCTATCATTATGGGGGCCGCAAAGAGATGGTCAACCGGAATATCGAAAAATCCCTGAATCTGCCCCACATGCAAATCTATCACAAGCACTCTGCTTGCGCCCGCAACTGTTAACAGATTCGCTATAACTTTAGCAGAAATCGGAACGCGCGGCTCTGTTTTTCTGTCCTGCCTTGCATATCCGTAGTAAGGAATGACTGCGGTTATTCTTCTTGCGGACGCTCTTTTCAAAGCGTCCATGATAAGCAGAAGTTCCATAATATTGTCATTGACGGGCGGACAAGTCGGCTGAATTATGAAAGCATCCGTTCCGCGGACATTCTCGAGAATTTTTAAAAATATCTCCCCGTCCACGAAATTGGTTATCTCCATGGGGGAAAGAGATGTGTCCAAATACTGCGCTATTTCTTCGGCCAATTTTTTATTGGCATTGCCTGAAAAAAGCAACATTTCTGCGTCAAACATTCCAGTATCTCCTTTTATCATATATCACAAAACGGACGGAATTATATCACATCTGAAGATTTAGATAAAGATTACAAAAGTAGAGAGTAGAAAGTAGTTTAGTAGAGAGGATTTTTCAAAGAGCAATTTAATGGGATGTGTCCCTAATTAAATATTTTCCATAGCAGTAAGGATATCTTTTAGATAAATCTCACAATTCCTTTTCATACAGAAATAGCCTCTTTTAATATCGATTCTTTAAGCTCTTCTCTTAATGCTCTTTTCGGCACGACATCTACTTTTTGCCCAAGTTTTTCTTCAAGAAACAGCCCAAGCCCAACAAGATGAAAAAGGTCGGCAAATTCTTCAAAATCAACTAAAACATCAATGTCACTGCCCTTTTTCTGCCTGCCGGTTAAATAAGAACCAAAAAGCCCTATTTCTTTTACCTTGAACTTTTTTCTTATTTCTTCCTTGTATTTTGACAAAATATTTTCTATCTCATTAAGTTTTTTCATCTTGTCTCCGTCTCAATTATAGATTCATATCCTTTTTGCTTTTCTACGTGGAGATTATAAGGCTACGCATTTATATCTGTCAAATTATGTAGGAGTTATACCGTTCCTTTTTAAGAGCCGATTCCTATCCTAAACCCGTAAAGAAGTAAACACTTCTAACGGGTCTAACCCCAACCCTGTCGCCTTCTGTTTGGCAGCTCTTCATTGTATTAAAATGGAATTTCTAAATATGGAAAATCGGTTATCCCCAAATGCAGCAAAAGAGCTCCTTCCGTGTCTTTTAACTTTTCGGCGGTAACGGTTGCCAAATATTTGTTCAGTCTTGTTTTATCTATGGTTCTGATCTGATTGCATTTTATTTTGGAATCTTTTGGCAATCCTGACTCTTCCTTACTGAGAAAAACCTCAAACGGATAGATTTTTGTTGTTTTAGAAGTGATAGGAAGGACAGTAACCGTATCAGCAAACTCATTATTTTGGTCATTAGATATTATGACCGCCGGTCTGGTTTTGCCGATTTCTGCTCCGGCTGTAGGATTTAAAGAAACAAGATAAATTTCACCTCTTTTGGGGAATGGCATTTATTTCCATCCCTTAAGAGTTATTTTATCCCATTCGTTGTTTACCGTTTTATCCTCTCTTTTTGTTGCTTTGTATCCTTCTATTAAAAGTATATTTAACTTCTTTTTTGTAATTTCCTTTAGTTTTGCTTGGAGAGCTTCAGTAATAAGGCTACTCTTGTTGGGAACATCTTTTATTTTTTCAGCCAAATTATCAGGTAAAGTTATATTAAATCTTTTCATGTGTAATACCTCCTGTATAAATTATACACATGATTATACACCTAAATAAAACTATATTCAATCCTCTAATAATATTATATAGAATTTTTCAAAGAGCAAAGGATTGCCCTAACTGCTAAATGGTATTAGATAGTATTAAATAGAACCGTCCCCTTTACGTACGTGAGTTTTTCAACTGGCTTGCTGATTTCTTCGATTCCATTGAGCAATTATTACGTACGTGAGTTTTTCAACTGGCTTGCTGATTTCTTCGATTCCATTGAGCAATTATTATCCAAAGGAAAATTCCTAAAAGTATCATAATTATTCCGGTAACAGCGAAATCACGCGGAGCTTGCTCAGATGTAGAATGCATTGTTGGAGCAACAATGCAAAGAAAAAAGCCTAATATTATAAGCACTCTTGAAATAACTGATAGAAAAATTTTTGAAATCTTCTTAATTATTGAGGGCATGGTTCACATTCTCCTCCGCAGGCACATGCACAGCCACGCGAGTCATTCGCGTATCCCATTCCTTCTGCATTGCTCATGAAATCGCTTATAATATCTTCAGAATATTCCTCAGTCATTCCACCACCAAAAATTTGATACCACCAATAATCTGCAGCCTCGTGGAGTAAACCCAATATGTATGCAATAGAATTACCGCAATTTTTTGCCAGATTGCATGATTGCGTGCAATGGTCTTGTGGACCTCCTCCTGTTGTTGAAGCATTATATGCGTTCACTATTGCTTGAATACAGTTCCCAACCGCTGAAGCCCAACCAGGTGTTCCTAACAACCCTGTAGGGTCTGTATAATTAATCGGATTATTGTGGCAATAAGAATATAAATTGTTCATTGGAACCCAAGTTCCCAGAGGGTCTCTTGAGATAAATCTTCCAATACTCGGATTATAGTATCTATTTCTAAGATAAATCAACCCACTAGAACTATTAAATTGTTCCCCTGTGAAGCCGTAAGTGTTTTCTGTTGCCCCTGTGCTGGCAATCACATTCCCAAACGCATCATAAGTATATTCAGCAACAACCGCTTGGGTATCGTCAGTTAATTGTCTCGTGCTTCCGAGTCCGTCGTAGTGGTAGTAACTGTTCTCCCCTGCCCTGTTCATTGAAATAAGGTCGTTCCCATAAGTGTAAGCAGCCAATACCGTATCAAATTCATTTGTTTCCATTAATACCTGAACAAGCGGAAGCCCGACGTCGTTTATGTATTTTGTCATCACGTCGTCTACTATCTTTGAGATTCTGTTCCCATCGCCGTCATACTCATAGTAGCAAGTAGACCCCGAAAACTCGCTTCGCTCACACGGGGCAGGGAGTAGAGAGAAGAACTTATATAGAATTTTTCAAAGAGCAATTTAATGGGATGTGTCCCTAATTAAATATTTTCCATAGCAGTAAGGATATCTTTTAGATAAATCTCACAATTCCTTTTCATACAGAAATAGCCTCTTTTAATATCGATTCT
>Ga0272441_10000931_pt1 | contig 63912 bp, 40 predicted proteins | sample SSMProp6N_FD_193582 | JGI IMG/M metagenome (GOLD analysis project Ga0272441, IMG submission 193582) | Marine sediment archaeal communities from Little Sippewissett salt marsh, Falmouth, MA, United States - SSM-Prop-6N | ecosystem: Environmental > Aquatic > Marine > Wetlands > Sediment ... | reverse complement strand
TATGGTGCGCGAGCCCATGGGAAGACTACCCCTTCGGGGGCTGGAACCTCTGGCCTAGGTGGAGAGCCTTGGTTGATTCCTTCGGGGATCTTCTGGGGTAAGCTTCACTGCTTGAAAGTCAGAGGATCCTGGTACGCTGTCAAACCACTCTTACATTCATTTAAAACAAAAAATAGTATACATTCTTATTCTTTCATACTTAATATTTATACAGAATTTTTAACATAAATATTATAAAGGTCTTTTACCTAATATATACTTATAATTTCCTTGGGGGGAAATAAGTATTCCTGGAAGAGGTGACCGTGTATGAAGAAACAGATTATTTTTCTGATACTCCTTAGCCTGTTTTTTTCTGTGATTGCTCCTGGAGCTGTTGCAGATATCTCTCATCAGACTATGGAGGAAAAAAGCTTAAGCTTCCAAGAGGAAGAAAGGTATCACAATAGGTTGATACAAGACGATCTAACTCTAGAAATTGTATATCCTGAGTCAGGTTACTTGTATTTATTTAGTGTGCAGCCGATACGTCTGCCTCTTGCTAGTGCCTTTGGATGGAAATATTCTATCGTTGTAGGTAGTCATTTGATGATTGATACAGCTTCTACTTCTATTCATCATGCCGAGTTTCAAGCCACGAAAGTATGTACTGGATGGAAATCTGCCCATCGATGGGATTATCGAAGTATTGATGGCATAGGCATGGATCTTGATTTAACAACAGGTTTGTACGACATTACTGTACGCGGATATGACGAAGCAGAGACCGAACTTACTTCTGATTCCATTCGGGTACTGTTTATTAAAGTAGGTGGGGACGAGTTTGGTATTCGAATTAATACTAGATATGATAGCGGAGAGATGTTTTCGTCGCTTCTCGATATCGGTCTTGCAGAATTTGGAGCTATGCTGAGTTCTGGTGAAAGCAGAACAGTACCCGTCACTTTGCAAAAGGAAGATGATACGTCTGTTGAAGTACGCTTTATCAGAACAAAGATTTTGGAAAGTGCTGAGAAGGTCATTGAGACAGAGGTGAATGTAGAGACGACTTGTGATACAACCAAGGAGTATGAAGTGTCTTTAGAGGCACGATTCCCGTTTGCACTCTTGGAAGGTGGGGACGTCCCTAGCTCTCACCCTCCCTATTTTAGCGCAGAGGTTGGGTATCACTCTTCCTCTTCTTTGGAAGGTGCACCTAATCAGGTTGCTACCCGCTTCTATTTTGGAAGAGAGAATATAAAAGATCCTAGGGTGTTCCGATTATCCTTAATACCAGAACAAATAGACGCCGAATCCTCTCTTACCTTTTTCACTAAATACCTTACCGTCAATAGCGCTGGTGAGGAAGTGTTCCATCGGATATTTTCTGTAGAATTTGATCCAGCTACTGCCTTAACTATCACCTCTATCCCTTCTGAAGCCAAGATCCGCTATGATTTTGGAGAAAGTGCAGGGATGCCTACCCAGGTTTCGTTTCGAGCTGAAGGTGGGCTTTTTGATGATATTATCCAACGCTTTACTCTTGATCCCCTTCCCTCGTATATGTCCTTTGATCTTACCGTCTTTGGTGAACGACAGTTACTCTATGAAAGTGACAGCAGTTATGATATCGCTTATTCGCTTGATTCCGTGCAAAGCGGGAATATCGTAACCTTTGCTATTGAGCACGTACCACAACATATTGCTGCTACATGGGGTGTTGACCTAGGAGACCTGGGTGATCTTGCTGCCCATGCCTTTGCTGATCTTGATATGTCTGATGACATTGATCAGGTCTCTGTATCGGTTTTTGAAAGTGCAACTCCTCTTCTTACCGTGAGTAATATCCCTAAAAAAATTCATGTAGAAAGTGCTGTGGATATTCCTAATGGAAGAGGCAACATCTCTCTTACTAGAGAGATGGATGATCCAAGAACTTTGGAAGCTTGCATAACATTTGATGACCTGGTACTCACTAGTACTTTGGAAGTAGACAACGAGTATACGTTGCTTGCTTGGAATATCAACAATGAGGAGGGCACCGGAACTCTCTCACTAGAACGAGATGCTGATACCGAGGCAAGTATTTCTGCCTGTGTACAGTATAAAGACTGGGAAATTACCGGTCAGCTCCACTCTCACAATGAATATACAGAACTTACCTGGCAGACCGATAGGGAAGAGCGCCAAGGCTCTCTTGCTCTCTCACGGTCCGCAGGTACACCACCTGTTCTTTCCTTCTCTCTTGCCCATAACGGACTCATGTTGTCAGATAGTCTTGAGTTCAGAAATGAATATTTAGAAGTATATTGGGATCTTCCCACCTCAAGAAGTACGCATACAGAACTCGGACTTCTTATGGGTGGAGAGGAGTTAGTCTATAATACTCTTTCTCTGTGGGATCAGGACGAGGAACTTCTCAGTATCGGTATCGGGATTCAGACCGAAGATCATTTTGCTCTTTCTTGGGAGTATGATGAAGGGGTGATTTCTGCCTTTGATTGGTCAGGCCGAATCTTAAAACTGAGTAACGTTGATATTGCAGTGAATCTTCAAGGAGAACTGTTTACGGTTGCTGCTGACTTCCATGCCGGTGAACAAGGTGATTTAGAGCTGTCACTGAACAAGGAAACCGAAGTAACTTTTCTGGATTCTGAAAGTGACCATTTCAAGGTTTTAGGAAGCGCTTCGTTTTTTGCTAATAGTAAATTAAACGTATCCTGGGAGTTAGGGGAATCTGGAGAATTTACCATTTTTACGTTTAGTGAACCAATAGGAGATGACTTTACCCTTGAATTCTTGTGGGATCCACAACAGACCGGTAACTATCGTTTTGGATTTCGTCTGGTCGGAGAAGACTTTATAGAGATTACCCGTACCATTAAATGGTATTCCGAAGGAGGAGAGCTTGTACGGATTTGGATTCTTGGTGATCAGCCACTTCCTGGTGATTGGACACTAGAAGTACTATGGAACTATGAATGGTATACGGTTCCGTGGCCTTAAGGTGATAATAGGAGTTGGAAAGGTAATGGGGGATATCATACGACGTTCACAAATTTATCTACTCATTTTTATAGTAATAATAGGAGTTAGTATTGGGCCTTTTGTCATACAACCAAGCAACGGAAAAAAAGTACGAGATGGGTCTCTTGCAGTATGGGAAGATGATTTTTTTGATGGAAGCAAGATCGATATCTCCCTATCCCATCATTATATACTAGATACTGAGAATGGAACCGTGTCGATGAAAAATACCTATGCCGTGTGGACAGATCCTTCCTTTACAAGAATGAAACCCATCATGGTGACTAATGCAGGTGGGCAAACGTTCTATAATTATGTTGTCGAATTATTAGTGTACTATGATACAGACATGCAACCCGATTTTGAGGATCTTCGGTTTGTCAACGGGCAAGGTACTTGGTTATCCTATTGGATAGAGGAATTTATTACACAAGAATCAGCCGCGGTCTTGGTACTCGTCCCTGAAATCCCAGCAGGAAGTACTATTCCTCTCTATATGTTTTATGGAAATCCCCAGGCGGAAGATGAAAGTGATTTTGATGCTCTTTTTACGTGGCAGGATCAAACAGACCCCGATATTATGATTTCGTTTAAAGCTGTGGAAGAGGGAGCTTGGGATCCTGATGTTGCCTATGGCAGCAGTCGGTTCTTGGTTGCCTGGGAAGAACGAGTAGGACCAGAAGATCTTCCCTTAGACATGCAGAGAACACTTCCCTGCGTCATCCATGGGAGAACCTATAATGTGGATGGCGGCGATCCCTATCCTGAAGGAAATGACGATATCAACATTTCTGATCCTGAGAGTTCTGATTATCATGCAGAAAATCCCTCTATCGCCTTTGGTAATGGACGATTTTTTGTGGTGTGGGAGCAAAATCCTGCTGATATTATAGATGATCGCTATGAAGCTGACATCATGGGTGCCTGGGTTTATCCTGATGGAAGCGTGAATGGCCCTTTTATTATTTGTCAGATTTCTGGTGGTCAATTTGACCCCCATGTGGCCTATGATAGTGACAGCAATCGATTTTTTGTAGTATGGGAAGATGCTCATGAGGGATTCGATAATTACGATATTGATGGTGTAATTTACAGTGGAAGTGGATCAAAACTGACAAATTTTGATGTTTCAAGTAATCCAAGTTATAGTGAAACGGAGCCTTGGGTATGCTCAGACCATATGGGGAATATACTAGTGGTGTATGAAAAAAGTTATGATCCCGTAAATGGACCCTTTAGTCTTAATGCAAAACGATTTGATGATTGGGGCTGTGAAATTGGATTAACAATTACTATTGCTCAAGCAAGCTCAAATGTCGATTATATTTTTCCGGCAGTCAACTTTAACACTGTTACACAACAATATTTTGTCACGTGGAACGATGGAGATATTAGTGAAGATCCCGAAGAACTTGACAGTTACAATGGCAATATCTGGGGAAAACTCTTAAATATCAATGGAGAGACAATGGTTGACAATTTTATTGTCCAATCAGGAGAAACCTATATTCGGGCTGACGTCGTTCCTTTTTTTAACACTATGTTTTTTGTCTCTTATGATGGAAGAGTTGGTAGCCATAGAGATATTTGGGGAAAATTAGTTTCCTCTGAAGGTCAGATTGTTACTGATGAATTGCAAATATCGGATGGTTCTTCCCTTAATGTCGATTGGAATAACCTTGCTATTGGTGAAGAAAGGATCTTTGTTACCTGGGAAGATGAACGCGATGTGGTGAGTCAATACGCTGATGCATTTGGCAACGTATGGAAGATCCATCAATCGATAGGATCTCCTGATATTTCCGTTGAAATAGGCTTTGAAAAAGAACTCATCACAGAAGCAGTTCTCACTTCAAAAGTTATTAGTCCTGATGAAGAAGAATTTGTAGCTTGGCATGAATTTAATGCACTCTATGAGACACCAACTGGAGCCATACAGTTTGATATTATTGACGAAGAAGGTACCGAAGTAATCTTGGAAGGTATTGATCCCTTTGAAGATCTTTCAAATATATCAGAGCTTGCATTTCGACTTCGATCAACCTTTACCAGAACCGTCCCATCAGATACACCAGTTCTTGACAAATGGAATGTGAGTTGGTACATGTGGAATGATACGCAACCTCCTTGGACAGAAATTGAACTTGAACCTCAAGAGCCCGATGGAGAACATGATTGGTATGTAACACCCATAACATTTTTTTTAACAGCTCATGATAATGATACTGCTCCAGAAAATGTTACTACTTACTACAGTATCAATGGTGAGGAACCTACAGTATACAATCCTGAGAATCCACCAATCATTGCCTCTGAGCGTCCTGATAATTGGGTTGAATTTTGGTCTATTGATAGTGCAGAAAACGAAGAATATCCTCATAATATAGTAGAGAACATCAAACTTGATCAAAGTATCCCTTCGGTTACTATCTATAAACCACCTGAGCTTGTGTTTCCGGGAACAGTAATCATCAATATATCAGCAATTGAATACGCATCAGGATCTGGTGTTGAACGGTTAATTATTCAGATCAACGATGATGAGCTTATAGATACCTATATTGGTAGCCATTCTGTATGGTTTGAATGGAATTTTACAGCAGAACTTGGTGAGATTTATGATCTACACGTAATAGCATATGATACGGCTGGAAATGATGGTCATGATCGTCGAGAAATCAGAGTATCAGAGGACGGTGTGTATGAACCAGGATTTATCTATTTGTTTGATAACCCTAAAATTGGGCCTCGGACTCTATTAGAACGATTAGATCTTGCAATAAAAATTGATACAGGAGAGCTTTTTATTTTACTGCCTGATGCAGATAAAAATACAAGCATGGTTGAATTTGTTGCTAAACAGCATTTCTTAGAAAGAGAATATAGTATAAAGGATACCAACTTATCAGATGGATGTTTTGGTACTTTAGACCTGCCTATAGGTATATATGAACTACAAGCTTATGAATATGATAAGGATAATCAGCAACTGGCAGGTCATGTTCTCATCTCTAAGATATTCGTGCTATTACTATAATTTTACTATATATTTAGCTAAATCATACGAATAATTTAAATAGAGGGATTTAAATAAGATTATAGAAATATAAGAGTAGGAATAGATTACCTATGGGGGACCATTATGAAGAGTAAATGTATTGGAATTTTACTATGTATGCTGATGATTTCTTCTGTTCTACCCATTACATGTTCTTTAAATACAGATAATGAGAAAAAAATTGATCGAGAAGAGGATTATGTTTCTTCTGATGTAGATTGGTGGCCCATGTTTAGACATGATTCTACACATACTGGTTTTTCTACTTCCAAAGCACCAAATATAAACACTGTTCTATGGGCAAATGGAACCGAAGGATTGATAGAGTCATCTCCTTCTATTTTTGATGGTAAGGTTTACATTGGATCTGATGACAAAAGAATCTATTGTTATGATAGTTCTAATGGAAAAGAAAAATGGCGTTTTTCAACAAATGGAGAAGTTGAATCTTCTGTAGCAGTTACTAATGCTAAGATTTTTGTTGGATCAAAAGATGATAAATTATATTGTCTAAATGCTGAAAATGGAAGTTATATATGGAGTTATACAACGAGTAGTGATATAACGTCTTCACCAATTGTTACCAGTTATAATGTATATGTTGGCTCTATGGACGGAAATGTATATTGTCTTAATGCTGAAAATGGAAGTTTTATTTGGAGCTATTCAACAGGAGATGCTGTATTTTCTTCACCAGCATCATTAAATGAAAGGATATACATTGGTTCGGCAGATAGTAAAGTATATTGTCTAAATGCTGAAAATGGCATCGAAATATGGAACTATACAACTGGAGATATTATTCAGTGCTCTCCCTCAATTTTTGAATCAAAGATATATATAGGATCATACGACACAAAATTTTATTGTTTCAATGCTACTACTGGCGATTTATTATGGAATTTTACTACAGATGGTGCCATTCGCTCCTCCCCTGCAATTGCCTATGGCAATGTCTATTTTGGGTCTTTTGATGGAATAGTATATTGTTTAAATGCCTCAAATGGAAATCAGTTATGGAATTATACCACAGGCAATATCATTGAATCATCCCCTGCTGTTGCTGATGGTAAGGTGTTTATAGGCTCTATAGATAAGAAATTCTATTGTCTTGATGCGTTAACAGGTGATTACCAGTGGGACTATGAATCAGATAGTGAAGTTCGATCATCTCCATCAATTGCAGATAATACCTTATATATCGGTCTTTCTGACAGCCTCTATGCCTTTGAATATGTTGAAGGATTCATCATAGAGATTACAAAACCAGCACGATCGTTATATATCAATAATAGAAATATGATGGAATTATCATTCTTAGAACAATTTTCCTGGCCTTTTCTTAAACCATGGATCATTGGTTATATCGATATAGAGGTACAGGCAGCTGATGGAGACTTTGGCATCCAAAAAGTGAAATTCGAAATAGATGGTTCCGTCAAGGAAACCATTACTGAACCTCCCTATATTTATCGATGGGATCAACCAGCTATTCTACTCCATGATATTAATGTTGTAGCATATAATAATCATGGAGATACGAAAAGTGATTCAGTCAGAGTGTGGAAATTCTTCTAAGTTTGCAAAAAAAAAACTTTGATGTTGTATCCCTGCTAAAACATTTATAATAATTATTTTTTTTATTTTTCAGTATATTTTTCTATATACAGTAGATGAAAAAGTACGTTTTTACGAAGGAATCATCATTTACTTTGCCTGGAGCGATTTGTTTGCCATACTTACATACAAAAGTATCAAGTGAGATAATGAGTTCTCTGGCTATCGTTCTCCAGGATTTTCCAGTTCTTATTTCTCTTCTAATCTTGATAATTTTGCAGACATCAATAAAAAACCCAGATAACGAGTATAAATAGATATCTAAAAGAGGCTGTTTTTCATGATATTTCTATGAAGAAATAATTTTTAGGTTTGTTATCTAGATCAATTTTCCTTGGATTTCTACAATCATTAAAAAATAGTACGTTTTTTTTACTTTTGCGGGAATTTTCAAGAGTGGGGCTTTATGTTTTTGCTTATACTTGATGCATTATAGAAAAATCTCTTAGGATGCGATAATGGACTCATATGCTGATATGATGTTTAATTTTTTGTCATTCAAAGATGGTTGAGTAAAGAACTATAAGAGGATAGCATGGAGAAATGTAACAGGAACAAAGAATTGTTTTCTCAATCACGCCAGATGATATATGACAGTATTATGTCCTCTCCAGGGATCCACCTCAGAAAACTTTCCAGAATGCTTAAGATTTCGAAGACAACGGTATCGTATCATCTACGATGGCTCGAGCGACAGGAGTATATCTTTCATAACTCTTATGGGAACTATCATCAATATTATTCATCAGATGTTGGGTCAAAGGAAGCGGTGATGCTTTCTTTTCTTCGAAAAACCACTTCAAGAATAATAATTCTTTTTTTACTTAATCATCCATATGCATCACAAGTCGATATAAGCAGAAGTATTGGTAAGCACCCAACAACAGTGGAGTTTTATCTTAAAAAACTTCTTGAACATGAAATTATCAAACACTTATCTGTAGTTAATAAAAAGATATTTTATGATGAAAACGAGACTATTATGGAGTGTATTCCTGAAGGCAATGGATGTTTTTATACTCTTGTCGACCCTTTTTTTACCTGTGCTTTGATGAAGAAGTATAAACTAATCTTTTAAATGATGAAGGGAGCAGAAGCATGTTTTACTATATGGAGTTCATATGGACAGAAGAACTTTGAGATCTGGTTATTAATTCAAAAAAATCGATGGATGTGACACGTGAAACGATGTTACGATTTTTCTTCATAGTTATAACTTATACCACTGTCTTACATATTATTATTTTTTTTCCCAAAAATAGTACTGAAATAGGACGACTGGACTATAAAATTTATATATGTAAATTGTTATAAATTTTATCGGGATATATTATGGAAAGAGGGAAAGTAAATATAAAAAGGGCTGGTATTTTAATAACGGTACTATTTTTAATATCCACGACAACTGGATCAGTGGTTGCATGGCACTCTTACTTTGATACTGCAACAATAGATGCGTATCAACCGCATGTTCAACCATATGAAGAATATATTATGACATTTGACATCACATTTTCAGAATTGAACATAACTGAGGTGGTCATTGATGACATCCTCTATCATGAAATAACTCTTGATGATTGTCCAATTGAAAACAAGGTTGGTTGTCCTCTGTTACCTGTAAAACCTATAGATATTTTACTTCCTCAGAAAGGTGTAATAAAATCAATTGATGTTGAACATGGAACTTGTATAGCTTATGGTACTAATTATAATGTACAATTAGGTAATACACCAGCCATACCTGGATACGATTATGAACCTGATAATTCAATCAATTTTGATCCAGCAATACCTTATCCAACAGAAGAATTTCAAGAAATTAGTATTAACTATTTCCGCGGATATGGCATTCTAACACTTGTTTTGAATCCAGTATATTATACAGCCGATACAGGAAGTATTAATTTTTATGATGAATGGTCTATTACTATTACAACTTCATTAACTGGTACAGTAGATCAATTTTTCAGTGGCACTTATAGGGACGAATTAGAGCTTGATGAAGATGTTCTTATGTATGAAGATGTGCTCTCAACATATACAACTCTTCCAGAGTATGAACCAGATGAATTTGTTGAAGGTGGATATACCTATGACTATGTGATTATCACAAGTGAATCTCTGAAAAATGCTCAAGGAGAATATACGTTTCAAACATTAAAGGAATTTAAAGAATCAAGAGGTACCTCCACTGCAATTGTCACTGTCCAAGAAATCTATAGTTACTATGAGGGAAGAGATAATCCTGAGAAAATAAGGAATTTTATCATAGCTGCCTATAATGTATGGAAATCAAGGTATATTCTTCTGGGAGGAGACTCGGATGTTGTTCCTGTTAGAAAATTATTCGTAAATTTAAATGTACCTGATTCTAATAATAGATTTATTCCTTCAGATCTTTATTATGCTTGTCTTGGTGGAAGTTTTAATTCAGATGGCGACTCTTATTGGGGAGAACCAACTGATGGTTCAGATATTCCAGATAATCCTTATGGTAACGATATTGATCTTATGGCTGAGATTACTGTCGGTCGTGCAAGTATTGATGATGCTCAACAACTTTCCAATTTTGTGTATAAAACAATACAGTATTCAAATATAGATGTTACTGATGAGTATCTAGAAGATGTCTTACAAGTAGGGGAACTGTTATGGATTCTACCTCCAACATTTGGTGCTTTTTATATGAATGAACTTATTGGTTGGTGTTTCCGAAATGGTTATATTACAAAGGGAATACCATCCAGTAAATATAATATTGATAAATTATACGATTTACATGGATTTTGGGTAAAGGAGGAGTTGATTGAAAAAATAAATAATAATGTTCATATCATAAACCATGTTGGACATGCTAATTATGATAATAATATGAGATTGGAAATATCAGATGTACAAAGCTTATCAAATAATAAATTTTGTTTTATTTATTCCCAAGGATGCATGGCTGGTGGGTTTGACAATCCTGAATGGTATGATTGTATAGCTGAGCATTTCACAGTAAAAACAAGTCATGGTGCTTTTGCAGGTATCTGGAATACTAGATATGGAATTGGAGATCCTGGGGGAACTGATGGCCCATCACAACATTTGCATAGAGAATTCTGGAATGCTATCTTTAGAGATAATTTATTTGAAATTGGTAGGGCTCATCAAAAATCAATTCAAAAAAATATATATCTTAAAGATCATTTAGAGAATAGATATTGTATATATGAAATAACCTTATTTGGTGACCCGCAAATAAGAATTAAAGTTCCAGACGAACCTAATGATTGGATAACTCCTGATAACCATTGCGATCCAGAGTCTGCATGGAAACAGGAGATTCTTAGTTATGATTATGGTACTGATACTAAAGCGGATTGTCTGATCGAAGATTTTGGATGGATTTGGACACCTTGGCTTGAACTTATGTTAGAGGAACCCATGAATTGCAATAAGATACGATTCTATGCCTGGTATCATCAGTTCCATTGTAGAAATATAGATGTTGATCTGTTCTATGATGGATCATGGCATGGTTTGTATCAAGGAAGTTTTGCCAATTGGCAATGGGTGGAAAAATCATTTAATGAACAGGTCGTTTCAAAGGCGCGGGTGAGATTTGAAGTACAGCGTTGGTTGCTTTCGGCCGTTAAGGCTGATCTCTATGAATTTCAATTTTATCCAGTATTTTCATAGCATTACCCAGCTAAAAACCTAGTGAAAACCAATGATGGAAGTAAATCAACACATCAAAATACATAAATATTATTAACTTAATATATTATGATGTATATGAAGAATAAAAAGATAATACTGGCTGTAACTCTAGTTGTCTTAATTATATTACCATCAGTAGAGTCGATTGAAAATTATTTACCCTGTACATCTGAAAAAAGAGATCAATATATCTGTCAATTTCTTCCGCTGGGTTTTAAGAAAATTCGAATATTATTTAGAAATCTAGAAAACCATGAACTTGAAGGAAATGCCACCATATATGTTGAGAATTATCATTTAAACAAAACTAAAATATTTAACCGTAGTTTTACAATACTTCCTAGAGAGGGGATTTCAGTTGTGACCTTGAGAATTCCTTTGCTCACTCTACTATCTATGGGAAATATTACAGTACATCTCTTTGTAGAAGATGAAATACCTCAGGCAGCTTGGGGATTTTTTATTTTTGGATTTATCAGAATACGATACGTCACTATATGAATGTTGCATAAGTCATATTTAATCAATAAAAGGGATAACCAATGAAAAAAAATAATATACATATCATAAAAATTACGATGCTTGTAATCGTATTTGTAAATATATATAATATTCCGACTTCAGCTTTATCAGGAGAAATCTCCTTTGACAATATAGCTGAACAGAGGGAGATTATAATTGTTGACGACGAAGGAGATGGAGACTATATTTCAATACAAGAAGCAGTTGACAATGCCAGTGATGGAGATATTATCCATGTATACAGTGGGAGATACAAAGAAACAGTTATTCGTTGGAAAAAAATTGAACTCATCGGCATTTCACATGAATTGGGGAGCGGGGATCATACAGGTCAACCAAGAATAGATGGAAATAATTACTATGATAATTGCATAAATATATGGGATATAGATGCTTGTATGATTCAAGGATTTGAAATGTATCACGGAAATTACGGCATTTCTCTCGATAATGCATCTTATACTATACTATCCAACAATACTTTTTTTATATGTAGAGAAGGTATACGACTAGACGGTTTGAATGCTAATCGCTCGCACAATACAATTATTGAAAACAATTCCTTTCTTACTAGTGGTATTGGTATCAGTTCTGAAATCTCATCCCGCAATGTAATTAGAAATAATGAAATTATTAATTGTAACGAGGGCATATCGCTATATGGAGGTTCTGATAATCAAATCTTAAATAACTATTTTTCGCTGAATGGCGAACCATCTATCTATTTTTGGGAATCTGGTATTTATCTTTTTGGTACTACCAATACTACTATTAATAAAAACCTATTTGAAAATAATTATCAGGGCATTTGCCTTTTTTCAGCTTCCAATACTAGTGTTAAAAATAATAATTTTAGAAAAAATAGTGGTAAAAATGCATTTGCTGTATTTACATTTTCTACGGTGTGGGAACATAATTATTGGGACAGGCCACGATTCTTACCAAAACCAGTTCCCGTGATTGTTAATTTTATTCACATATTGTATGACATTCCAATCTATTGGTTTCAATTAGATTGGCACCCTGCATTGATTCCAAATTAACTATAATTTTAACCAACTTATTTTTTACAAGAGTTAAAATCGTGGTAGAGGAATCCATGAATTGCAATAAGATACAATTCTATGCGTGGTATCATCCCTTTCATTGTAAAAATATTGATGTTGATCTGATCTATAATAAAGCATGGGTAATGGAGGTAAATATCTTTGAAAGGAAAGATAATCGTCTATGAAATTTTTTTATAGGAGCTAGAAAAAGCAGTCCTACTAAAGAAAAGGTTATATTCTAAAATAATGTTGGTTGCTTTTAGGATGAGATTAACAAGTATATGTTTATGTTCAATTGGACAATAGAAAAGGTCAAGAAATGTGCACTATATCCTATTTTCGTATTTTTCTTAAGCAATTTGAAGTTTAATCAAGTATTATTATTAAATTTATAATAAAATATATTTTTTTATATATATTTTTAAGATAAAATATAAATAGACGAACGTTTATGTTAAATGATAACACGTTACGTGTATTGGGGAGGAATTATATGATAGAAATAAAAAAAATAAAATGGGCTAGTGCGTGTGTAGCGGTATTATTTCTGTTCTCAAATTGTTCAGTACTAATAAATGCAAGCGATTCATCATCAACATTCTATGACGACGACCAACATAGTCATGTTTCTGTGCAAAAGTATGCAAATACTATAGAACTTGACTATACGTTTGATTTTTCAGAACCAGAAATAACTGAAATCCTTATTGATGGCACCCTTTATCATCAAGTAACCATGGAAAATCTTCCTCCCTTTAGTGAGGTAGGTTGTCCTATCTTACCTATGAAAACAGTAAGTGTCATACTGCCTCAAAAAGGAGAAGTAAAATCCATTGATGTTCATGGTGAGGGGCAGATATCATTGGGTGATGGATATAACGTAGAAGTAAGGGATTGTTTAGTGTCGACAGATGGTCTCTATGAAATAACTCTCGTAGATAATTTTGATTATTCTATCGCCTATCCAATCGAGCTCTATCATCAACAAGAAATACAATATATAAAAGGATACTCTCTTTTAGTGTTAAATTTGTTTCCAGTTTCTTATATCGGGGAAAGCGGTGATCTTTATTATTATGAACAGATGAATGTGACCGTAACAGTCACCCAAACCGGTTCAGTAAATCCTTTGTTTAGAAACCTTCAAAGGGATGAAGAATCACTACTAGATCTTGTCGATGATACTAGTATGTTATCTACATATATCTCTCTACCAGAACATCCCCTTCCACCATCTCTCATTAATCCTGAAGATACTTATGACTATGTCATAATTACTAGCGAAACGTTGAAGAATGATGCTGGGGACTATTCATTTCAAACCTTTCGAGACTATAAAATTGCTAGAGGTACTCACACAACTATCATATCTGTAGAAGAGATTTACGACCATTATGAAGGCGCAGACGATCAAGAGAAAATCCGTAATTTTATCATAGATGCATATATTTGGTGGGAATGTGATTATATACTGTTAGGGGGTGATGATGCAATTATACCTGCAAGAATTGTCAATTTTAAAGGTCTAATTGATTTTTTAAATCTAAGTTATACTATGTCAACTGATTTATATTACGCCTGTCTAGATGGAGATTATGATGCGAATGGAAATGGAACTTTTGGAGAAGTAGGTGATTTAGTGGATTATTTTGCAGAAGTAGCTATAGGGAGAGCTTGTGTTGAGTATGCATCAGATGTTTCGAAGTTTGTTTATAAAACATTATCCTATATCGAATCTACGGATACATACCTGGAAAAAGTATGGATGGTTGGTGAAATGTTATCAACCTATCCAGTTTGGGGTGGTGATGAGCTTGATACTCTTATTGATGGTTGTATTAAGTATGGATTTATTACTGTTGGAATTCCTTCAAACATATATGATATCCAAACCTTATACGACCGAGACTGGGCTGAACATGGTTGGACTGAACCTTATCCTGGTGACCCAAATACTGGTTGGCCAAAAGAAGAAATCATAGGCCACATTAACAACGGTACCCATATCATTAATCATGATGGCCATGCATCAAATCATTGGAATATGAAGATGGAGATATCAGATGTTATGCAACTTACCAATGATAAATATTTTTTTGAATACTCCTCAGGCTGTTTTTCTGGCATATTTAATTATGGTGATTGTATTGCTGAATTCTTTACTGTAAAAACAAATCATGGTGCGTTTGCAGGCATCTGGAATACTGCAGAAGGGTGGGGCTGGTCTGATATACCCACCGGTCCATCGTTAAATTTCCATAGACAATTTTGGCATGCTATACTTGGTAAAAATATTAGAGAAATTGGTAAAGCTAATCAATATTCAAAAGAAAAAAATTTCAAATACTTGTTTATCCCAATGTTTGGTTTTGCTCATAAAATTGTTTATTTTTCGCTTACCCTATTCGGCGATCCGCAAGTTAATATAAAAATCCCTGAAGATTTTGAAGGATGGGTGTCTCCAACCAATCACATCGACGCAATGGGCACATGGGATGATGAACCTCTTTCGTATGACTTTGATACATATACGAAAGCCAGTTGTAAAATATATGATAATAATTGGATATGGACACCTTGGCTAGAATTGTTGTTAGATTCGACTATTAATTTCAGTAAAATACGATTCAATGCGTGGCATAGTTGGCTCTATTGTGATAAAATCGATATTGATTGGACATATCCGGGAGGACAATGGTATTGTTTATATGATCCAGATTGGGGAGCATATATGGATACATTTACTTATCCAAGTAACCAATGGAAAGAATTATATTATAATCCTTACGAAGATTCACATGAAATCTCAAAAGTCAGGGTTCGTTTCCATTGTCGCAGTGGACTTTGGAGTTATGTAACAGCCGACCTTCATGAATTCCAATTTTGTGAGGTGATATAGTTGATAAACTCCTATAATATTATACAAAGGGGACAATCCAAATGAATAAGAGATGTACGGGTATAATATTTTCATTCTCTACTCTCACCTTTTTACTGATAATGTCATTTTCAAGTGTATTGGTTCAATCTGAATATACAAGAATGTATTCCTCCCCCAGCATTCATCCGAGTTTAAAACGAGGATTTAAAGTTGTAACTGTGGAATTAGAAAATTGGTTTTATGAAGAAGAGGAATATGTCTATAATTTAAATATAAAACCACTTTTTCGATCTAAAAAAATATTTGAAGGAAATGGAAGCATGCCTCCTCTTTCATTCAAGAATTTATCGTTTCCTATTCCCTTATATTTCTTTGCCTTCATTACTCTAAAAACGTGGCATCCTGATGAATCAGATTTATCTTTACATTGTTGGGGAATAGTACTAATGGGTTTTACTATACCTTTACTTGAACCAACTTCTTGAAAAAAATAGTGCATCACACTTCTTTTATACCGTAGAAGTAATGATCTCTAGAAAAAAAAGCAATGTATAAAAAGTGATAGTGACAAGCATAGTCTTCCTCTTTAGTAATATTCTTTTACTGCTTCTATTAGAGGTTCGTACGTATACTCTGATGATGTCAAGCTTGATGTATGGAGGAAATTTTGTAAATTCTACTTTGAAATCGATAATCCTAGAAACAAATCGATCATGGAAAATTTCTTTAAACCGCAGCCGTTTTATTCGTAAAGGACATTGTTTTGAATATAGACAATTATATGCATTTCCAAAATGTACAACAACCTATGCCCATATTATACAAATCGTCTTTTTACTCTGATACAGGTAACTTTTGAATTTGAGGAAAAAGTTCTTTTATGTGGGTATGATCTCTGACATCCGTTTTTCACTAGTACTGAATATAAGATTTGTTGTTCTCTTGTAAGATAGTTTTTTTATCTATTTAATACCGACATAGGGAATTATCATTTAAAAAATCTCTAATTATATAAGCAAGGTTTGAGATAATATCTTGGCTGTCAATACTTCACTGGTAGAGACATCATAAGCTATCATCGCATTTCTTAATGATGATAGGTTGAATATAGATTATGTGGATTTCAATGATATATCTAGTAAAAAGATAGATGAAATATTAAAGACTGAAATTCGAAAGAAATGGAAATGCGTAACTAATAAGTTCTATGTAGATATATGAATGTATATATTTTCTAAATAAAGTATATATAGGGAAACATGGTATGTTTCGTGATAACATGGTACGTATTAAGGAGCAGAATGTTATAATTCTTGATCTGGGACTTGTACGATAGTCCTTAATTAGTGTTATCGACAATTAACGAATAAATAGGCCATATAATTTAATAATAGAAATATAATATATAAATCTCATAATAATATTGATAGGGAGGAAAGAATGAAAAAGATTTGGAAAATGAAAGCTGGAATTGTCATGGTAACTATGTTATATATAGTATCATTTTCAGTAAATGTACTTGGAATGCAAACTCCAAAAAAAATGATAGAAACAACACAGGATCAAGATATGACAGATATTCTGCCATTTGTTAAAACCAATGGCTCAGATGATCCTGATGAGGGGCTTGAAAATTATACATATAGTGAAGAGGGCGGACTTTATGAGGGACCTTGGGAAGCTCCATCAGATTTTGATTTTGGAATCTCATCACATATCATTATCTGGCCCAAGGGTTATCGGCATATTAAGCCAGGTTACCCCCATGAATCATTTATAACAGGATGGCAAATCAACATGATTTTTAGATACGATATATGGAGTAGCCATACGTGTTATTTCGATGGAGAAGCACGACTCTATGATGAGGATATGATTCACCGCGGTACAGTTGTTTTTGATAGATGGACAGAATGGGTGAAGTGGTGGCGACCTGCAATTGGATGGCACTTCCGTATTTGGGATTTTTATGATTGGGGTGCCGAATGGATAGGAAAAATAGAAGTAGAGTTTGACTTTTTGCAGGATGGTGAATATATTGATCATGTGGGACCTGTTGCATTCTATGATGAAAAGTAAGATACATATAATTCTTATACTATTTCTACTGATAGTATCTCTGTCATCAGCTTCTGCTTGTCGTTTAGATGGGCAGGATGATATCGAGTTTAGCGTCAGAGGTGGAATTGGCTACAAAATCAGCGTTTACAATCATGGAAATGAGACCATTACTGGAAATACCAGTGTTAAATCAGTGAATCTTCTAAGAATGACTCATTATTACAATGGTTCTTATATCGTGCCTCCTCATGGAGGATTCACCGATGGCATAATAAGTATTCCCTTATTTCTTCGCCTTACCTTTTCATTCTACGATGATTCAGGAAAGAATCTGACAGTGGAGGGAATTAATATTCTTGGAATTGTGATAATAACATCACAAATTGATAGATAAGGTTATGTGAAACCATTAATGCATATATTTATATATCATTACTGTTATATTATTTAGGATAGGTGTAAATATGGGTATGAAAGGATTGATTGTGTTTGTATTGTCAATTATACTTTTTTCTACAATTGCATCTCCTACTGCAGAATCTTTAGCTACCGATCAAACAAGAGATTTGAATCCTTGGGGAAAGATTTTAAAAGAATCATTTGAGACATACAGCGAAATCCATGGAGGTATTGGAGAAGAGTATTATCATATTATTGTAGACTATTCAATTGTAGGATATGGTGATCATTTTATTTTCTGGGAATTGGAATATAACGTCTCACACCATGATGGTAATTATTCTAATGCAACTATTGGAGGGAGCGATTACCTCATAATGATTCTCAATCCAATAATATTTGTGTATTATCTAGCAGAAGGCATCTTTCCGATAAAGATGAGGGCAGTTGAAAAACATGAAGCAATATTTTCTAATGTAGAAAGTGCTATTTGGGAAGCACGACTATATATAGACAATTGGGACGAACCAGTATCTGTAGTTGAAGGAGAATTATAATCTTTTTTTCACTTCATATTCTTTATATGTGTAATCCTAGTAAATTTAAACAAATTTTTTATTACATATTCATATCATAATCTAATTTCTAAAAATAAAATAGGGATGGATTTAGAATCCCAGTTCCAAGCATAATAAATACTATTAAATAATAAATTCGAACAATGCGATGACAATGTATCTGATGGTTGTTTTACAGAACTTGACCTGCCGCTTGGTTTGTATGAAATAAAGGTTTTTCTCTATAATGAAGAAGAACAGCTTCTTGAAGAAATTCTACTTATACCAAGATTGGTTGTCATTTTAATTTAATCTTTTTTCTTTTTTACATTCTGCAAATTTTCAGAGAACTAAAAGGAGAATCTACAAGTTGTTTTTCACATATTGGAGTTTGTATCCCATCAGCCTACAATATATCAACTTTTAAAGTATATCACGAAAATTTGAAATATTTTAGTAAATTTTATATATTATATAATATACTTAATATAAATAAATATAGGGGGAAAATAAAATGAAAAAAACAAATCCTATCTATAAAATCATAGTTTCATGCCTCATCATTATTCTGTTGGTATTAAATTCTCAGTATACCGTTTCTCAAAAAAGAGAATATCAGAATGTGCAGGATTCCCATAATAGTATACAGGTTAGTAATAATCCATCACTGTTTGATACCTGGATAAATGCATCATCCTGTGAGGGTGTTGCCCCCCATCCTGTTTTTTTTGATGCTTTAGGAAATCTTGAATGGCATGACTCCTTAGAAAAAGATGGAATAGAAGACTTGGAGTTCTTATGGGATTTTGGTGATGGTCATACCTTTAAGGGGTATTTAGCAGCTCATGTGTATAATCCAACATTTAGTCAAGGGGAACAATATAAAGAATATCTTGTAACCCTGACAATAAGAGATGTCTTTGGAAATAGCGAACAGTTCTTTGAATCAATCCTTGTCGAAAATGCAGATATGTTCTTTTATAACGACACATATTGTTTTTCAAATGACGAGAATTTTACTGGAAAACCTGATGGTACCACTACAATTACCACCTCTAGTTTAGCAACCATTACCTCCTATGCGGATGAACATCGACGATTATTACTGAAAAGAGGAGATGAATTCTATGGTTCAAACTCATTTGGATTTCAAAGTGATCTTATCGTTGGTGATTTTGGAAATAATGAAGAAGAAAAACCTCTAATTGACTATACGGGACAAGGATGTCTATTCAGATTAGAAACAAATTTAAAACTTATTGATTTAAATATTCATGGAACTTCTTGTAGTTCTCTTGTATTTGCAGAATCATCATCACCAATGGATGGTCTTCTGCTGTTAAATGTTGATGCTACAACCATGTATTCAGGTATTCATCAAAATAGCGCACAATCTATGGATAATATATTTGTGATAAATACAACGATGTCAGATATTGGGCATACTTGTCAATGGGCTGGTTATGGTATGTTTGCTAGCAACGGAAATAATATTGCCTTTTGTGATTTTCACTACTCGGAACATGCTGGGGGAAATCATGGAATCCGAACCATTCGTCCCAATAAAATATTGATTACAGATTCTTCCTTTACCAACTTTACAGACATGGGATCGTCGTTAACACTTCGAGGTTCAACTAGTAATGTGCTTGTGACAAATACCTTGTTTGATACAGGGTGCTGCTGGGTAAATACCTTTCCCATTGATGGCTATACTATTCTAGATGATTATGTTGAAAATATTATCTTTGAAAAAAATGTATTTGTAGACGAGCTACACCTCCGACAAGGGGGAAATATTGTTGTCAGAAATAATTTATTTCATTCAAGTGAGGGAATTTCAACAGGTGGATCTTATAGTAATCCTCCTTACTATACTCCACTCCAAATGGGTTGTCTTCACATCTATCATAACACCTTTTATAACCCGTTACATAGTCGCATGCTTAAAATGAGTTCTTCAGGAGAATATACTGATATTGTTGATATTAAGAATAACATATTTTATGGCAATTTTAACGAAAGTGGATGGCAATGGGCATACCTGCACACACCGTATTCATTTGGAAATAACGGTTTTGAGTATCTTCGAGATAACGTGTTGTCTATTGATAATAACATCTATTGGGTCATTAATCATCCCGATGCTGGATCTGATGGTGACATTTTTTGTGGGACCTGCACTCCAGGAAGTTACTGGTCTGACTGGCAAAGTTATGGATTTGATGTCTATGGATACTATGGAACGCCAACTTTTAGTGATCCCAATCCAGACAACCTCTTACTTGGAGATTATCATCTAGAGGAATACTCCCTTGGAATTGACGATGGTGAGCAGATTTCTGTATTAGAGGATATTGATGAAAATAAGAGACCCCTAGATGGGGATTTCAATGGCATTGCAGAATGGGATATTGGTGCCTACGAATTTGGTAATACTTCATCCTCTGAAGAACTGTATTACCTACAACTCTTCATAAACGGAGCAGGAATAGTTGTATTAGATCCACCTGGAGGAGTATATCCCTATAATACGATTGTAAATCTGACTGCACTTCCAGCAGAAGGGTGGGAATTTGTAAACTGGTCTGGCAATCTCACCGGAGAAGAAAATCCAACTTCCCTTCTCATGATAGAAAATAAAAACATTATAGCTCATTTTCAAGAAACCCTACTAGAGAACTATTGTATACTTGCTACAGCAGAAGAAGGGGGAACGATCACTCCATTTGGAGAGGTTTACGTTACAGGTGGTGATAATCAAATTTTTTATATTTATCCAGAATCTCTTTATGAAATCGAAGATGTTCTCGTCGATAACTGTTCTATGGGTGCAGTTTCCATATTTGAATTTGTCAATGTAACAGATAACCATACTATACATGCCAACTTTGCTTTTACCCTTAACCTCAGTGGAATGTTTATCAACTGGAAGAATTCCTCAATCTATAGAATCGGTATTGAGCCAGATCTTATCTTAGAAGTAGAAGGAAATGGTGTTGAATTAGTGGACAACGTGGTATTTCAAGTTTGGTCAGATGAATCACAAAGTGTTGAAGTGCCCTATACTGATAGGAAAAACCCTTGGGTCTATCCATCATCAGTCCTGAGCAATGTCACTCCTGGAACTGGAGAAATTCAAGCTCTTATTCGAGATAGTAACGACCAAATCTTGACGATACTTCATTTTCCAACAGAATTTCTTCCAGCCAGCAATGAATATATCATCATTGCAATAGCACAAATGGGAGGCTATCTTGAACCAAGGGGCGAAATACATGTAGAAGAACATAGTTCGCAGACATTTCATATCAAACCAGCACAGAGGCATATCATCTCGGATGTTCTAGTCAATGGCGAATCTATAGGCCCAGTTGATACCTATACCTTTGACAATATTACAGAAAACGCAACCATTGCTGCAGGGTTTGTCTGGCAACCCCTTGGTGATCTTACTCAAGACAGTCATATAAATATTATGGACTTAATGATTCTCCTTAGGTATTGGGGGCCAGTTGAACCATATCATCACTTCTGTGCAGATTTAAACGGTGATTGGGCAGTAAATACCCAAGACTTAAACATTCTTCTTTATACTTGGGGAAGCCACAAAATAAATTTAAATAGGTAAATGTCTCTATATCATTAGATGATTATACCTACTTGTTGATAACATATATCGTATCATGTAATAATAACAATTTGTAAACAAAACAGAAAAAACTGAAGTGTTACATAATGATGGTATATTTCACTTTATTATTTCAATAGTTATTTGAAAAGAAAATGGATTCATTATTTGGTGAGGATAATGGAATCAGAGATAAAACAAACTATAAGACCTCAAATGCCACCTCCAACAAGAAATATCACTTCTCTTGCATCAAAAGACATGATTTCTCCAAAAACTGGAGGGATTATTGTGATGATAGGAATCATCATCTTCTTTATCGGCATTATAACAAATCAGATGATCATCTTTATGTCTGCGTCTTCAGCAAGTGACTATGAAGCTGTACGAAACGTCATGGGCATTGGTAGGCTTTTAAGCTGGATAGGACTATTGATTATATCACTTCCACTCTATGGTATTGGTATCACATGTTCTCGGTTAGATTGGAAAGTTCGAGCTACTATGCTTTCCTCTGCAACAGCACTCATTATTGCCTCCATGATTGTTGCTATGATGCTTTCAAATTATATTCCTACCTACTATTATGGCATGCTCTCCTGAATTATCGCAATAATACTATTGTAGGAAAAACAAGCGCCCCGGCCGGAATTTGAATCCGAGTCCCTAGCTCGACAGGCTAGGATGATGGGCCACTACACTACCGGGGCTAGAGAAATAGTTAGTAAGAGGGGTAAATAATTACCTTTCTTTAATCTTTTGGAGTAAAAATAAAAAAAATATCATTCCTTTAGGTTCTTTTCATCCACAGAATAAAAGCGATAAAAACCAAGATGAAGATAGAAATTGCAAGAAGGGGAGCTACGACTACGATAGGAAGATTAAATAAATTACTTGAAGAACTGCCATTTTCTTCGGAAGAAGTATTTCCATGATTCCCATTGCTATAACTTAAAACTTGGATGTACGTAGAACCAACGACTTTGCTTTGATTATTATCGGTTACCGTAAGGGTTATCGTATAATTGTCTGGTATTGTATACACATGTTCAATAGGACTTCCCCGGGCAATAGTCCCATCACCAAAATCCCATGTGTAATTAACAATAGTCCCATCTGGATCAGAACATAATGAACCATCAAAGGTTATGGTTGTATTGACATACTCAGAATAGGGACCCCCTGGATTAGAAATAGGGATTTGATTATCCGCGGTTGTTGGTTCTTGTATAGTTAGTGTTGCTAATACCTCATCTGACCATGCATTTTCGTTATCTTTGACTCTGAAGGAAATGGTATGAATGCCAGGGGAAAGGCTAGAGGTTTCAATCATTGCTGATGATCCTAACACCACATCTTCTTCTTTCCATTCATAAGCAGTAATATAGCCGTTACTATCTGAACCTTGACCTGTTAAAGTAACAATTTCACCTTCAGTTGCAGGATTTGGAGTGATACCAAGAATGGTAGCAATTGGCTCTTGATTTTCTGGACTACCTTGTTCAGTTATTGTCAATGATTCAGTTGCATAGGTTGACCATTGTTCTTCATTATCTTGCACTCGAAACTTAATGGTGTGGGTGCCTACTGAAAGAGTCGAAGAAGAAAAATCTTCTGCAGTACTTAATGAACCATCAAGAGAGGAGACCCATTCCCAAGCAAGAATGGTACCATCGTCTGTTCCGTGACCGTTAAAGGTGACAGTTTGATCTTGCACTGCAGGGCTTGGAGAAATAGAATCAATATAGGCTTCTGGATCTTGGTTTACAAAGTATCCTAAAGGATAGCTATCAACATTTGAACCACCTGGGATAGCATATTCACTATCGCCTATGCCATCACCATTACCATCAGATCCTGTATAATCATCCCAATAATTTCCTTGGAATAGACTTGTAGAGTACCAGGTATTTGTTCCTCCATCGTTAGCATTTTCAATATCATTATTTGTTAAATCGTTATGATAGAATTGATTATTATTAGATGAGGAGAGCACATAAATGCCATATCTGTTTTCTGAAATGTCATTATTAGTAATAGCATTATTTGATGATGAGTACAGATAAATTCCTCGAGAATTGGAAGAAATCACATTATTTTCGATATGAATGTTGTCTGATAAAATTAAATAAATACCATGTTCTACGTTGTTATTAGAAATGGTATTGCCTGAAATCGTAATATCACTACAATGATCTACTTGGATACCAGAACTTATATCACTATTCATAATACGATTATCTGTTATAGTTCCACTTATCACTCTTGAGAGAGCTAGACAATCATTTCCTGTTCCCCCTGCTTTTCGTAGAGTAAATCCCGATAGAGAAAAAGAAATTTCATGTCCTTGGGAACCTTGAACAGAAACAACAGAACCACTCAACATCCCATCAATAATCGTTGTCTCCTTACTTTGACCTGTTAAAGTGATATCAAAGGTGATCTCGATATTTTCCTCATAGACACCACTATAAACATAAATGGTATCTCCAGCTACAGCGTTATCAAGAGCGATGGAAATAGAGCAATAGGGCGCTTGAGCAGTACCGTTACCGGGACAGGATGCATTATCATCAACATAGAGGGTAGTAGCTGCCTGAACAGTCTGAATAAAATAACATGGTGAGACTATCCATAGTAAAAAAACAAAGAATAGTACTAGGTACAGCGCCTTTGACTGCATCCTTGTCTCATCCACTCCAGTGTACTAATAATCTTCTCTCACTTATAGTTTTCTTTTCATAGGATGGGGGAGCGTATAAATACTCTATCTAATGATCCTCACGAATTTCATCAAAGAAAAGGAAGTTATCAATGATTAATTTTAGATCTTCGTATTCTCCTAAAAGTTCTTTGAGAAATTCTTCAAGTAAGGTAAAATTCTCCATCAGTAGTGTTGCATTAACAAGATTTCCCAGAGAAAGATTCTCTGCAGCTTGCTTGAGATAGTTACTTGCATTATAGCGCAACAGAGTAATATTTTTACCCATATTTGCAAAGCTTACATAATAACCTAAAGCTGTAATATAACGTTCATTATCAGTAAACGTTGTAGCAGAACTAAAATATGGTATGGAATCATCAAAATTACCGAAGGAATTTAGATACTGTTGCATAGCTGTTGTACAGTTTAGAATACATTCATTAGTACAATTTTTTGTTCCATTTATCCACTGATTATTATACCATACATTTGCATTTACTAGTGCATTATTATACCAAAATAACGCCATAACAAAATCAAAGTTTGCTATCTCACGTACTTCTCGGGCTGAATCAATAGTAACAGATCCTTGTAGAAAATTATTGGTAAAATTTTCATTTTTACTATTTATGTCTTTAATCTCAATATTATGTTCTGAGGTTAAAGTTTCGATTTCTGATCGGCGTATGATATCTGCAGCAAAGAAGGTAACGATTATTACGCCTATCATGATAGCTGTCAGCATTACAAACATATTTCTATCAAAGACTCGGGTCATATTCCCACCTCTCATCATTAATTAATAAGCCCTATACGGTGTTCATCCCAAAAGAATATGGGACAGACGATAGGGTTTACATTACTACTCCATTTAATTCTTGCAAAGTTTGCAAACGGGATTCCTATTTCAGTTCCCGTTGTATTGTAATATGTTTTTTTAATAGAAGAATATAACGAATACTCGATCATTGAGCTGTTCTTTGCAATACGAAGTTTATACCATCCATTGGAAAGAGGATCACTGTTTAATTGAGCCCATCCCGTTCCTGTTTGCCAATAATAGAAATTGCCAGTGTAATCGGTTGGTGGGCTACCACCATCATACGCATAGTCTACTTTCAATTTTACAAAGGCATTTCCTCCTGTATTTTCAAACTCTAAGTAGAGTGTATAGGGTTCACTTGCATTGCCACAGGCAAACCATACTTCCCACCAATTCAAGTCTGAGAGTAAGGATGATAAGTTATAGGTCCAATAGACTGGTCCTCCAACTGCTCTGATTTTTGTTTTAAAGGAACGGAGCGTCTCATAGAAATAACTTGACGCAACTTCAAAACTACTCTGTGCTGTTGTTGTACTAGTTTCAAACCATATGGTATCAAAGTAGGTCTGTGTAGCAATACCTCCTGGAGCATCATCAGAAAAGTCCTCTGTTAGTTCTGAAGGAGCTTCAAAAGAGGTAACTCGTATTTCCGTGGGATCATCATCATCTGTTTCGCCATCGCCATCTAAATCGATTCCGTCATCAATAGCAGGATCATCAGTATATTCAAAAGCATCATTAATCCAATCCTCATCTGAATCCCAATACACAATACCTTGATTGGAGACTAAAGCATCATTGATCAAACCACCATTAACAGTGACATTAAAATGTAAGGAGATACTACTTTGTGCAGGGATATTTCCATTCCAAATAATTCTATCACCACTGAATCCGATAGTTCCTGAACTTGCCTGCGCTGAACCAGCATTATAACTTGTATTTTCTGGAATAATATCTTCGAATTCATTACCAGGATTATTGTGTTGATCGGCTGTTCCAATATTACTGATGGTAATAGAATATCGAATTGTATCACCACATTCCAAAGGATCTCCGTTCACATCAAGAAGCGTTTTTCGTGCAATAATATCGGTTTTTGCATACCCTGAAAACATGATATTATCAATAAATGCGGCACTATCAAACATATTATCTCCAGTATCTTTGAGTCGGAAAGTAATCGTCACTATTTCTCCAGGATGAACAGGATGTTCTCTTGTAATAAGAGCAGTGGCACCACCATCAATACCTGGAGAACCTGGTGTTGTTGAAACCCAGTCAGGACCACTAGGATCGGTAGGTTGACCAGTCCATTGATTTTTTGCATAAATATCAAATCCAGTTCCCGTTATATCTGAAGAGTCAAGGACAAAATCACCACTATTAACATCAATGACATACACCGTTGTACCCATATTGGGTGAGACAACAGTAATTCGTAATTCATCATTATAAATAGAACCTACATAATCTGGATACTCGGAAGTAAAGAATTGGACATCATAGTAAAGATAATGCATGAACTCGGGAACTTGTAATTGAAGGGTTAATTCTGCCCGATCAGGAGGCTCCCCAGGATCTTGATATTGTCCTGCTGCAAACCACTCACCTCGTTCATTGCCAGGATTCGTTCCATCAGTTGTGACAATCGATGCACCTGCAATTCCCGTACTTAATAGCACAAATGTTGATCCCTGCGTTGGATACATCGTACCAAGAGAAGATAAAACAATCCCTTGTCTATTCTGTGCACCATCACTATCAGAGTACTGAGAACCAACAATAGTGGAAATATTTGTGACTATAGCCTGAGCAAGATCAGCTCCGTCATAGGATCCAGCGCTTACTGATTCTGAAAAGAGAGAGATCGAAATACATGACACTAGTACTAAGAAAGAAAGAAAAATACTAGTTGGTTTTAGTAAATAGACTTTCATTTTTTTTATCCACCTCCGAGATAAGGAATGATCGTCAGTGTGTTGGAAGCAACAAGTTCATCGTCTTGTATACTATTATTAGGTGTCACATAACATTTCCAAATCTCCCCTAGAAGGGTTTCCTCAGCAATAATAACGCTTTGATGCACATATCCCTCTTTCTGAGAGAGATAATTCTGATAGATCTGTTCGGGTGATAATACTCTATTATAGATACGAACTTCGTCAATAAGACCACTATAATTATTCATACCTGGAGGCATTCCGGTCACCGACAAATCATCAATGGCAATATACTCAGAAACCGAGGACGTTGACCACATGAACCGAAATTCAAGTGCATCAAGATAATCAGGAATAGTAACCTCTACATAGGTCCAATCAAGTTGATTCCCATTTCCAATCTGTGGAGAGAGCTCTTCAATAATGGGAATCCAATTTGCACCATCCTTGTAATACAAACCAAATGCATCATCGCTTTCGGTACTCTCATAACTATACCAAAGAGAAACTACCACATCAGAATATTCTGCTATATCAATACTAGTTCGATTAAAATAGGCAAAATCAGGATCAAAATCACCACTCCCACCAATCGAATAGGAACCAGTATGAGGATTTAACGCTGTTGCATCACGAAGGTCAAATTCATAATCCAGTCTACTCCCTCGAGTGGTATTGACAAAAATCTTATCAACATATAAACGATCTGAATCACTACTTGCATCAGATCGAATAATAAATCTTATTTGATTTGTTAAAGTATACTCTGTTTCATTGACATAGGAAATGGAATGATAAAAGACATGGTTATTGTATGAGCCTGTACCTATTACATAATTTTCAAGCCAGGTGTAGCCTGAGCCATCATAAAAACCTACATAGATATTTTCACCATTTTCAAAGGAATCGGTTATCCACCAAAAATCAAGTTTTAATTGTGTATATCCTGCAGTTTGAGCAGCAATGCTATCTGAATAAGTCGAAGAATGCCAATAAGAGTAGGTCCAGCTATTATCTCGAAGATAAACAGCACAGCTTCCCTCATAGGCATAGCTAGTTGGACAGGATATTTCACAATCCCAACCACCATCATTCCAATGACCCCAAGAACCACCTTCAAAGGAATCGGCGTATAATGTTTCCCAAGTGATAGTATCTCCACCTCCCCCCCAAGTATCATTATCTTCATTCCATTGACTGAGTTCTTGTGGTGTTTCAAAACTAGTTGAAAAGATGGTTTCTTGTCCCCCTCCCGTACCCCTTCCGATAAAACCTGAAGGTTCATCTCCTGAACCAAGGGTCTTTCCTAATGTATGACTGAGTTCGCTCATATCAAGAATTCCGTCAATATAAAGACTGCTTCGTCCGGTCACTGCATCATAGCTTGCTGCAATATGATGCCACACATCATTATTAACCAAAGCTGATCCTATCGTATCTGTTGTCCCATCAGTTGCTGTCGTACTCCAGGCAACATTACCATTATCAATTCCAAGTTCCCAATAATTTGATCGATCATAGGATAAAATCGAGGAGGAATCTTGAGATGTTTTTATCCAAGCTTCAACCGTTAACTGATCAAGAAAAGCTTGATCAAAACAATATGGTAGTGTAATAAATTCATTGCCAGTAAAGCTATAACCGCCTCCACTTCTTCCTGAATCAATCCATGTTGCTCCATTATTCGTTCCATCATTGTCATGACCCGAATAATCTTTTACTTGAGTTGCTGAATTTGTATCAAAAGGAAGCAAGAGACTGGTAAGGGGATTGCCATTTACCGTCCAGTTATAAATAAAAGTGATTGGATCTATCACTGATTCTATAGTTTCGTCATAGCAAATCAAATCTTCATCAACCGTATTGGTTTGTAAGGTAGAAATAAGCATAGGTTGAACATAAGGAATCACAACATAATCCCTTCCCGATAGAATGCCATTAAAAATAAGATCTTTACCGCCATCATCATTGAGCGAATATACAGCAATTCGAATTTCATCTTCCTCATCAAGAAGTGTGTATCCTGCAAGAGGGAAATTTTCGCCAATTTCCCAGGAATCTCCATTCTTCTCATGGACATAATACATTTGTCCATCAACTTGAATTTCATATGATGGTAATGATTCCCCGCCCATATGCTCTATGATTGCAACACCATCTTCTGTCACATATCCCATGAGATGCACATTAGGTTCTGTCGAGGGAAGGGAAACAGGAAGAACTTGATTATAAATAAGGGCCCCAGCAACAAGAGCAATGAATAACAATAAGACCGCTCCAATAATTTGCGAAACTGCATGAGACTGTCTAAATGGTGTACTACTCCTCATCTCTCCTTACCGTAATAGTATATCTGTAGGTTATAATATATAAAGGTTCTCTGGTATTTTGCCAGGTAAGCCATTTTATTTATATTAAAATAGCAATTTGAAAACAACAAAGGAGACAAGAACAAGAATGAAGGCTTGACGAACACCAGAGGAAATTCTTCCTTCCATCATAAAGCCTCCTAGCAAACCTCCACCCAGACTTTGAACTAAGACAAAAATAAAAAACATATCTTTTACAGCATTGGGGTCAATTCTTGCGATTTGAAGAGAACCAATAGATCGCCCTGCCATCTGATCCTGCAAAGCATATATGGCAGCAAAAATTGTGGTGTTAATAACTAAAATCACAGCAAGAAAGACAAAAAAACTAATAAAAATGACAATACTATAAAGGGACATTTCTGTTTTTCGTTGCAATTCTACTCGCTTAATTTGATCAATTTCTTTTGCTGCAGCATTAAAGACAGCTGAAGTATTACCACCAATTTCTAAAGCTTTGTTAATAGTTAATGCTAATCTTTTTACTTCATTGGTATCAATGCGTTGTGAAAAGTTGGTTAGCGCTTCGTCAATAGGTATCCCCCAAGAAAGTTGCGAGACCATCATCTTAAGTTCAGGAGTTAATTCTCCATAATCTCCCTCTGCTGCAGATTTGATGGAATCATAGATAGTCATACCTGAGGCACTGGAATTTGCAATATCTCGTAAGAAATCAGGCAACTTTTCTTCCACTTCCCGCTTTTTTTTATCTTTCACATGACTATAAAAACCAATAGGACCAATTATACCTAACACACCAAATACAAAATAATCGATTGCTGTTAGAAACTCGAGAGGAAGAATTGCTATACCAATGAGTTTAAGAAAACCAAATAAAAAGAAAAGTGTAGCAATACCTCCAGCTGCACCAAGAACAATCTGGTATTTCTGATCTTTACCGTATTTGGTATTAATATTGTATTTTTTAAAGAGTTTTAGCTCTATACTTCTTCACCCATCCCTGATTTCATCATGACGTAAAAGCCAAAATAAGCTAGAGGCAGTATCACCAAGGCCAAAATGTAGAGAAAATCAAAGGAAATACCGCCACTTGTTAAACCCATGATGGAAATGATAATCACAAGAAAAAGGGGAAAAGCAATTACGGTTACTACAAACGACTCTGCCATGACTGCTAATGAATCCAGATTTTTCTTGCGTTCTCCTAAATCTTCATACATGTATCGTTCGACACATCGTTCAAAATACGGTCCAAGTTGACTCCCTGATTGAATGACACCGACAATCCCTTGAAGAAATTCTTTAAACTTTCTTGAGGGAGAAATGGTAATAGCAGTCTTAAGAGCAGTAATCGTATCTATTCCCATCATTTCAATTTCAGTAGTGATTTTCTTTGCTTCTTTTTGCACTTCTCCATACAAGTTAATACCAGCAAGCGTGCCAAAAATTTCAGAGGGTGAAATACCTGCTGCTGACATGGTGTTAATAAAATTAGCAACATAGGGTAGACTCCGATCAATATTTTTTCCTCGCATCTTTGCTTTGGAGGCAGGAAGTTGAATATAGGTTAATCCAATTAGCATAGGAACAAAGGATACTACAAGGAGAATAAGCAACGCTGTAACATCATTTGGAACTAAAAGATAGAGAAGAAACGTGGAAACAAAAGAAGCGATAAAACCAATGATGATATTCATAAGTACCATGGAATAATATTCTTGATATACCATGCTGATATCAGCTTTTTCAAGAATTTTATTTTTACTTGTTTCACTGATATTGAATTTTTCAAAAACATTGGAAAATACTCTACGACAAAATCTCGTATATTTCGTAGATTTCATCTTTTCATATCCTTCTTTACTTCCCGAAGAATCTGTTCAGGAAATACCTTATATGTTGCAACAATACGTCCAAATTCTTGGTAGGTTTTAACGTCTTTTTTCCCCATCCATTCTAAAATCTTTACCCGTCGTTCAAGTTCTTCATCAAGTTGTTCATCAGTCCAATCGTTTTGTTGTTTTATTCTATTTAAGATTTTACTTGTTTTACTACTTTCAAAGCGATCATCTGTTTTTGACACCCACGTAAAGGGAGCCATAAAAATAAGTTGATTGGTATCACTATCCAGTTTGATAATTTCGGTTACACTGGTCATACGGCGCACCATTTTACCGCCAATTTCCACCGCGTTTTGAAAGACAATAATATCTAGAGACGTCAGTAATGCCCTGGGCAACGAAATGGGGGGATTTTCTAACCGCTGAATAAGGGTATGAATAGTACTTGCATGGACGGTAGCATACGAAGTATGACCAGTGGCCATAGCCTGAAATAAACTATAGGCTTCTCTTCCTCGAACCTCACCAACAATAATAACGCGAGGTCGCTGTCGAAGGGCTGCCCGAATTAAATCAAACATATCAATATCTTTTCCAGTTTTATTTTCTTCAGAAGTAGAAAAGCCGGTTCGAGTGGTTCCTGCAATCCAATTCTTATGAGGGAGACTAACCTCACGAGTATCCTCAATCGAGATAATCTTATAGGAAGGCGGAATAAACAGTGATAGTGCGTTGAGGGCAGTGGTCTTTCCACTAGCAGTACCTCCACAAAAAAGGATAGATGCTCCTGCTTCAATGACCATCCAAAAGTAGGCTGTCATTTCTAGAGAAAGAGTTGAATTCTCTATAAGATCAAGAGGTGTTAAGGGATTTTCTTTAAATTTTCGAATTGTAAAGGTTGAGCCTTTGGTCACTGTACGAGCTAGTGTTGCCTGAAGTCGAGATCCGTCGGGAAGTTTTCCATCAACGATTGGTGAGTAAATCGAAATCTGTTTTCCTGAGATTTGACAGAGAAGGACAATAAAATTATTTAATTCTGGTTCATTTTCAAAGTAGATGTTGGTTTCAATGGCCTCATACTTACGATGATGAATGAAGATTGGTGTATCAGGTCCGTCACAGGAAATATCTTCAATCCCATCATCATGCATGAGAAGATCAATACGACTATACCCTAAGAAATCTCGAAAGAGATGATAGTAAATACGATATTTAGAAAGATCATCAAGAGTTGGTTCTTCTCCAGGTGTTTCTGCCTGACCTTCATCATCCTGGGTGTCTTTTTCTTTTTTCTTAGATAATTGTTTTTTTTGCTTTGGTGGTTTTTTCATCTTTTGTTTCTTTGCTGTTGTAAACTTTGAAGGTTTGGAGATGTTAGGTATCAGTTTAATGTCATTATCTTTAATAATTTGCTCAAGAGTTTCTTCTAGGAATTGCTCCTTTTCTTCGTGGAGCATATCAAATGTCTCTACATCGGCAAGCATTTTAAATAAATGGGCAATCTCATCTCTTAGTTCTTTTTCTTTCTTATTTAACTGAGGCTCCATGACTTCATAACGATACTCATTGCTATCATGATCAAACACAATTCGTTTGCTTGCAAGTTGCTTCCATCCCAGCCCCTCATCTTGTTCAATGACTTCGATATTTTGTTGACCTTCTTTTATAACTACAAGAGATTTTGGGAGAGACTGTTTCTGTGTTGCTTTTTCAAGCAATCCCTGTGGTTCTTTAGAAATTTTCATCCCTTGTGTTTTTTCCAAGGGTTCTTTTTTTAACGGTTCTCCTTTGGGCTTTTTATCACTTTGTTCTTCTTCAGGTTCTTGTTTTTTAAGCTGAGCTTTTTCTAAAAGACCCATACGATTCACTTAATACGATATTTTGAAAGTACTTTTTGATAGAGTTCAAACTCCTTAGAATTTGCAAACTGTTCGATGATTTCGTCAGGTAATTCTCCTAACAGAGCATCGGTAATTCTTAAGAGCTCTCGCACATCATCATCAAGATGAATCAATGGAGGTTCTTCTTGGTCTGATGATGTTGAATTAGGCTCTTCTTTTTTATCATCTGGAATCTTCTCTTTGTGTTGCTTCTTTATTTCTTTTAATTTTAATTTTTCTTCTTTTTTCTTTTGCTTTTGTTCTAATTTTGCTTTTTTTACCTCAAGTTTTTGTAATTTTTTTTCCTGTTTCTTTTGTTCTTTATCATCAGGTTGCTGTTTTTCTTCTTCTTGCTCCTTTATTGCCCTGAGTCTTGTCTCAAAATCAACTGGAATATATGATGTCTTCTTTTCAGTATTTTTTGCACTTTTCATATAATACAATCCTGATTTTTCATCTGCTTTTTTTATGTTCTGTGAAGCTGCAGAAAAGACATGTATCCCCCCCTTTTTTGGAGATGATCCCATAGGTATAATTTCTATCCTCTTGGTAGGAACGTTCTTTTCATTAACCATAAACGACTGTACATCAATAACTTCGATACGATCATCTTTTGATTGATCTTTTGTAAACCCTTGAGAAATGTCTAGTGTTTCTATGAATTTGAAATACGATGCATCGATAAAGGGAAATTCTGGCTGGAATTCCTTTGGAAGTGGCGAAGGAGACACAGAAGATTTTGTTACTATCTCCTCAAAGCATACCTCTGAAGAAGTTACTTGTTTTTCTAGTGGTGATCTCATTTCTGCAAAAGGTTGAGAAGCAGATACTTCTCTTTCTTGATCAGAAGCCGGTATCTCAGAACTTTGGTCTTCTTCCTTAAAAAGCCTATCAAGTTTCTCAACAATTTCAAGATGAAAATCAATAGAACTGGATTCTTTTCTTTTTTCTTCTTTTGTATTTTTCTTCTTGTGTAGACGCAACATATCTATCCCATCCCATTTCTTGCTAGACGATGCTCTACAATAATTACATTGTTGCATCCCTTACTATACTTGCGAAGTTGTATGGAAATAATGCTGTATAAATATTTCTATTCTATGGTAGTTTTTCAAAGTGCTATTATGATAAAAGGTGTAAATTATAAGAGAACATTTAAATACAATTAACCATTAAACGAATAGTAGGTAGTAATACCTTACTTGGTGGTGACAAAAGAGAAATATCTTACTCTAAGGAGGAGATGATGTCATACTTCAAAAACTATAAATACCATGTAGGATATTATTACTAAAAATAGCTTAATATTAGGCTAGGAGAGAATGGGAATATGAAGGCAAATAGGAAATTTAGAGATGGTGAGGAAGCGGTTTCAGCTGTTATTGGTGTCATTTTAATGGTTGCCATTACAGTAGCAATAGCCGCCACAGTATATGTCTATGTCAGTGGAATGATCGGAACTGGTGGAGACACAACACCGACTTTGCAATTTACTAAGGTAGACCAAGCAACTACTGAAACATTAACAGTTATTTCTGCAGATCCAGAGAATATTGAATGGGCTGATTTAACAATAATTATAACAGCAGACGGTGCTGCAACTGAAAAAGATCCCGAAACTGATCTTGGATTTGCAGTAGGATCTTCAGTCAAAGCTGGGCAGGTAATAGATATATATCTTGCTGAAGGTGGTACAACTTCGGCAGATTTTACAGTTGCAATCAGATACGAACCCACAAATACATTAACAAATGAATATACATTTAATAGAGCTTAATAGAACTACTTATCCTACCCTCTTTTTCTTTTTATAAATATTACAAATATAATCGTTAGTATTAATAAGAATAATTCAAAACCAGTAGTTTTATTTTTAATAGTAACGGATTCGTCCAATAGTTTAATTGAGTTTTGGGAAAAAATATTATTAATATATGTATTCTCATGAGAATCCACTGAAATATGAATACCAATATAATTTTGAGATATTTGGTTACAGTAGAGTGCATTATTATTACTCTCAAGAGTTATTTTTACACCAGTGTTATTATTAATAATAATAGAATTACTAAAAATATTATTCCTATTACTTGAAGTTAAAGAAATACCTAACATGCTGCTAGTAATAGTATTTTGATATATCTCTGATTTATTACAGAAAAAAAGAGTTATACCATCTTTCATATTGTTACTACAAAAATTATTACCGATTTTATTGTTACAACTATAGGAGAGAGCAATACCATATTTGTTGTTTATTGCTGAATTACCATAAATAATATCATAACTACAATAAGTAAGATAGATTCCTGTAATGTTATTTGACATAACAGAATTATTCTTTATTGAATTATTCCCATTACCATATTCGACTCCAATTCCATAGAGATTATTCTCAGCAATATTTTGTTCAATAGAATTATTATTACAGTTCAAGAGATGAATCCCGACACTATTATTAAGTAAACGGGTATTGAAAACATTGGTCTTGTTTGCAACGATTTTTATGCCGGAATTATTGAGATGTGAACCACTATATTGAATAGTACAATTACTAATTGTAACATTATCTGCATTAGTAACAATAACATCATTAATTCGACTTCCATCAATTATTACATTTACTTTATTTTCACCTAATAAAAGGATAGATTTATTGATGTTTAAATGTTCATAATAAGCTCCGTTAAAAACATATATGGTATCATTATTTTCAGCTGCATTTATTGCATCTTGTATCCTATCAAAATGATCTATCCCCCAACCAGATGTCGAAATATTATAGTCGTCATCAACATATATCAGGTTTGTTAAAAGGGCTTGAGTGGACTCAATAAATATTCCTAAGAAAAAGACAAAACAAACAACGATCAATATGATTTTTTTCATTCCATACTCCATATTACAAATTTCTATTACAATTATATCTAGATAACTGATCATGACTAATTACTTTTTTCTACTAATTATTTAAAACATTACCTCGTTACCTGCCTTTAAACAATTATTGCTTAATAAATACCAAAATTTGGTAAAGGTGAGGTATATATATAATAGAAATTGGATAATTATTATCGTTTCTTTACAAATTCTATTTTCTTTAATTTTACCAATAACAGTTGCCTCTAATCCCCCTACAGTAGAATGGGGAAGAGTTTATGGCGGTAAGGAATATGATACGGCAAGAGATCATGTGCAAACAATTGATGGAGGATATGCAATTGTTGGAATAACCAGCTCAATAGGCTCAGGTGGTCAAGATTTTTGGCTTATAAAAACTGATAAAAATGGAACAATCGAATGGAATAAAGTATATGGTGGAGCTGGAGAAGATTTCGCATTTGCTATTGAACAAACTTCCGATGGTGGTTTAGTACTCGCAGGGTCTACTACATCCTTTGATATCAATGGAGATTATGATTTTTTATTAATTAAAACAAATAAAAGTGGGGAAGTTGTCTGGTATAAAACATATGGGGGTTTAGATGATGATTATGCAACTTGTCTTGTAAGAACTTCAGATAAGGGATTCATTATTGCTGGAATCACAAATACTTCAGATAATGGCAATGATCTCCTCCTCATAAAAATAGATGACAATGGTACTGTCAAATGGTTTACAACATATGGTGGAAAGAAAGAAGAAAAAATCTGGTCATTAATCCAAACTTCAGATAATGGGTTTTTAATGGCAGGGAGTACATCTTCATTTGGTGAAGGAGCTAATGATATCTGGATTATAAGAACTGATCAAAATGGAACTATGCTGTGGAACAGAACATATGGGGGAAATGACGAAGACAGTGCTCAGTCAATTATTCAAACACAAGATAATGGATTTGCCATTGCTGGTGAAACAAAATCCTTTGGGTCAGGGAGCTATGATGTTTGGTTGATAAAAATTGATCAAAATGGAAGTATGCTATGGAACAGAACATATGGGGGGAAAGGTGAGGACAGTGCCCAGTCATTTATTCAAACAACCGATGGTGGGTATGCAGTGGGAGGATTTTCTGAGCATACTCTCCATTATAATTTTTATTTAGTAAAAACAGATTTGAATGGTTATGCACAATGGAAGACTACTCATCATGGTGGAAACGATGAGAAAGCATTTTCCTTGATTCAAACAAATGATAGTAACTATTGTATGGCTGGACATTCCGAATCCAGGCTTGGAGTTGACTATTTTATACTGAAAACAAACAATAGCAAAGTTTCTGAAGATAATCTATTTCCTATAGCAAATGCAGGCAGTGATATCGTCGTTTCTAGTGGAACTCGTTTATCCTTCAATGGTTCAGGCTTTGATCCTGATGGGGAAATCATTTGGTACAATTGGGATTTTAATGGTGATGGAGTCTATGATTTTACCTCTAATAGTACAGGCAATACCTCCCATATTTATGAAGATCCTGGAGTCTACTATGCCTATCTTGAGGTAATTGATATTAATGGATCGCAGACCATAGATTTAAGAGAAATAACTGTTCAAAAAATAGATAAAACATCTGCTTTTCAAGAATTTTCAGAGAAAAATTGGTTTTGCATTGGGGTAATAAGCTTTTTATTATTATGTATGGTGATTTTAGTTATTGTTAAAAAAAATAGCAAGAAAAATTTCTTTTTTATAGAAAAATATTCCTATTTACGAATCAATAGATGGTGTTATCTATTAGTTTTTAGTTTTCTACTTATTACTTTAGCAAAATTCCTCTTTAGTTGTTCTATAAAATCTCCTTGGATCTATTTTGATGAACCTTCCTATGGAATCATTGCTAGTAATATTTTTAATGGTGAACTTACACTAGTAGGCAATACATTTCTAACTCATCCTTATCCTACGGGATATCCCTTTCTTATATCAGCATCATATTTGGCAGGAGACAATATGGAAGTAGTATATCACCTCATGCTTCTCATAAATTGTTTAATGTCATCATTGATTATTTTTCCAGTCTTTGCTATAATGAAGAAATTTATCGATGTAAAACTGTCTTTCTATACCTCATTGCTGATTGCTACGCTTCCCACAATTCTTCTCTATAATTTTCTATTGATGAGTGAAAATGCCCTTTTTCTTATATTTATAATCTCTTGCTTTTTAATCATAAAAGTTTTTGATTTCAATGAATGTAATTGGAAGTTCGTTATATATTGTTTACTTCTTGGCTGTTTTATCACCATCATGATGTTAATAAAGGTTACAGCAGTGGCCATGCTTGGAGCAGTGATATGTACTTTTCTATATAAATTTGTAAAAAATAGACATGTATCTTTTATAAAATATGCAATGATTTTTATCCCTTTAGTGCCCTTTGTTCTATATCTAACAGTTGCTGGACAAGGTTCTATTTTAGGATATGAACTCTCTCGAGTGGTTAGTAAAATATCGATAATACTAAGTGATTTTTCACAATTTCTAAACTTTTTTCATGTTATAATAAATGAGATAAGTTACTTCACAATAATGAGTTACATATTATTTATTTCGCTCGTCTTATTTTTAATATTAAAATGGAGAAATTTATCTTTTAAAAGAAAAGAGTCGTTATCAACCTTTATGGTTTTTGGTTTAACATCGATTTTCTTTCTTATAATTCTTACCGCCACTCTCATATCATATGGATCATATCCGATATATACAAGATATGTTTCCATTGGATTACCCATTATCTTTATGTTAGGGATTATCGGATGGAAAATTCTACAGCAAAATAAAAAAATAAATGTATTATTCAATTTTATTTTTATATTATTCTGCTTCTTTTTTATTATCACTTTTCCAAAAGAAATTACTAAAATTGTGAATAATCTTGATATTATTTGGGTACCATTCTTAAATACATTTTCGTATGGAGATATCAATGGATTTTCAATTTTGCTAATAATAATAGGAATAATTTCTATTTCTCTTACCTATCTTTTAATCTATAACATTTTTTTTACTAAGAAAATTTTTTCTATTATGAAAAAAACAAAGACAAACCATTTTATCATTATTATCTTAATAATTTCATTATTACTTTTTTACCCAATAGGATTAACAATTTTAGAAAAAAACGATATTGCAGAAGATAGAAGTTTAAATGCGCCAGCAAAATGGCTAATGACCAATGACCCTTCTGCCACTGTTGTTATGGAAGATCGCTATGGCGCTTTTTCAGGAGGAGGTATGAGTCCTACTTATTGGAAGTATATGTATGCAGATATGAAATTCTGGTTTCCCAATGGAAACGTCCTAGTAGGAAACAAGGAGAGTCTTAGCTTATTATTACTTTCGGAAAAAAATGAAATAGATTATATTTTATCAACGCATGATTTAACAGAGTACCGTCCATCTATTGAAGATTTTAATATGGAGGTTACACCCTTAAAACGACAAGATACCGTTGATTGGCATCTTTATAAAATTAATTAGTCTGAAAATAACTCTCTTCTCTGTCGATATAAGCGTTTGTCAATTACGCCCACCATGGTTTGTAAATCTGGATTTTCCATCTTAAGAAAATTACAAATTTTCATGATATTATTTTTAGGGTCCATAAGAAAATCATTATAATTTATTGTTAAAATATCTATGTCCTTCCTATTTTGAATCTCTCTTTTCACTTTTTCATTTAAATTTTGAAAACTTTTTTTTGTTTCTTCTCGATTCTCATCCGAAAGTTTCGCCATTTTCTCCATAGAATCTAAAACTTCTTCAAGATTTCTTTCCATAAAAACAATTTTATAATTGCCTGACGGTAGATGTTTCAAACCAAAAGCAGTTATTTTAACAAATTTACCTTTGTAAGAATCAAATGGAAATGTCCCCTCAATAAGTTTATTGATTATTTTACCGCCTTCCAGTTCAAAATACCCTTTTGGATTATTGTCATCAGGTTTACGTGATTCATCAAAAGCAAGGGGAATGCCTCCAGCGTGTAATATTTGCATCATCATGGAGGTACCAGATCGCTCAAGACCAGAAACAATATAATTTACAGTCTCATCCAATTCCATGCACATCATCTCATATAATCTTCATTTCATGTAATGTTGTTATGACTTTTTGTGCACTCTCTTCAATGGAAAGAATATCGGTATCCACTACAAGTTCAGGATGTTCTGGCACTTCATACGGTGCATTAATACCAGTAAAATCTTTAATGATTCCTTCACGAGCTTTTTTATACAACCCTTTGGGATCGCGTTGTTCGCACGTTTCAAGTGATGCTTTACAAAAAATTTCTACAAATCGATCTTTGCCAACAAGCTCTCTACAGAAATTTCTATCCTTACCATAGGGGGAAATAAACGCAGTCATAGTTATAATTCCTGCATCCATAAAGAGATGGGACACTTCTGAAATCCTTCGAATATTTTCCGTTCGATCTTCAGGAGAAAATCCTAGATCCTTATTCAAACCATGTCTGATGTTATCGCCATCAAGAAGATAGGTCATGTTTCCTTGTTGATGTAATTGAAAAGCTACTTCATTTGCAATAGTTGATTTTCCACTACCAGAAAGCCCTGTAAACCATAGCACCACGCCTTTCTGATTAAGCAATGTCTCTCGTTCGGTTCTGGTTATACTATGGGGATGCCACACCACATTTGTTGCTTTTTGTTTTTTCATGTTGTCATCTCCTTTTTGTTAAAAATGCAAGAATTTCCTCAACATACGCTTCTGTTTGTGCTTTCGGAACAATAGCTCCTAACACTTCCTTTTTTCCTCCAGCTCGAAGACCAGCAGCTTTTAGCTGTTGAATTATGGGCTCTAAATCTTGAGAACTTCGAACATACAGCTGATCGTTATCTTGAAAATAACCTGTATTGACGACAAGGACGTCTTGCTTGGTATCCCAAGCAAGTCTACGGGTCACAGTAGAGATAATATTATAGGGTGTTTTCATGCGTTTCAGTAAAATACCCTGTTGTTCCTCAGGTGGCGTTGCCAATTGCCGGGATAGTTCAATATGTAAATTAACCACGTTTTGCTTCCACTTTTCATGATCCAATATCTCATGATGACTTTGAACGGAAAGAAGAAAATGAGGCGCAGCTTTCACTGCTTCTGTATCAGCAACCTTGTAATTGGAGTCGATAAGGTGCACCATGGTCAGTAAATCTTCAAAGGTTAAGGCATGCTTTTCACAAAAGTCGGTGATGATTTCTTTAAAGGTTTCATTTTGTGCAATTCTTTGTTCATGATCGCCAATCACACCAAGGAGAGCAAAAAGATTGACGGCATTGCCAAGAAATTCATTCACAATCCAACTTGCGGAAGGATAGTCTTCAGGTGATGCTCCTTTGATAATAGGATTATAGTGAAAAACAACAGGAATTTCCTTTTGGAGATGATGATCAAAAATAAAGATCTTTGCCTTTGCAGCAAGGGCAGTTACATTTTCTTCAGGTAAAGCCATATCAACAATAATGATGAAGTCATAGGCAGAATATGCAGTAAGTTCTTCTGTTGTCAGATAGTAGTTACCAAGATGAGGTGTCGCCGTTGATAGTTCATAATCTTGCAAATGCTCGAGAAGCAAGCGAGCAGCACAAATACCATCCGTATCCCAATGATGTATTATTAATCCCTTCCCTTCAAGATCTTCTAGCATAGTTACTCCACAAAAGGATTATCAAAGTGGAGAATCGTTTCTGCCACTTCTTTTCGCATCATATCTTCTGAGGGTACCTGTCCGTTATTCAAGATTTCTCTTATTTTCTTTCCACTAAAATTGATATGATATTTCTGATCATGAGGACAGATTTTCTCATTAACAACACTCCCACATTTGGTACAGCGGGAAAAGGATCGGAAGAAGACAGGAATAATACCTAAATCAGGAAATTCTGCAAAGATGTCATGAGCATCATAAGGGCCGTAGTAGTTGCCTACACCAGCATGATCTCTTCCCACAATAAAATGGGTACAGCCAAAGTTTTTGCGCATAATAGCATGATGAATAGCCTCACGAGGTCCTGCATATTTCATGGCGGTGCGAAGAATAGACATGACTGCACGTTCGTGTAAATAATAGTGCTTCATCAAGGTTTCATAGGAAGCAAGAATCACTTCATCACGAAAATCACCACTTTTTTTCTTACCGATGATCGGATTAATGAAAATCCCATCAACAAAGGTAAGAGCCGTCTTTTGGACATACTCATGACCGATATGAGGAGGATTGCGTGTCTGAAAAGCAACTACTTCTTTCCACCCTTTTTCTTTGAAAAGGATGCGAGTTTCTTTGGGTGAAAGAGTATACTGTTCAAAGGGCGAGGAACTTGCCTTGAGAAGTGTAATAGTTCCTCCAACCAAATTGGGTTTCATACTTCCAATATGGGCAACTCCAGGATGGTTACTATCTGTAGTTCCATACACTGTTTGAGCTAAATCCTCTTTATCATATTGATAAATATCTTCAACCTTCAGAAGAGCAGCCATCTTTGTCTCTGGATGTTCAAGAACACATGTATCTCCTTCACTAATTGCGTGTCTATCCTCGTCAGATATATCTAATAAAATAGGTATGGTCCAAGGGGTATCTTTTTCTAATCGTTTTTGGGAAAGAACCATGTCATAATCATTACGACAGAGAAATCCTTGAAGTGGGGAAAAGACACCGGTAGCAATATTTTCAATGTCTTCAGATAATGATTGGTTGATGGACAATCGTGGATATTCAGTAAGAGCTTCATTAGAGGTGTGTTCAATACGCTCGATTAATCTTCCACCGTGGGGGATTGGCATGTTGTCACCTTAATCAAGATAACCAAGGGCTCGAAGTCGCTCTTTGACACGTTCTTCATCTTCTTTGGTGAAGGCTTCGTCTCCTTCTTCATCCATACCTGAAAGCACCTCTCGTAAAACGTAAGTTACATAGGAAGAAAGAGAGGTGAAACCCGTACCTTCAATACGTTTTCTTATCTTTTCTGCTAGGGGTGTTGGTATCGAAATAGTAGTAAACTTTTTTTCATCTTTTTCTGGAGTCATACACTTTTCCTCATTACATTTCATTATATATAGTTATATGTAGTTATATATCATTATTTAATAAATGTTTCGAAAAATAATGTAATTGACTATAGCAAAGAGTTTTTTAAGCACAGTTTTCATACCTAAAGAGAAAGAAAAGGTGAGGGGTATTTTGGCACTTCAAAGGAGAGGATTAATCTTATGTATTGCAAGTCTTTGTTTCATATTGCTTTTACCAAGCATCTCTGCTTTTGACAAACCTCTAAAAGAGTGGGACCAAAAGCTTGGAGGAAAGGCTAATGATGCAGGATTTGCTTGTCTTCAAACTCGGGAGGGGGGATATATTATTGTTGGCTCCACAGCTTCCCTTGGTTCAGGAGGGGACGATGTATGGATTGTAAAACTGTATGACAATGGTTCTCTAGACTGGAGCAAAGCCATTGGAAGTTCCAATGATGATCGAGCATATGCTGTTGTCGAAGTTCGGGATGGATATGTTCTTGCAGGCTATGCTACAGCTGAGGGAGAGGATACCAATTTTCTCTTGGTAAAAACAGATACAAAGGGGGAAGTGATTTGGGAAAAACAGTATGGGGGATCTGGAAACGATATTGCTACTGCACTCATTCAAACAAATGATGGTGGATTAGCAGTAGCTGGATATTCGTCTTCTTCAGTTTCTGGAAAATATGCTGGAATTCTACTAAAAACCGATGCTGAGGGTTCGGTAGAATGGAGTGCCTACTATGGGGAAGAAAAAACTAGTCAAGTATTTGCTCTCTTGCAGACAGCAGATGGAGGATATCTTCTTGGAGGAAGAGGTCAATGCTCTACTTGCAAGAACTATGATGCTTGGGTCGTGAAAACAAATGCTACAGGAACATTGGAATGGAACCAAACCTACGGAAGTACTGGAGATGAGAGTTTCTATGCAGTACTATCCACTGACGATGGTAGCTATACCTTTGCTGGAGACACAGCCTCGTCTGGTGCTGGACACTATGATTGCTGGCTTGTTCACATGGACGATAAGGGCGTTATGCAATGGGAAAGAACATATGGTAGTAAAGGAGAGGATAGTGCTCGAGCGCTCCTGCTGGAAGAAGATGGAGGATTCATCCTTGGAGGATATTCAAAACGATTACTTTCCTATGATTTTTACTGTATTAAAACTGATGCGGAGGGATACGTTGAATGGGATGCAAGTTACGGCAGTGCAGACCTATTTGGATATGCCCTCATCCACACAACAGATGAGGGATTTTTATTTGCAGGTATTAGACAACTACCCAAAGATGCAGGACTGTTCGCACTTAAAACAGGACCTATGAATGAAACAGAATTTAATAAACGACCAACTGTCACAGTCGATGCTGATATCACTATTCAGCAAGGTGAATCCGTCTCCTTTGAGGGAGAGGCATACGATCCCGATGGTACTATTATTGCTTATGAATGGGATTTTGAAGGAGATGGTCTTACCGATTGGAATTCAACGAGTTCTTCCTTAACTTCTCATACTTATGAAACAGCAGGAACATACGCTGCTTATCTTATAGTAGTAGACTCGAATGGCTCCTCAGTCACAGCTGCAAGAAAGGTGACAGTGACTGATACTCAAACAGAGCAACATATGATACTTCCAAAAACGGTGTGGGCAGGTATTCTTTTTTGTATTGTTTTTATCAGTACAAGTAGTTGTCTAGTGCTTAGTTGGAAGAAAGATGTGAGAAGTTGGTTGAAGAATTCTCGCTTCCGCATACTCGAAAGAATGGCAACTCTGGATCAGTGGACAGGATATCTGATCTTTAGTATAATCGCTCTGTTTTTAATGAAAATAAGTCTTGATCTTTTATTTCAAACTCCTAAAATTTATTCTGATGAGCATGCCTATGCTGCGATTGCCCATGACATTTTTAGTGGTAATCTTGTTGGTATTGGAGAGATAAAAAGTCAAATTCCCATTACGCGGCCTTATCCAGCAGGATACTCGTACTTTTTGGCACCTGCGTATCTTCTTGGTTCAAATATGAGTTCAGTCTATCAGATGATGCTAGCGTTCAATGCTTTGCTTACCTCTCTTCTTACAGTCCCAGTATTTTTTATCATGAAGCTATTTGTAAGCAAAAGAGTAGCCTTGCTCACAGGCGTCCTTGTGGCTCTCTTACCTGTTGTGTTAACACATAATTACTTGCTCATGAGTGAAAATGCATTTCTTCTGATGTTTTTAGTTTCAAGTTATCTTCTCATTCGAACCTATACGTATAAAGAGACCAATTGGAAATTTGGTATCTATATCTTCTTTACCTTTGTATCAATTGCTCTTCTTGTCGCAATAAAAGCTACAGGACTTGCTATGCTTTCTGCGGCTGTGGTACTGCTGTATTACAAGATATTTAAACACCATAATAGACAGGCATTTCGTTGTGGTTGTCTTGCTCTTCCGATCCTAGTTATCGTTGAATATATATTACTCACTGGCAAGCTCTCCTCCATCGGTTATGACGTTTCGATTTATACTGAACAACTTGCCCTTGTCTTTTCTGACAGTACTCAATTCTTACATTTTCTTGGCATTATTATTAACGAATTTGGCTACTTTATCTTAATGAGTTACCTTATTTTCATGATTTTTACTGTCTTTCTCCTCTTCTATTGGAAGAGGATAGCTTCCAATATAAAATCCATGTTATCCATTTTTACACTCTATGGTCTCCTTTCCATTGTATTTCTCACCCTCATAAGCTCAGCTCATATTTCAAGAGGTGCTTATGATATTTATACTCGATATGTCTCTGTTGGTTTACCTATCATCTTTATGTTAGGTTGTATTGGTGGATCTCTCTACTTGAAAATAAGGAGTCGAGATGCTGGTTTTCATGTTGGCATTCTTCTTGTAGTTCTTGGGTTTTTGGCACTTTTCACCTTTCCTTTGGGAGTTCTCAATGTGGTAAACAATCTCGATCTTGCTTGGATTACCTACTTGCACTCCTCACCGTTATTTGTAGTGGCGATTATTGGGGGACCAGTACTTTCCTATATTCTCTTACGACAATGTATAAAGAAAGGTAAACTTAAGCAAAAAAAAACACTATCAAAGAAAAATTATCCTTTGGGAACCGTGGTGATGCTGTGTATGATAGTGCTCTTGGTCGTGCTTGCCTATCCTGGACTATCGACTCTTGTCGCTGTTGACAATGACATAGAGTATTATGGATACAACGATCCCTCCCAATGGATAATGAAGATAGACCCACAGGCCCATGTTATAATTGAAGACGCTTATAGTGCATTTTCTGGTGCTGGAATGAGTTCAAAAGATTGGTATTTTCTCTATGGCAGTACCCTTTTTTGGCTTCCTCAGGCAAATATCACAGTATTAAATAAAGGTCAATTGAGTAAATTTTTACAAAAGAACAATGTTGAAGCGGACTTTCTTTTATCAACTCATGATTTTACATCATATTTTCCAAAGATTGCCTCATTTGCACTTCCTCTATCCGTTGCCCATCCCCGTCGACTAGATGCGGTACAGTGGAATCTCTATGATCTTACCTGAGATCTCAAGAGATAAATTCGAAAAAGATGAGAGGTGAACTCTATAACATTAAGGAATAAACTAGTTCATAGTATTAATTTCCTACTTATCATTGGATTGCTTGTAATTCCATGTATACAAGGATCGGTTCTTGAGGAGGAATGGCATCAACAGTATGGGGGAGAAAAATATGATGGGGCATATGATATCCTTCAAAGCTCAGATGGTGGGTACGTTGTGGCAGGTTATACTCGCTCCCATGGAGCGGGCAATGATGATGTTTTGATTGTCAAAGTATCAGAGAATAGTACTATCGAATGGGATAAGACTTTTGGGCTAGAAGGAATTGATAGGGCAAACGCTGTTCTGGAGCATAACCAAGGATATCTTATAGCGGGTTATACACAGTCTGTTACTAATGGTGATTTTAATTTTTATCTGATTAAAATTGATTTGGATGGAGAACTGGTATGGCCAAAGATCTATGGAGGCCCTGGAGAAGATTTTGCAACTTCTGTTGTTGCGACAGGAGATGGAGGATATGCAATTGCTGGTTATTCCAATTCCTTTGGTAGTGGCGATTATGATGTTGTACTTATGAAAGTTAATGCAGAAGGAGAGCTAATATGGAATCATCATTATGGAGGAACAGGCGATGAATATGCTTTTTCCCTTACCCAGACGCATGATAATGGATATGCTTTGGCAGGTATGTCCTCTTCATATGGTAGGGGAAACAATGATTACTGGCTAGTAAAAACTGATCAAAATGGGTCTATGGAGTGGAATGGAACCTACGGCGGCAAGGAAGATGATAGTGCTTATGCTCTTATTCAGACGAAAGATCAAGGATTTGCACTTGCTGGTGATACAACATCATTTGGAGCTGGTCATTACGATGTTTGGCTAGTAAAAACTGATCAAAATGGGTCTATGGAGTGGAATAGAACGTATGGTGGTAAGGAAGATGATAGTGCTTATGCTCTTATGCAGACGGAAGATCAAGGATTTGTACTTGGGGGGTATCATAAGGCACTTTTATCCTATAATTTTATTATCATAACAACAGACGAACAGGGCTACAAACAATGGAGTCAACAGTTCTCAGCTGATCATGAGCTTTTTGCCTTTTCCATGATACAGACAAGGGACGAAAAATACATATTTGCTGGAATAGAACAGTTTCCTATCGATACGTCAATTTTTATCCTAAAAACTAATCACATACAAGAAGTTGATACCAATCTCTTCCCCATAGCAGATGCTACGTCTGATGCGACCATCCAAACTGACGAAGAACTCTATTTCAATGGAAGTGGCTTTGACCCTGATGGGACTATCGTTCAGTATCGTTGGGATTTTGATGGTGATGGAGTCTATGATTTTACCTCTAGTAGTACAGGCAATACTTCTTATAGCTATGATGATGCTGGTATCTATTATGCTTATTTTGAAGTAACAGATAACAATGGTTCAACTGCCATTGATATGAGGAAAATTAATATTCCTTCTGAAGAAAAACAAGGTATATCAGCTGGAATCTCTAAAGAACTATGGATTGGTAGTTTCTTCTTGATAACAATCATTATTTCATTGGTAATGTTTTATGGTATATACAAGCACCATATTGGAAAATATATTTTCAAATCTCATTTGAGATATCTTAAAAGATTGGATAGTTGGACTTGGTATCTTATTTTCATTTTTACAGTGATTGTTGTTCTAAAATTTAGTATAAGCTTCTTATTCCAAGCACCTGTAGTATACTATGATGAATATGCATATTCTCTCTTAGCTCATGACATCTCACAAGGCAGTCTAATGATTATTGGAGAGATCCAAAGTCAGATTCCACTAACCCACCCATACCCAACAGGCTATTCCTACTTTTTAGCACCTGCGTATATATTTGGAAATAATTTGAATGTTGTATACCATGCAATGCTTTTGGTAAATGCAATTCTTTCAACACTTCTTTTGTTCCCAGTTTTTTTTATAATGAAAAAATTTGTTGAAAAAAAACTTGCTTTTTTATCAGCAATACTTATTACAGTATTACCTACGGTTACGATTCATAATTATTTATTATTAAGTGAAAACGCTTTTTATCTTGTTTTTTTACTATCATGTCTCTTACTAATTAAAATTTTTAACTATAAAAAACTAGATAAAAAATTTTTATGTTATGTCATAGTACTTGGTTTTGCTGTCCGATTTCTAATTATGATTAAAGCAACTGGTTTTGCTATGCTTGCTGCATTATTTTTTGTAATTCTCTATACAATTCTAAAAAATCGTGATAAATTATCGTTGATCTATGGTATAGCGCTACTACCTTCTTTGCCAATAGTAGTTCAATTTTTCACAGATTCCAAAACATCAATTGGTTATGAATCATTTGAATATATAAACAGACAGATAGAAGCCTCTTCACACCTCTCTCAGTTTCTAAAGATAATACTCAATGAAATCAATTATCTCATTTTAATGAGCTTTTTTGTGTTTATAGCATTTACAATTATTTTATTCATATACTGGAAAAAAGTTCACATTGAAAAAAAGGAATCGTTAACAGTTTTTTCATTATATGGATTTATTTCTATTATTTTTTTAATTCTAATTACTGCCAATCATATTTATAGGTCTCAATATTCCATTTATACAAGATACGTCTCGGTAGGTTTGCCAATTATTTTTATGCTTGGTATTATTGGTATGAACCTTTTTTATAAAATAAAAGAACGTATAGCAAATCTTTATCTTGGGAGTATAATAATTATACTGGGATTTCTTTCTGTTCTTACTTTTCCAATAGAACATTATAAATTTGAAAATAATTTGGATCTTATTTGGACAAGTTATTTGCACAACACTTCCATATTTGGAATTGATGGTTTTGCTGTATTACGCATTTTATTAACAGCTTCTTTTATTTTCACATTCATATTTTTAACGGTGAGATATCTTGGATTAAATAAAAATAAGCATAGAAAAAAATCTAGCACAGAGGACTTCACAATTAAAAAGACTCTACCATTCAGTAGTATAGTAATTATATCATTGATAATGTGCGTTCCAAGTATTAATTTCACCCTATCAGTCAACGATGATACCTTAGCAAGCAGTATTAATGAGCCCGCCCATTGGCTTACAGAACACGACTCGCACGCAAGTGTTATTATTGAAGATGCCTATAGTGCATTTTCGGGGAGCGGCATGTATTTCAGAGATTGGTATTTTATGTATATAGGTATGTTTTATTGGTTTCTTCATGGAGATATTACTGTTGCTAATCGAAGTGAATTAGAAGGAATATTGGCATCGAGAGATTATACTGCAGAGTATATTCTTTCAACTCATGATCTTACGGAATATTTTACATCAGTAAAAGATATCTATATGAATCTTCCTGTTGACCCGCTAAGAAGACAAGTAAAAGTCGATTGGCATATCTACCAGGTTTAGGTGAGATTAGGATATATATGTTTTTAAATAGAAAAAAGAGATGGATTTTCAATATAATTATTACAGTAATACTATTATTTTTTTTAATATATAAAATAAATCCTGAAGAGTTAATTAGCACTTTTAAGGCTACGAACTTTTTTTTACTTATTCTTTCTCTGCCAGTTGTAGTAGCCCTTTTGTTTATTCGATCAGTTAAATGGAAGATATTATTAAAACATTTAAAAATAGAAATACCTTTAAGGGAGAGTTTTAGAGTAGTATTGATAGGAATTTTTTATGGAATGATGACTCCTGGTAAAGCTGGAGAACTAGCAAGAGCATATTACTTAAAAGAGAAAAAGGCAGTCGTTGTACCAACTGTAATTTGGGAGAAAATTTCTGATGTTTTATCATTAATCATATTAAGTTGCCTAGCAATTCTTTTACTATTTAAAAATACGGAGCTAATCTACATTGTCTTTATAATGACAGTCATTCTTTTCATGGGATTACTAGCTATAACAAATAAAAAAATAGTTGGCCTAATAGCAAGAATATTAAAATTTTCAGATAAATCAAAACAATATTATCTATCATCAATGGCTGAAATGATAAATCCTTACCTTTTAATAAAAATCTTTTTCCTTAGTTTTTTATACTATGGCATAACATTTATCTTAGCAGCTATAGTTCTAATGTCTTTAAATCCCAGTTTAAATTTATTATTAATATTTAGTTTACCAATTATTATTTTGGTAGGAAATGCTCCGATAACAGTTTCTGGTTTGGGTTTAAGAGAGTTTGCTGCAGTAATTGCTTTTGGAGCTGTAGAAGTCAATGAATCCTATGGTTTCTCATTTACAATGATTCTATTTTTGCTAGTAACTTTATTGCCTGCTTTGATAGGTTATCAAATAATTATCAGAGGAAGGACAAATCAACAGCTAAATGGTATATTATCTGGGTCACTTGAAAAAAAGCGTTTTAATCAAATAAAAAGATGGTTGGAGGGAAAAAATGTTTTAGACATTGGTTGTGGAACTGGAAGTTTATTTAAAATAATTCCAAGAGAGATGACATACACAGGAGTTGATGGCCAGCAAGAGGCCATTGATGAAGCAAAGAAATTGCACAAGCAAGCAACATTTATAAAATTGAATATTGGAGTAGATAAATTAAAGATAAAAGAAAAATTTGACAATATCGTACTATCGGCAGTTCTTGAACACTTTGAAAAACCTGAAAAAAATTTAAAAGAATTGAAAAAATTTCTTAGGAAAAATGGTAGAATAATAATTACTACTCCAACAAACAAAGCAGAAAAGATACTAAAGATAGGTTCAAAAGTTGGGATATTTAGTATAAGTGCACTTAAAGATCATAAGCAACCACTTTTTACTAAACATCAACTTATGTTATTGGTAGAAAAAACTGATTACAAAGTTATACATTATGGGAAATTTGAATTAGGTCTAAATCAGATAATTGTATTGAAAAATAATACAAGGTAAATATAATGGAGAATTCACAAAAGAATTATAAAGATAGAAACGAAATTATTGCTGGGAATCTCTACAATAAATACAATTCAAAAAATCCAATTGCACGATTCTTAATGTATAATTTTCTCAACTCTCTTAACGATCTTTTAAATCTTTGTAAAAATCCAGGAACAATTCTTGAAGTAGGTTGTGGAGAAGGACATCTCATTAATTTTATCAAAAATAAAAAAAATGTATGCGATATAGAAGCTTTAGATTTATCAGAAGAAATATTGAACATTGGACGTTCATTATATCCTGATATTAATTTTATTTTTGGATCTGTTTATCAATTACCATATAATGATAATTCCAAAGATCTTTTAATAGCATGTGAGTTGTTGGAACATTTAGATAAACCTATTGCCGCCTTAAAAGAAATCAACCGAGTTGCAAAGAAAAATATTATATTAAGTGTTCCACGAGAGCCTTATTGGAGTTTATGTAATATCTGCCGTATGAAATATTTACAATATTTAGGAAATACGCCGCCTCATCTCCAAAAATGGACAAAAAAGCAATTTCAAACATTAATATCAAAATATTTTAAAATAATAAAGATAAGAACACCTTTTCCTTGGGTGATGATTTTGTGTACATTAAAAAATAGAATTTAAGTAATAAAAAGAATTATTTTCGACATATTTAATTGCATATTTATCATACAGAGAGATGCATGTTCTCATGTAAAAAGATAATTCATAGTACTAAAAAAAAGATTAGGAATAATGTAAGTATTCAAAAGATTGTTAATAAAAAAAATCGGTTACTTGATTGGGTTGAAATCCATCCGTGGAAAACACTAATAATTACGTATTTTGTATTTGTTGGAATGAAAATTGCATTTTCTTTGGCAGTATTATCACCTGTTGCACCAAGCGATGAGTATAGATATCTTAAAGTGGCACAGAGTTTTTGGCACGGTCAAGGCTTTCAAATTAATGGCATTCCATCACATCATACCCCTCCATTATATCCTATCACAATATCGCCTGCATATATATTTAATGATATGATGCACGTTGCAGCTGCCATTAGTGTAATTAATTCTATAGTTTCATCACTAGTTATTCTTCCAGCCTTTTTAATTTCAAGGGAATTTCTTGATAAAAAAAATTCTATTGTTATAGCTATTTTGGTCTCCATATCGTGTTGCGGAATCTATTGGTTTTTTAAAATTTTAAGTCAAAATCTTTGGTGTCCATTAATACTTTTTACGTTATATATATTATATAAAGCAGCATTTGAAAGGGGATATAAATTCAAAATTTTGGGTGGTGTGTTTGTTGGTCTATGCTTTCTAACTAAATATAATTCTATTGTTTTATTTCCATTTATATTAATAATTTTTTTAATAAATAGTTTTTTTATAAAAAATGGCATAAAAAATAAATTATTCAAATTTGCTGATGGACTCAAAGATGCTCTTGTTATCGGACTGATATCAGTTATTGTAATTACTCCATGGTTTATAAGAAACGGTTCTATTTTTGGCTATACTATCAAAGGAATTTTAGGATATACATCTGAATTAAACTATGCTGATAATACCATTGATTATATTGTAACAATTTTTGGTTTTAGCAAAAGTGGCTCTAGCCATAGTTTTGCATCGACTTTACCAGGGGATATCTTGATTCAAACAATTATACATAATGGTTTTATCATTTATGCATGCGGCTTTATTTTCTTTGTATTATCATTAATTATGTTATATCGTTCATTAAAAAATAAGGAATATAAGATTCTTTTGTTTTCAATAATGACATTTCTCCTTGCGGAATTTCTTATTCTTTTGACAGCTTGGCATGATGCTGGAGGGCATAATACATGGCGTCTGCTACATCATTACGTTCAACCAGCAATAATGCCGTTTATAATCCTGGGATATATCGGTTTGATACATATTAGAAGAATATCGAATAGAAATGCATTATTATTAATTATACTCTGTAGTATTCCCTTAATTTTTCTTCTGAAAAGTTTGTTTGCTTCATTAAGCCAAAATTTATCTATTGTAGGATTAATAACTAATGTCGTCGAACCTTTCTTTTGGATAGTTGGTATAGTCTCTTTAGTAATTATATTTACTACATTTATGTATTTTATAAGAAATAAACCATTGAAAAATCGAAAGTATGTCATTTTACTAGCTTGTTTGCTGATTATATCATTTACTATGTTTACTTCAATAAAATATGTAAATAGAAAGTGCTGCGAAATTCCTACACATCCTTTGAATGATGTTGGAAAATGGATGAATATTCATGCTTCTGGTACCAATGACTTAGTATTTTTTGATAAAAATATTGGATTTAAAGCTGAAAGCCCAATGTATGCTCCTCCAGCACATTTTGTAGGAAGTTGGATAAACGCTCCTATGATAGTCGAGGATTTAAACAATAATACTAAAAATTGTAGATACCTAATATCATTTGAACAATTTGATTACGAAACACCATTCAATAGAAGTATTCCAATACGCTCATCAAATGATTCTTCAACAACTCAGCACCAAATCTTATATATTTATTTAATAAATAACGGCTCCAAATTAATATGAAAAAAGTTAAACTTCTTGTCTTGACGACAACTTTCCCCAGGTGGAAAGGCGATGGTGGTCCTGCTCGGATGTATCGTTTATACAATCAAATTGCAGAAGATCAGAATATTTTGATATATATATTAAGCCCCCATGATAACAATGCTTTAAAAGAAGAAAATATGGGAAGATTACATATCGTTAGATTTCCTTACTTTTTCCCAATAAAATATCAAAAACTTGCGCATAATGGCGGCATTCTACCAAATTTAAGAACTGGTATATTACCAAAAATACAAATTCCTTTACTCTTTTTTGCAGAATTATTTTATACATTAAAAATGACTAAAAAAGAAAATTTTAATATCATTCATTCAAACTGGATGCTACCATCAGGATTAATTGGAGCATTTATGCATAAATTATGTAAAATTAGACATGTGATGACCATACATGCTGCCGGATTAGTAGTACTTGAGAAACTGCCGGGAAACCGTACAATTGCTAATTTTATTTTTAAGAATTCTGATCATATTACTGTTATTGGTTCATATTATAAAGAACGGTTAAGAAATATGATATCTCCTAAATTTTCTAAAGAAGTAAATAAAAAAGTGACAAATTTACCATTAGGTGTAGATATTTCTGCATTTCAAAATAAAATTAATAGAGAAATTATTAGAAAAAAATATAATCTTGAAAAAAAATATATAATACTATCTTTTGGTAGATTAGCAGAAAAAAAAGGTATCGCTTATCTTCTAAATGCAATGCCAAATATTCTAAAAGAACATAAAAATACTATTCTTGTAATTTGTGGTAGAGGACCTGAAAAAAAGAAATTAGAAAATCTTGCCATGAAATTAAATCTTCGAGATAATGTTAAATTCGTAGGTTATGTAGATGAAAATGTAAAAGCAGATTATTTTGCTCTTTCCGATATTCTAGTTGTACCTTCAATAATTACTCAAGGTGGAGATACCGAGGGGGTTCCATCAGTAATATTAGAAGGGATGGCAGCTGGCTTACCTGTAATTGCTAGTGATGTTGGCGGAATATCGGACGCAATAATCGATCAAAAGACAGGTCTTCTTATTCAACCAAAATCTCCTGAGGCCATAGTCAAAGCAGTAATATCTCTTATAAAAAATAAAAAATTATGTAATCAATTGGCAACAATAGGGAAGAGGTCCGTATATGAAAAATTTTCCTTAAAAATAATTGGAAATCAATATAGAAATCTTCTTATTACTAATAAAATATAATATGAAAAAGAAAAATCGATCTCAAATTTGGTTTATAACACTTACAGATATTTTTCATTCTGCAGGTTATGGAGCTGCAAGAAAAAATCGAATGCAGGCACTTTCAAAATATATAGATATTCATTTATTTATACCCTTTTATCCAACTAATCAGTTTATTAAAAAATCATGGTTTTCATCAATCAGATTTCATAGCCTTACTGATTCAATAGAAGATAAATGGAATTTATCATGGCTATTCAAATATTACACAACAATTTTACGAATTTTCAATGATGTACCAAAACATAGTATAATATATACGGATAGTTTCTTTATTCCTCTATCAAAGCTAATATTTAGAAATAGATACCAATTCATATTTGATTATCATGGAATTTGGTACAAACAACTTTATGAGAAAGGTTATAGAAATAAATTTTTTTTACATTTTATTAAACTTTTAGAACATAAAAGTCTAAAAATGTGTTCGAAGATTATTTGCATCGATAGAAAGATAATTGACCATCTCATTAATGTGGTTAATATAAGCCCCTCATCAATTAAGCATATATCAAATGGAGTTGACCTTCAGCATTTTAACAAGGATATAAAAACAAAATCTTTACGAAAAGCTTTGAATATTTTAGAAAATGACATTGTTTTATTCTTCTCAGGCAGTTTTAGACCTTGGCACGGTATTGACAACCTTATCGAAGTTCTAAAAATTCTATCTTTTCATAATATTAAATATAAGATGCTGTTTGTTGGTGATGGCCCTGATCGAAAACGAATCGAGATGAGATGCAAAAATGAACTACCCAATAGTAATATAATATTTACGGGGCAGGTAAGCTATGATGATTTGCCTAAATATATTTCTTTAGCAGATATTTGTTTGTATTTTCCAAAAGATATAGCAAATAATTCGCGGGGATATTATGGCGATCCATTAAAGTTCTATGAATGGATGGCAATGAATAAAGCAATTGTTACAATCAATGCAACGGATCTTGTATATAGATTTAGTAAAGAATCTCCAATACTTACGGCTAATTCAACTATAAAATCTTTTGCTGAACTGGTTAAACATTTAATTAATGATGATAAAGAGAGAAAAGATCTTGGTAAAAAAGGATTTGAATATGTTTGTTGTAATAACACTTGGGACATGACTGCAAAAAAGATTTACGATTTTATAATTAATTCAAATTAGTAAAAATCATAATTAACAACATTAGAATACCATTGAAGATTTGAATGCTTACCATAATCTGATATTTCCGATACTTTTAACTAAAAATTTTTGATATTAGAGAATGAGATATACTTTGGTTAGAAATTATAATTTTATTTCTTGGTTAATAAAATAATCAATATGAAATTGATAAACATGTCAAAAATTATCAAAATAATCGAGGCAGAAATTAAAACCTTTTCTCCTAGATGGGTATTAGAATCATTGAAATTTATACGTTTTTTTTATTGGAAGTTTATATGGGCAGTAAGGGGAAAAATTCTAACTCAAAAATATTTTAATATTCCAGATGAAAAAAATAATTACTGGATAAATCCTGATAAAATAATCTACCGAACATTAAATGAATTTGATGTACATCCATTTATGGGAAAAGTGCTAGATGGCGACTGGGATTTACTTGAAAAAAAATTTGAAGATTCTTTGTTCTATGTATCTTTTAGAGAAAGATTGAAAACAAAAAGAGAATGGTCTGAATTAAAATATTATCAAAATCTTGTAGATAGAATCTCAAAAGGAGAAATATGTTGGGGTTGCAGAACTAAAGAAGATGCTGATAAAAGATGCCGAAAATTAGATGCCATTTATAAAGACATTAAAAATAATGGATATAATCCTAGTAAATATGGAGATGAAATTACAGTAAATGTTGGACGTCATGGTGACTTGTTATTTAATAATGGAAGACATAGATTAGCATTTTGTAAAATATTGAGAATTCAAAAAATACCTGTTAAAATCGTAGTTAGACATTCTAAATGGGTGAAGTTCAGAAACGAAATAATATCCTATACCCAAAAAGAAGGAGGAAAGATATATTCCCCAATTACACATATAGATTTACAATATATCACTTCCCATTATTCTGATAAACGTTTCAATATAATTAAAAATAATATTTCAACAAAGAAAGGTACACTGCTGGATATTGGATCTAATTGGGGGTATTTTTGCCACAAATTCGAAGAGAAGGGTTTTAGATGCTACAGCATCGAGAACGATCCAATGAATCTTTACTTTCTTAAAAAATTGAAGAGGGCTGAAAACAGGCAGTTCCATATAGTGTCAGAATCAATTTTTACGTTTTGTAATCATATGAAAAGGAGAAAATTTGACGTTGTTTTGGCATTAGCTGTGTTTCATCATTTCTTAAAGAAAAAAGAAACTTACATTAAATTAATCGAACTTCTTGAGAATTTAGAAATCAAAGAATTATTTTTCCAACCTCACAAACCATATGAACCGCAAATGAAAGGAGCTTATAAAAATTTTAATTACGATGAATTTACCGAATTTATTTTGAATAATTCTTGTCTGACGAAATCAAAAAAAATCGGAATCGGAGATGATGGAAGACCCATCTACAAACTTAATAAATAAAGTCTGAATTAGTTTAAAAAGTATATTGTTAATTAATATTCTTATTCGATTTTAGAATAATTTATTAATTAATCCCACATATCATTTTCTCTAATTAAAAATACTATTAATTGTGTATACTAAATAAGAAGAGGGGATATAAATCAATATATTAATGTTTCTTTCGAATGCATCATATCCTCCAGATTTAAGATTGCAGAAGGAGGGAACAACACTCTTAAAATTAGGACATAAAATTACAATTTTATGTAATAAAACAGGAAAACAAAAAACAAGCGAAATAATAAATGGATTTCTCGTAATTAGAATCCACCATATTCTAATAAAAATTCCAAAAGCTGGACGATTTATACACTACTTATTTGATAAATATAAGTTCCTGTTTAAGACACTTTTAATCTCTAAAAAATCTAAAATAGATGTAATTCATGTTCATGACTTGCCATTGGCTTTACCTGCTTTACTCACCTCAAAAATTCTACAAATTCCAATAATCTTAGACTTTCATGAAAATTATATTCAAATGTTTCGAAGTAACCACGAAACTACATTCATAACAAGAATTCTATGCCGTCTTTTTAAATTTGAAGAATCAATTAGTTCAAAAATAGCTGACAAGATCATTGTGGTTACAAAAGAAGCGAAAAAAAGATTAATACAAGAGTATAACCTTGATAGTAAAAAAATTTCTATTATCTCAAATACAGCAGATATTGAAGAGTTATCTCAAATATCAAAACATACACCAAAAAAATTAGATGGATATTCCATACTATATGTAGGTAGTTTTTCTAAGCATAGGGGTCTTGATACATTAATTAAGGCTACATCAATGTTATCAGCTAAATCAAATATTAAAGTTTATCTTGTTGGGGGAGTAAATAATCCAGAAAAAAGAAGATTACAGAAACTAATAGAAGATCTTGATTTAGAGAGAAAAATTAGAATAATTAATGAATTAGACCCCATTGAAACATCAAAATATATGATGGGGGCAAATGTCTGTGTCGTTCCTCATCTAAGTAACCCCCATACTGAAGCCACTATTCCACATAAACTCTTTAATTATATGTACTTTATGAAACCAGTACTTGTCAGTGACATCCATCCATTAAAAAAAATTATAGAAGAATGTAAATGTGGTAAGGTTTTCAAAGCTGGTGATGCCGACTCATTAAAAAAACAACTATTGTATTTCGAAAAAAATCGTGATAAACTAGTGAAAATGGGAAAAAATGCATACCATTCGATAATTAATAAATACAATTGGAATCAAGAAGAGATAAAACTAGAGAAAATGTATAGCATGATTGACGATATTAGGAAATAGTATATTATTTCAATTAATATCTAAAAATATTAAAGATCAATATTGGAGAAAATAATGCAACTGATGATTACAAATTCTAATTGGGATAATTTGCATTTTATTATAAAAGAGAAACAAAAAGATTACGATGATTTGGAGCAAGAGAAAATATGTATCTTTGTTTATGGTTATCCCTTTTATTCATCTGGAGAAGGTTGGATTTTAGCTAAAGAGGTTTATAAATTATATAAAAAAAAGGAATTGAATTTTATTAATGAAATTGATGGGATATATTCCATTATAATATTAGATAAAATTAAAGAAATCTGTTATGTAATTCTAGATAGATATGGAGCATATAGTTTGTTTTATTTTAGAAATAAAAATAATCTAGTCATTTCAGATATATTGAGTGAAATTACAAAACATATTAAGAATATTAGAATTAATCAACAAAGTATAATTGAATATCTTAATTTTGGATTCAAACTTGGAAATAAAACTCACATCAAGGATATATTCGAATTCGAGCCTGCAACAATTTATCAAATTAAAAAGGATTTAACGATAAAAGAAAAAAGATATTGGAATTATTTGGAAAAAATCAAAGATGAAAAAATTTCAAATGAAGAACTTGGAGAAATATTTAATACCCATATTCTTAATGCAACTAATTTAGAAAAAAAGATTTCTTTACCCCTTACAGGTGGGATAGATACAAGAACTATTTTATCGGCATGTCTTCCTATTAAAAAAAAATTACATTGTTACACGCATGGTATTAGATCTTCATACGATGTAAAACTTGCTTTGAAAATCTGTCGATATTTTAACATAGAGCACAGTCTTTATGATCTTGATAAAAAGTGGATATATAAAATTCCTTCTTTGCTAAAGAAAAATGCAGAAATTTTCAACGGTTTGGTTAGCTCATTATCTTTTTTACATGTTAAAGAATCATATAAAAAAGAAGAAAAAAATGGCGATTTGTTTTTAACAGGTGTTCTTGGTAACGAAATATGGAGGTGCGTTTTAGGAAAAAAAGTTGTAAATGCAAAAGATATTAACGAAATTTCAGCGATCATTACCAACCACTATATGAAGAAAATTGGCTGTTTAAAAAATATATATAAAGGATATAACGAAAAACAAATTATTGAGAAAATACAAGATTCAGTAAAACAAGAATTGATACAAGTAAGTGAAATTTCAGATCCGGTCGCTCAAACAGAATTTTTTGTATATAAGAATTATTGTTCAAATTGGGCAAGTAATTCACTGAAGGCTGCTGGAAAACATTTTAAAGTAGTATCTGCAATGCTTCAAAAAGATTTTATTCAGAATAACCGACTTTTGAATCTAAGAGAAAAATCAAGTGGTTTTATAGAAAAATATATTATTTCAAAAAATAGTTCTTATCTTGCAAAATTGCCATTAGATGTTGTAGATGTGCGTCATGGAGGGACAATCGAAGATAATCTAATATCAAAAATTAAAGGTCGTCTATTAGTTTGGCCAAGACATTTAAGAACAATAATAAACAAATTATTTAAAAAAGTGTTTAAATTAGATATTTTCAGGCCATTATATTTTACCGATTATCCTAATTGGTTAATCAGATATCATAAAGAATTTTTACAAGAAATACTCAATTATAATAAAATGGTGTTAAAAAATATCTTTAAAAGAGCAGAATTTGAGAATATTATCAACTCATTTCTAAAGGGTGATACTACGTATTCGCTATTTATGATTCGGTTACTTTCCTTGGAAATATGGCTAAGAAGAATTAAGAAATATTCAAGTGAAATAAATGAGAATTCTAATTAAATTGATTTCTCGCTTCATTTTTCTTGGTTCAATTGTATCCAATTCTTATTTGGTTTATGATAATTTACGAAAAATATCTCTTAGTGAACTTTTCTTTTTTATTAAAATAAAAATAATGAAAAAGGTAAAAACACGCATTAATAGTTATTCATATTTTGAGTCAGATGAGAAATTTATTAAAAAATTTAATTGTCAAAATAACAAAGAGCTCATCTCCAGATTTGAAAATAACTTAAAAGAAAAATTCTTTTTTAATCCATTAGATAAGGACAATATTAGTAATATTTATAAGAAAAAATACAAGGAAAATATCAATGATATAATAAATAGTAGTAATGATACTTGCAATCATAATTTTAACATCCTTGGCTCGGGAAAAATAAATTTCGGGAAACAATTAGATTGGCATCTTGATTTTAAAAGTGGGCATCAATGGAATAAAAATGAAAAATTTACTAGTTTTGAAAAACTTATTTCATTACAAGATTCTTCAGATATTAAAATTCCACTAGAATTAAGTAGATTTCAACACTTAGTTACCCTTGGAAAAGCATATTGGCTAGCAGATAGTGAGAAACACGCTAAGGAATTTGTTGATGAAATTGAAAATTGGATAGAAAACAATCCTGTTGGATTTGGTGTGAATTGGTCAATTCCTATGGACGTCGCAATTCGTGTGATAAACTGGATATGGGGATATTGTTTTTTTATGAATTCAAAAAATTTGACAAATGGATTCAAATTGAAATTCCTAAAAAATCTCTTTTTGCATGGAAAATATATTTTTAATAATTTAGAGGTAGGATGGGTAAGAGGAAATCATTTTATCTCAGATCTAACAGGACTAATTTTTTTAGGAATTTTTGTTCCTAAAAGTAAGGAATCTACTAGGTGGTTTAAATTTGGAAAGAGGATGTTATTCAAAGAAATCGAATATCAAATTCACAAAGATGGTGTAGATTTTGAAGCTTCAATTGGATATCATCGACTTGTTACGGAAATGATTCTAAGTGACGTTATTTTATTGAAAAAAAATTCAATTGAAATTCCCAAAAATATATTGGAAAAACTAGAAAAGATGATTGAATTTATCATGTATTATACTAAACCGGATGGTAAATGTCCGATAATTGGAGATAATGATAACGGCAGATTGCACAACTTAGCTAACAATGACATCAATGATCATAGATATTTGTTATCTATTGGTGCGGTACTATTTAATCGGAAAGATTTTAAGGGATTCTATAAAGAGTTTAATGAAGAAGCGTTTTGGCTTTTAGGAGCTAGAGGATTAAAAACCTTTGAAAAAATTCCTTCACAACAGAAGATAGTTACTTCAAAGGATTTTCGGGACGCTGGATATTATATCATGCGCAAAGACAATCTCTATATGAACATTCGCTGTGGTGATGTTGGACTTGCGGGACACGGCGGGCACGGCCACTGCGATTGTTTAAGCTTTGAATTGTTTGCCAAAGACAAGACGTTCATAATTGATCCTGGTACCTATGTATACACTGCCGACAAAAACATGAGAAATCTATTTAGAAGCACAAAATACCATAACACATTAGTGGTGGACGGAAAAGAAATAAATCGATTTAAAAAGGACAAGATATCTGAGCTATTTGCAATGAACTTTGATGCGGTTCCAAAGCTTAATACTTGGGAAGTAACCGACAAATATGATGTATTTGATGGTGAACACGATGGGTATCATAGACTTGAACATCCGGTAACTCATAGGAGAAGAATACAATTCAATAAAAAGGGACAACATTGGATAATAACTGATATTTTGACGGGTAAAGGAAAGCATTTATTTGAATGGTACTTTCATTTT
>Ga0272441_10000930_pt1 | contig 63957 bp, 60 predicted proteins | sample SSMProp6N_FD_193582 | JGI IMG/M metagenome (GOLD analysis project Ga0272441, IMG submission 193582) | Marine sediment archaeal communities from Little Sippewissett salt marsh, Falmouth, MA, United States - SSM-Prop-6N | ecosystem: Environmental > Aquatic > Marine > Wetlands > Sediment ... | reverse complement strand
CCATCATTGATAAGAAGGTCTTTTTTGTTGTCATGAAGTACATGGCTCGCTTCATGAAAGAAAGCGAACCAAAAAAGATCTTCGGTCTTTCCACGCAGATTGAGAATAATCATAGCCTTGTTTGGTGAAAGCCATTTGGTAGCACCAGACCATGGAGCTTTTTTCATTTCAGGGATAAAAACCAAGGCAACACCTGCATCAGCACAGATAGACTGCATTTTATTTGTAAACACTTCAGGTTTATGAGTTGTTAATTCCCTGATTCTATGAATTGCACTCTGAAATTTATCCTTGGTAAATTTGGCACATTGAATAGCTCGAGCAGCAATTTCTCCTTGTCGAATCCAGGCAGAAGCAGGACCAGGGCAGCTTTCAAAGCAACTTGAACGGCGGGCCGCAACCGCCGGTTCATCCCAAATAGTGTGCCAAGCCTCCACACTACTGACACCATAAAAAGATAGCACAGTCCGTAACTGCTCAACCTTTGTCTTCATTTCGGGTAGTGCATGCCTTTTTACCAACTCATTAACGGGGATATTTTTCAGCCATTCAAGGTCCGCCTCAAGTCTTTCGCGTTCATGGACTTTGGCCAACTGTTCACGGTATTGGGCCTCCAGATTATTCCACAACGAAGCAGGAACCCCAACAGCCAACTCAAGGCGATTAGCAGTTTCATAAGAAATGGGTTGTTCTCCCTTGAAAATTCGAATTAATGATTGAACAGTAATCCCCGTACGAATAGATAGCTCTTTCTGATTCATATTTAGAGCTTCGATAGTTTCTCGTAAGGTCGCACCTGGTACAATGGCATAATCTGGTTCAAAAGTGTATTTATTAGTTGCTTTTACCATTTATTTGCTTCCTTTTATTTAATGGGTATCAGCAAGTTCGATAATTTCGACCCTGGTGACAGCAGCCCAATCTAGACCCCCTTCTTCATGTTCTGGAATCGGATCATCAGCAGGAATAAAAAGTAGCCGATATGGATGCTCAAGATCCACCGAAAGTTGACCTTTGCGATTACCTGTTAATTCATGACATCGGGCAGGCGGCAATTTAGAAATATCAGCCAACGTTTCTGCTGCACGAAGCTCCATCATTCGTTGCATGAGCTTGCTGCCTCGTTTTGTTCCTAACCTCTTAATCGCCTCAGAACGTTTGCTACAGAGGTTTTGTAACTTTCTTGTTTTGAAGTATATTACCATATAGCCTTTTTTGCAAGAAAAAAGTTAACATATCATGTTAATTATTTTATGGTACTTGATTCTATGCAAATTTAAAGCATTATTGGTTCGTTTTGATGCCGAACGCTTGTTTAACCCGCGTGTTTCGTAGAGCAGCGGAGAAAAACATCGGGTTGAAACTATTGTTCGATTCAGCTGGTTAGAATGAATTTACTTTCTAGGCCAATCCTCGGCCTCGAAGGAATTTCTTTTCTTTCTCCAATCCCAAGCACAACACCTGCAACCAACTCGTCTTTAATTCCCATAAGATTGTTGATCTCAGCCTCAGCAAACAAAATGTCACATATCCATAATGTTTGAATGTTTTTACTTTGCGCAGTTAGAAGCATATTTTGTATACAAGCACCGATAGACAATATATCGGCTTTCCATCGGTTTATATTGTAGTTAGATTCCTCATTTAAATATCGGTTATAAACCAGCAAAAAATCTGAAGATTCAGCAATCGATTTAGTACTAATCGGCAAACTACCGACATTTTTCGGCTCTTCTTCTATTTTTCTTTTCAAGATTGATAGGATTAAACTTTTTTTACTTGGACCACAAGACACAAAATACCAAGGCTGGCGGTTTTTAGGAGAAGGAGCCAAAAGACCTGCTTCTATTATTTCTTTAATTTCCGTCTGAGAGATTTTCTCACTGGTATATCGCCTATGGCTTCTTCTTTCTGAAATTGCTTCGTGTAAATCCATAATACCTACATTGTTATTTTGAGAGTCGAACGCACCGGCTCATGAGACGCGAGTTTACTCGCGGTCTCTTGAAGCCGGATGTTCTGCATTCTTGTCTGGTTTAGCCCAGTGAAGTGTATATTGCATCGTCCTCAGGAGAGGATATTGTTCTGAGATTGCATTACCTTCTGGGTTTCCGACCTCAATAATCTCATTGGCGATGATCTTATATAGTTTCCAGATAGGGACGACCTTTCCACCACCGATCTCCTGATGGTTCTTGTCACTTCCCCACAAAACAGCCCATTGTTCAAATTGCTTGTTGTGAGGGAGCCATGGAAATATCTCATCGATGATATATTTACGACCAGCACCAAACTTCTTTTGAAAACGCTCTTCTCTCTGTTTCCATGGATGGGCGTCAATCGACGGTTCGATATGCATTAAATGATTGTCTATCGGATGATAAGCGACGATATCCAATTCGCCTTCGTAACCACCACTAGCGAGTTTTCCTACTTTCACGTTACGGCGTACGAAATATCCTTTATGTTCCAGCCATTCCGAAACAAGTTGCTCTAGGTGATTTGCCATGTCAGTCCTTTAATGTAGAACAAAAAGATCAGCCGGAGTGTTAGCGATCGGCTGTATTGCCTTTGTTAGTGGCAGTTTTAATAAGCTAAACCATTTTGGTCAGCTATAGCCTTCCATATTTGTTCTATGATTTCTCCTATAGGTACAAATTCTTTGCTAAGCAAAATATCACTTTTTGAGTTGTTGCAATTGAAGCACGCTAAAACGGTATTGCCTTTATTGTAATTACCAAATGGATCTAATCGCTCAATTTCAAGTTTTGTTCTCGTTCGAGGTCTTTTTGTACATCTAATATCCCAATAAACTGTCTCGATTAGTCTCTCCGGTATTTTACAGTAATAACAAACTGGCTCGCCAGAATATTGTTCTTTATACCATTCAGTAAATTCATCGAAATCCCAAAATTGTCCATTTTGTGGCGGGTATTTCTTGATTGCTTTCTTTTTCCTCAAATATATTATTTTCAGTTCTTTATCATCTGGAATAGCCATTTTATATCTCCACTAACGTTATGAATGACCATCAAATCGAATCGCGCGCGATTTGATTTGTATGTGTCGATTCACTTGTTGGCTTCCTTACTTCGACGTTGCACGTAGTAAGTCATCGTGTCCTCCGCAAGGCCAGGGATGCTGACAGGGATGTTCTCGCGGAGTTCCAGATTCAGTTCGCCGAGCTTCGGCCTGACCGCATCAGCAACGGGTTGTGTGCAACCAAGGTCTGTCTCAGAGAACGTTTTCTCAATCTTGAACGCCTGACTGACTGCGAGCGACAAAGGGTCAGTACCTTCTTTGTATGATACCTCACCAAGATGCACCAACCGTCTGGCCCGAATCGTGAAGTCCTCCAGTCGCTGATCGAGTTCTTCCTCATCAAATTCTACACCACGAATCTCCATGTTCTCGGTGTACTCACCGGTCATAGCATCCAGATTGGAGTTCAGGATCTCAGACCACTCGTACACATCTAGAAAGGACGAGAAGATGAGGAGCGCCGCATCACCAACTGTCTTGCTGAAGGCGACGTAGTTGCGAAGGTCGAGTTGACCGAGCGATTGGATAACAGCCGTATGAAACCACTCCGTTCTGACATCACCCTCGGCATCGCCGTACTTCGCGTTGAATGCTGTATTGCCACAGAGATCTGCGAGTACGATGTAGTAGAGACCAGGCCGAAAGAGACTGTTTGATTCCATCTCCTTGACCTTGAGGATAGCGTCGACGGCGGGCTTCCTCGCGTAGATTGGGATGTTTCGCAGGGCTCCCGCAGGAAGGCTACAATACCGTTCAAGTGCACCCACGTCGTCGTAGAAACTCAAGTCATTCATTCGCAATTCTCCATATTCTTTCTGAAGCCAACGCGGTAATAACCCGCCGAGTTTACGAGGTCGGCGTTGATTAGTTTGTTAACCCTTTTTCTGGAGGTATTATGAAAAACACCAATAAGCATAGGGCTGAATTTTTCACAGTGGACGAAGTTGCATTGCTACGATTTATGTCTATGTGCCAAAAGAGTTTCACGCCTGATTTATGGGAGGCGTTTGAAAAAACAGCACGTCTGCTGATTTCAATTCGTCCCGATCTTCGATCTGGGTGTTTTGAGCGGATCGAAGCGTATTTACACGGCTCTGCCAGTCGATGGCCAGTACGGGGCGATGAAAATCAAGTGACGAGTTTTCCAGCACCATAAACGTCACGATTTTTATTGATGTAGGTTCCGAGTCCGTCTTGGGAGTTTGCAAGTTGTTTCATCATGGCAATATGGTAAGTAGCAAGCGGAGGTGAACGGTACTCGTAAGTTTTGCCACTTTTGTAGTGAACGTGAATCCAGTTGATACCGTCATCGTAGCCGTCGATTCCAGATGTTGGGTTGTTGTATGGTTGCATGACACTTCCTTTCGTTTTGGGGTTAACAATTGTTTATATAGTTTCTTCGTAATACATCAAACATAGCTGTTTCAGCTACGTAATACAGATTTAATTTACACGGAAAAACGCTATAATTTACTGTAATATAATGAATACTATAAAACGCGTCATTTATCCGGGGGTGTTATATAGAAACCATGTAATACACCACACCTCGCTCTTCACAATGTATCTGCGGGGCTCTTCACTCCCTTCGGACCCTGATTAAGCACATGGGTGTAAATCATCGTGGTTTTTATGTCTTTATGACCAAGCAGTTCTTGAATCGTCCTGATATCATAACCGCTTTCGAGCAGATGGGTCGCAAAAGAGTGACGAAAGGTATGACTTGTCACCCTCTTTGTCATCCCAGTCTTTTTTACAGCTTCATGCACAGCCTTCTGGATAATTGTTTCATGCACATGATGCCGCCCACGCTCTCCCGTTGCTTCGTTACGCCAGAGTTTTTCCTGCGGGAACACCCACTGCCATCGCCACTCTCGATTGGCATGTCTGTATTTTCGTTCCAGTGCATCGGGTAGCATGACTCTTCCATAGCCCCTTTTTATGTCATTTTCATGGGTCTCTTTTACCTGTTTCAGATGTTCCGTCAGTCTCTCTTTGACCGAGGCGGGCAACATGGTCATACGGTCCTTGTTCCCTTTCCCGTCACGAACAGTTATGTAGTTCTTTTGAAAATCAATGTCCTGCACCCGCAGTCGCAGGCACTCCATCAAACGGAGACCGCCACCGTACATCATGGACGCGATGAGCCACTTATCGCCGCTCAGGTTCTGCAACACATTCTTTACTTCATCGCGCGTCATGACAACAGGCAGACGAACGGGCTTTCGTGCCCTGATGACGTCTCCCAGATCGCCCACCTCGCGGCCCAGCAGGTGCCGGTACAGGAACAGGAGCGCACAGAGGGCCTGATTCTGTGTCGAGGCGCTTACCTTTTCTTTCACCGCCAGATGTGTGAGAAAGCTGTTGATCTCGGCATCACCCATCTCATCGGGATGTCGCACATTGTGAAAGTATATGTACTTCTTCACCCAGTGACAGTAGGTCTGTTCCGTCCGTTTGCTGTAGTGGCGCGATCGAAGTGCGAGGCGCAAACGGTCCAGCAGTTTCGGTTGTTTGCCCGATTTTTCAATGACTCTGCCGATATTTGGATTCCTGACATTTTTGTTATGCGTTATGGTTTTTTCCATGTTCACTTCCTTAAAAACTGTCAATCAGTTAATCTCCAGTACTGGAAGTGATGAAACGAAAAAACCCCGCCACTGGATGTGTAACGGGGTATGTTTGCAGGTCAGATCATAAGTCCCTCTTTGTTAAAGGTAAAGAATTAAGACTCCTGATATCGATTTCAATTGTGAAACAAAAGCTGTGGGTAATCATACGCTTATTGCCTAAGAAGTCAAGGATTTAATGGTCAGGGCTACTATTCCGGTTCAATCCGGAAGATTGTAGCGGCGGAGATTCTCTTACTGTTCTGGTTCAATCTAAAAGATTGAACCGGCGGAGGCGGAGACGACTGTGTAGCATATATCAACGATTGCCGCTTCAGGTCCTCACGGGAATATGCTTGACACGGCACCGTGATGACAGTACGCTGAATTCATGCCATATATTTCGAATGCATGATGCCTGGTTCGTAACCATGGGGATTGTGATCTGATCGTCGCCATATTAACGCCGGGGCACGGCATGGTTCGGAGGTGGTCACCATCATACAGACACGTATATGCGAGATACTGGGAATCGAACATCCGATTATCAGCGCCCCCATGGCGGGGGCTGCCGCCGCCGGGCTTGCCGCGGCAGTTTCGGAGGCGGGCGGCCTGGGGATGATCGGCGCCAATCCCCGCAAGGGTCCTGACTGGCTTCGACGGCAGATCCGGTCGGTCCGTGAGCGTACCCGCCGACCCTTCGGCGTCGGCCTGATCACGTCGGCCCCTCACCTCGATGAACTCCTCCGCGTAACGATAGAAGAAGGCGTGCCGTCAGTCAGCCATTCCTTCGCCGATCCCACACCCTATGTCGCCGCCGCGCACGACGCGGGCATCACGGTGCTGGCACAGGTCCAGAAGGTGTCGCATGCCGGGAAGGCGGCACGGGCCGGTGTCGATATCATTGCCGCCCAAGGTACCGGAGCCGGCGGTCATACGGGTTACAGTGCGACGCTGTCACTGGTGCCAGCCGTCATCGACGTGGCAGGAGATATCCCTGTCGTTGCGGCGGGGGGCATTGCCGATGGCCGGGGCCTGGCGGCCGTTCTGCTGCTGGGGGCCGAAGGTGCCTGGCTGGGGACACGGTTCGTTGCAAGCCATGAAGCGATCACTGCAGATTGGAAAAAGGAAGGCCTGATACAGTCCGGAACGGACGACACCATACTGACCCGGACATACGACATCATAGGGAATGCCCCCTTTCCCCGGGACATCAGCAACCGGGTCCTCAGGAACGACTTTACCGACTGGTGGCACGGCCGGGACGAAGACATCGCCGCCCGTCGTGATGAACTGATGGAGCAGGTGGAGACTGCCGAGCAGCATGAGGATGCCGGCATCGCCCAGATCCACGCGGGGAATGCCACGGGGCTGATCTCACAGGTGGAGCCTGCCGCCTCTATCGTGCGTCGCATCATCGAAGAGGCCGAGGCAATCCTGCGTGACCGCCCGCAGGAACTGCTGCGGGAGTGAGGAAATCGTCACGGTATGTACTATTGTCGTGAGGAAGTTCCCGCCGCCACGGTAATCGTGACGGCGGGAACCGGTAAGGGTCAAGAATCAGTGCATCGGTGTACTGTCGTTACTACCAGCTCGGTTCAATCGGCTCTCACTGATTGCACGCTTCACTCCGAACCTTTCTTCACCTCATAGGCCTTCAGCATGGCGAAGATCATCGGTGACAGCGCGATGAGACCGACGAGGTTGGGAATGGCCATGAGACCGTTGAAGGTATCGGAAATATCCCAGACAAAGTTCAGGGGAACGGCGGCACCGACGAAGACCAGTATGACCCAGGCCCATTTATAGTAGGTTACCGCACCGACACCGGCGATATATTCAAAGCACTTGGAACCGTAATAGTACCATCCCAGTATCGTCGAAAAGGCAAAGAAGATGAGCCCGAAGGTGACGATAAAGGCGCCCAGTCCCGGCAGGGCCTGGTTGTAGGCCATGGAGGTCAATGCCGCGCCCGACAGATTGTCCGTGACGGTCATCAGACCTGCCTCGGTAAAGGAGAGCAGACCGGAGACGATAATGACCAGCGCCGTCATGGTACAGATGACGAGTGTATCGATGAAGGAACCCAGAGAGGCGATGATTCCCTGCACCACGGGATCCTTGATCTTTGATGCCGCGTGGGCGATGGGCGAGCTCCCCAGACCGGCCTCGTTGGAAAAGATACCCCGGGCAATCCCGAATCGGATCACGGAGCCCAGCAGACCGCCGGCGACGGCCTTCCCGCTGAAGGCGTTGCTGAAAATGAGTCCGAAGGCCTCGGGAATCACGGAGGCATTGGCAGCCAGGATTATCAGGCTTCCCAGGACATAGATGACGGCCATGGTCGGAACGATCGATGCGGCCACTCTGCCGATACTCTTGATCCCGCCGATGATGACCAGTGCAGTGGCCACGGCAAGGACAATACCGGTCACCATGGGTGGTATGCCCATGGACGATTCGATTGCCGCCGCCACGGAATTGGATTGCACCATATTACCGATACCGAAGGATGCAATAAATCCAAAGACCGCAAAGAGCCACCCCAGCCAGGCCCAGTTTCCACCATAGCGTTCCTGCATACCGTTTTTGATATAGTACATGGGACCGCCCGACTGTTCCCCCTTCTTGTTGGTAATACGGTATCGGACGGCAAGTACCGCTTCGCCGAACTTGACGGAACCACCGGTGGTGCCGGTGACCCACATCCAGAAGACCGCACCGGGGCCCCCCATGGCGACGGCCGTGGCCACGCCGGCGATGTTACCTGTTCCAATGGTGGCCGACATCGATGTCATCAGGGCCTGAAAGGGGGTGATGTCACCGTCACCGATGTGTTTTTTGGATACCAGAAGTTTAAAGGCATAGATAAGTTTTCGGAACTGAACAACCCGTGTCCCGATGGTCAATAAGAGGCCTGTACCGACCAGAAAGACGATCATGACCGGTCCCCAGGCAAATCCACCAATTTTGGCAATTATTGCATTAAATGCTTCCATAGTCCCTCCCGCTCGTGTTGAAATGTTAGTTTCCGCACAGATTCATTGTCGCGCAGTCTTCGGGGGTCATCACCCCGGCACGCTGCATCACTGCATCGTTCCGGAAGTAACAGTGTCTGATGTCCCCCGATGTCCACCTCAAGTCAGCCCGATTATTCCGCGGAAAATCAGCACCTGACAGCCTCACTCTCACCCTCACGATCCTTAAAAAAAACCTTTGAAACGGTTTCACCTCAGACAAACCTCCTGAGTAAAACTCTACCTCAAAGGCCCTGAAACGGCATGTGCCCGGGGCACATGGGAGACCCTGGCACGAATGACCAGGAGTCATCTATAATAGGTCAATACCTAGCAAAGAGACTTCCCCTCTGTCAACATCAAAAACAGAAACAGACCCCGCCGAGACCGTATTCGGTAGAGTATTTCCCCTTTGTGCGGTACGATCACCGTGACAGTTGACAGGAGGCGGGATTTGTGGCACATAGCCCCTTCATGACACAGTACCAGACTCTGAAACAAAGGGTGGACCCATGACAGCACCACACGAAAAAAAGCCGGCATGGCTGCGGGTACGGATACCGTCGTCACCGTCCCGCACGGTACAGTCGGTCCTCAATACGGAAGCGCTGCATACCGTCTGTGTGGAGGCAAAATGTCCCAACCAGATGCACTGCTTTGCCAGGGGACAGGCAACCTTTCTGCTCCTCGGGCCGAACTGCACGCGCCGGTGCACCTTCTGCGCCGTGGGGAAACTCCCCGTCCATGAACCCGACGGGAAGGAACCGGCACGGATTGCCCGTGCGACGGTCCGGATGGGATTGACATACTGCGTGTTGACGATGGTCACCCGGGATGACCTCGACGACGGCGGGGCCGCCCATATCGTCGAAACGGTGAAGGCGATACGCGCCCTGTCTCCGGGCACCGATATCGAATTGCTGATCTCCGATCTCAAGGGAAACGGGGATGCCCTCGATGTGATTCTCCAGACCAGGCCCGCCGTCTTGAACCACAATGTGGAAACGGTGTCCCGCCTCTATCCTGAAGTCCGCCCCCAGGCAGACTATCGGCGGTCACTGGACCTGCTGAGCAGGGTCTCTTCCACCGGCGGGGGAATCATCGTCAAATCGGGCATGATGCTGGGGCTGGGTGAAGAGAGAGACGAGGTCCTTGCGACGATGGACGACCTCAGAGCGGCGGGCTGTGAGCTGCTCACACTGGGACAGTACCTGTCGCCGTCAGAGCAACACCATCCCGTTATCCGATATGTCCCCCCCTGGGAGTTCGACAGCTACAAAAAGGAAGCCCTGAACCGCGGCTTCCGTGGCGTGGCCAGTGCCCCCCTGGTACGAAGCTCATACCATGCGGCAGACCTGTTCCACGATGTGGGAAAGGAAGGGGGCACGAGGGGGCACAGCCGCCCGGGCGCATGATGTGGCGCACCGGGGGATCTATTTTTTGAGACGTTTTGTCAGTTCGCTCTTCTTGAGGAGATCACCGAGGGTCCCCATGGAAGTGCTCGTCTTCCCCATATAACTCTGGTAATCATCCTTCTCTTCCGAATTCTTCGCATCGGCGTAGTGGGCGGTGACCAGTGCAATCCGTTTCTGATCCGTGTCGATGGTCTCGATCTCGACCTCTATGTCCTGTCCCGTTTCCAGCACTTCACTGGGGTGATTGATCGATTTCCCCTCTCCCAGTTTCGATATGTGAATGAGGCCGTCGATACCCCCTTCCAGTGTCACGAAGGCACCGAATTTGGTGAGACGCGCGACCTTCCCCATATACCGGGACCCGACGGCATATTTTTCATCGACCCGCTCCCATGGATTGGGGAGAGTCTGCTTGATGCTGAAACTCAGTCGATCATGCTCCCAGTCAAGCTTCATGATGACGACTTCTATCTCCTGCCCGTTTGAGAGGATCTCCTTGATGTCATCCACCTGACCCCAGGAGATTTCAGAGATGGGGATCAGCCCCTGGGCACCATCGATATCGAGGAAGGCGCCGAACTTCTGAATGGAGGTGATAATGCCCGTGACTCTCTGCCCCTCCTGAAGTATCTCCTTGAGGACCTCCCGCTTCTTGCGCAATTCCTCTTCGCGTATGGCCCGGTGCGACAGGACGATGTTCCGTCCCTTCTCGGCGTACTCGGTAATCTTGAAGGTGAGATGTTTGCCTACATACTCATTGTCATCCTGCCGCCTGATCCCCATCTGCGAGTGGGGACAAAAGCCTCTGAGGCTCCCCGCGATCTTTACGTCATAGCCGCCCTTGATTTCCTTCTCGACGATGCCTTCGACGGGGATACCGTTTCTCCATGCATCTTCGAGGTAGGAAAGACCGGCTTCCCTGCTCTCTATCCGTGTCGTAAACAGGAGTTCGTTGTTGCGCGAAGAGAGGAAATAGGCCTCTACCGTTGCGCCTTCGGCAACCGTGAGCTCACCGTGCTCATCCAACAGCTCCGATTTTGCCAGGGTCCCCTCGCTCTTTCCGCCCAGGTCTATGAAGACCCATTCGTCCGTAATATTGACGATCTCAGCGGTAATCTTCTGACCCGGTTTCAGTCGCTGGGTGCCTCCCATATTTTCTTCCAGCAACTCTTCAAAACTCTTCTCTTCCTTCTGCGTGCCGTTGACGGCCTGTTGCTCATCCATCGTCTCTTTGTCTGCTCCTTCTGTCTTCATGGTACCGGACCCCCGTATCCTTCCCTTCAACAGGGGCTCCCGATCCTCACACTGCCGCACTGCACAGTGCACCTCCATATCTCCTACCATCGACTCGACACCTGCGTGTCAAAAAATATTCCACCTCTCCTGCCGGGCACCGGGTGCCCGCAGTCAGGACAGTGTTGATTGTGAAGGGATAATATAATTCTTGAAAGTTAATCACGGTTTAGAGACGGCATTCACCAAACAGACGGCTAATGATGCCACGACGTACCGTCGGGGCAGTGTCTTCGGAGGGTCATCCTTACAGAACTGAAACAGGATTGAAAACCGTCCTCAAATACGGGCTATTCTCCTCTCTGTTTTTCAATTTCTTCCTGGGCCTTTTTACACTTGATGCACAGCGTGGTGACGGGGCGCGCCATCAGGCGCTTTTCAGAGATCTCATCACCACACACCTCACATATTCCGAAGGTCCCGTCGTCGATACGCGCCAGGGCTTCATTCATTTTCTTGATGAGTTTGCGCTCTCTGTCGCGGATGCGCAGCTCGAAATTCCTGTCAGACTCACGTGAGGCCCTGTCACTCAAATCGGGGAAATTTTCGTTTCCACCGGTCATCCCCGACACGGTCTTACCCGCTTCATTGAGCAGCTGGTCGATCTTCTCTTTCAACAAGGTCCTGTAATAATTCAACTGGTCCTGTTCCATCCTCAATAACTCCCCCACTATGGTTTTGTAAGTGAGGAAGTATATAAAATGATAGCAATTATGTAAAGATAAATCATCATTATTTTTTATAGGCCGTCATTATTTTTTCTATGAGGTTTGTCGTTGATCGCCCTTCCATGAGGGGAATAATCTTGACGATTCCTCCGTCTTTCATCACCGTCTCTCTCCCCACCACGCTGTCCTCCGTCCAGTCTCCCCCCTTGACGATCACATGGGGCCGCAGGTACTCGATGAGTTGCAGCGGCGTATCCTCGTTAAAAATCGTTACATAATCGACCATCTTGAGGGAGGCCAGCACAAAGGCCCTGTCTTCCTCATGCACCACCGGCCGGGCATCGCCCTTGATGGAACGAACCGAGCGATCACTGTTGAGTCCAACTACGAGAAGATCGCCGCAGTTTCTGGCCTCGGCGAGGTATTGCACATGTCCTGCGTGCAGGATGTCGAAGCACCCGTTGGTAAAGACTATCCGGCTACCCTGTCCCTTCAGCCGGTCCAGTATCTTCTGCAGTTTTTCTCTCGATACCACTCGTTCTGTCGTCATATCACTCTCATGCCCGTGCAAGTGTCAGCACGGCCACCTCCCGGGCGCCTCCTGCGCGGAGTGCGCCTGCACATTCGCGCACCGTGCTTCCCGTCGTATATACATCATCCACCAGGAGCACCTTCCTGTCGTCTATGGTATCACGGCGCGTCACGGCAAAGGCCCCCCTGACGTTCCTGTCTCGTTCCGACTTCCCGAGATTGACCTGCGGTCCCGTATCCACGTCCCGTATCAGCGTGGTAAAATCGAGGGGCACCGAAAACCGGTGGCCAATCTGTCGTGCCAGCACCAGGGCCTGATTAAACCCCCGCTTTCTGAGCCGCCGGGGGTGGAGGGGCACCGGGACGACGAGCGAATAGGCACCGATATCAAAGGCGTTGTAGTCGCAGGCCGCCATCATCCTGCCAAGCTCTTTACCGACCGTCATGTTTCCATTGTACTTAAAGAGATGGATGGCATCGAGCAGTGCCGCTTCGTAGACCCCCAGAGCGCGCGCCACGCGAAAGGGGGGCGGCGACGCGATACAGTCCCCGCAGAGGTGATCGGTACCGCCGCTATCGGCAAAGGGCAGACCGCAGACAGTACAGAGGGGCGATCCGATGGCGGTAATGCCCGACAGACAGGTCGGGCAGAAGACAGGCCGTCCCTGCCGGATCATGGAACCGCAGAGGGTGCACCGCGGGGGGAATACAATATCGGCGAGTCCCCTGATCAATACCTGTGTCTTACATGTCATCGTTGAGGGAGACAATGCTGTGAGCACTTTCTTCCACCTTCATGACGGGGGCATCGGACCACAACCGCTCAATGTCGTAAAATTCCCGCACGGGCTGGTGAAAAACATGGACCACCACGTCCCCGTAATCCATCAAAATCCAGCCGCCGGACTGCCTCCCTTCGATGCCCCGTGCAATGATCCCCCATTCCTTCATCCTCTTTTCAATGGAATCGGCGATGGCCCGCACCTGGCGATCGGAAGTGCCGCTGCACACAACAAAATAATCGGTAACGGAGGACATGTCCCCGACACTGATAATAATCAGATCCTGTGCCTTCCGTTCCAGTGCCGCATTGGTCAACTGGATAACTCTCTTCTGTGCTTCCTGATCTTCTCTAACTACTATCACCTCCCGGCACGATGGTGCCTCTCTCTGCTGTCTCTCCCCCGGGATACCCCGTGGGCAGAGACACCCCGTCGGCTTCAGACAAAGGGATGGTCCACCACAATGGTCTCTTCTCTCCCGGGCCCGACGGACACGGCAATCACGCCCACCCCCGTCAGTTCTTCCAGTCGCTCGATATACCTCCTGGCGCTGGGGGGAAGATCGGCAATGGCTCGGGCCTGCCCGATCTCTTCGGACCATCCGTCCATCTCTTCGTAGATGGGGCGACACTGTTCAAACTGTGCAATGTCTGCAGGGACGTGTTCGGTATAGGTCTCATCGTTGAGACTGTAGCCGACACAGATCTTCACCCTGTCCAGGCCCGTGAGGATATCGAGCTTGGTCACTATGAGACCGGTGATCCCCGACAGCCTGACAGACTGCTTCACCAGGACGGTATCGAGCCAGCCGCACCGCCGCTTTCTCCCCGTGGTGGCGCCGAATTCCTTCCCCTTCTGCTGGATCATGTCACCGATCTCATCGCTCAGTTCCGTCATGAAGGGCCCGCTGCCGACCCTCGTCGTATAGGCCTTGCATATTCCCAGGACGGCGTCGATATCGGTGGGTCCCAGACCGGTCCCGCAGCAGGCATTGCCGGCAATGGTATTCGAGGAGGTCACAAAGGGATAGGTGCCGTGGTCTATGTCGAGGTGTCCCCCCTGGGCCCCTTCGAAGAGGATGTTGTCTCCCCGCTCGATGGCACGCCGGATCACCAGTGACGTGTCCGCCGCATAGTCCCGCAGGCGATCGGCATATCCCCGGTATTCATCATAGATCTGCTGCCAGTCACAGGGCTCCGCCCCGTACCGCTCAGTCAAGAGGAAGTTCTTTTCCTCCACGTTGCGTACCAGTTTTTCCCTGAAGACCTCGTCGTTCAGGAGGTCACAGAGCCTGATCCCCGTGCGGTTGACCTTGTCTTCATAGGCGGGACCGATCCCCTTTTCCGTGGTCCCTATCTTTGTCTCCCCCATGTGCCCTTCACGGGCGCTGTCCAGCCCCCGGTGATAGGGCATGATGACATGTGCCTTGTCACTGATACAGAGACGGGTATGAGGGGGAAAGAGATCTCTCTTTCTGAGATCATCGATCTCGCGGATCAGTACGGCGGGATTGATAACCATGCCGTTGCCCAGAACGCAGATCTTGCCATCGTGCAGGATCCCCGAGGGGACCAGATGGAGAATACTCTGCTCCCCTTCCACCACCAGGGTGTGTCCGGCATTGTCACCGCCCTGAAACCGTGCTATGACATCGGCATGACGGGCATAGAGGTCGACCACCTTCCCCTTGCCTTCGTCACCCCACTGAGTCCCCACTATAATGACATTGGCCATACCATATCTCCCACCAGCCCGCTTCGCACCCGATATCGACAGACCGGTACATGCCGGCGCGTGCCTGCACGTATCCGGTCCCTGCTCCCTCTCAATCCCCCGGAAGGGAGCGGATTACCGCATTTCGACGGGAGTCACCGATACGACATGCTGCAGGTCCTTCAACTGTTGGAGCACGTCCTTCGTTAACACGCTGTCTGTACTGAGCACGACAAGGGCCTTACCATCGACGAGTTCGCGACTCAGATGGAGCCGTGCTATATTTATGTTACTGTTGCCCAGGATCATACCAATATTCCCGATGACACCCGGCTTGTCCGAATTATACACCACCAGCATATTCCCTTCGGGAATCACATCGAGGACAAACTCGTTGATCCGTACGATACGCGAATCCTGTTGCCCGAAGATGGTACCGGCGGCATACTGCTCTTCCTTCGAGGTCTTGACCGTCACGGCAATCATGTTCTTGTAATCACTGATCTCGCTGTGTTTCGATTCCACCACCTTGATCCCCCGCTCCTTGGCCATCAAGGGGGCATTGATGTAATTGACGTTCTCTCCCAGTATGGGCGTCAGGAGCCCCTTCAGGAGCGAGATGGTTACCGGCGCAAGATTATACTCGAGGATCTCTCCGCCATAGGCGATGGAAACCTCCTTGATCCCGCCGGAGACGATCTGTGCCTGAAACTGCCCCAGTTTTTCCGCCAGATCCAGGTAGGGATTCAAGAGGGCGGCCATTTCGGCGCTGATGGAGGGGAAATTGACGGCATTCTTGATCTCACCCGTATTGAGATAATCGACGATCTGGTGTGCCACGGCTATGGCGACATTCGTCTGTGCCTCGTCCGTCGATGCACCGAGGTGCGGGGTACAGATGACATTGTCCAGGGCCAGGAGTTCCATGTTCTTTGTCGGTTCTTCTTCAAAGACATCGAGGGCGGCGCCGCCGATCTTGCCCGATTTGAGACCCTCCAGGAGGTCTGCTTCCTTGATGATACCACCACGGGCACAGTTGACGAGAAAGACACCATCCTTCATCTTTGCCATGGCGGCGGCATCGATGATCCCCCGTGTCTCCTTGGTGAGCGGCGTATGAACGGTAATGAAGTCGGCCTTTTCCAGTACCTCGTCGAGGGGCACGATGGTGATACCCATCTTTCCCGCCACCTCCGGTGAGATGAAGGGGTCGTAGGCGATGACATTCATTCCCAGACCCTGGGCACGGCTCGATACGATGGATCCCACTCTCCCGATGCCGACGATTCCCAGTGTCTTGTGGAAGAGCTCTGTCCCCATGTATTTCTTCTTTTCCCACCTGCCGGCCTTCATGGTAGCGGTGGCATCGGGTATCATCTTTGCCAGAGATATCATCATGGCGATGGTATGTTCTCCCGTCGTTATGGTGCTGCCGCCGGGCGTATTCATGACGACAATACCCCGTTTACTCGACGCCTCGATGTCTACATTGTCCAGGCCCACTCCTGCCCGTGCCACTACCTTGAGGTTGTCGGCCTTGTCTATCAACTCCGCCGTCACCTTGGTGGCACTCCTGATTGCCAGGCCGTCATATTCCTTGATAACGCCCTTCAATTCATCGGGAGTGAGATTGGTCATGACATCGACGGCAATCTCCGGGGCATTTTCAAATATCTCAACTGCTTCTTTCGCGAGATTATCGCTTACCAGAACTTTTTTCATGAACTTTTCTCCTTACTGTATACTACAGATCCTTGATCTTTTCTAAATAGACACGTTCCAGACCTTCCAGTACTGCACTGACATCGGACTGCTCTATGGTAGGTCCGCACCAGAGACGGAACCCGGGGGGTGCATCGCGGTATGATCCGATGTCGTGGGCACACTGTTCCTTGCTCAACTGCCCGGCAATCGCCTTGATGAATGCGGATTGCTCCTTTGCCCCCAGGGAGGTAAAGGCCTCGCTGGTGACGGTGAGGCATACCGACGTATTCGATCGTATATCCTCTGACCGGGCAAGAAAATCGATCCAGTCGGTCCGGGCGACCCACTCCTCGACAACCTTCAGATTTGCCATGCTCTTATCGATCAGTCCCTGCAGCCCGATATCATCGGCCCACTGCAGGACATCGAGATAGTCTTCAACACAGAGCATGGACGGCGTATTGATGGTACTCCCCTCGAAGATGGAACGAATGATCTTGTCGCCCTTCTTGAGGCGGAAGACCTTGGGCAGGGGCCAGGGGGGATCGTAGGATTCGATCCGTTCCACCGCCCGGGGACTCAGGATCAGGATTCCGTGTGCCGCCTCTCCGCCGAGACATTTCTGCCACGAATAGGTAACTACATCCACCTTCTCCCAGTCGATGGGCATGGCGAAGGCGGCGCTGGTGGCATCACAGAGGCTCAATCCCTCACGGTCGGCGGGGATCCAGTCCCAGTTGGGGACCTTCACTCCACTCGTTGTCCCATTGGCAACAAAGACGACATCGTTGGTCCAGTCAACAGCTGTCAGATCGGGGATATCTCCATATCCCGCCTCCATGACGGTGGGATTGAGCTTGAGCTGCTTGACGGCATCCGTCGCCCAGCCGGCACTGAAACTCTCCCACACGAGCACCGTCACCGGCCGCGGTCCGAGCAACGTCCACATCGCCTGCTCGAAGGCACCGGTATCTGATCCGGGGACGATACCCAGGAGATAATCATCGGGTACCCCCAGTATTCTCTTGCTGTCTTCTATGGCCTTTGAAAGTTTTGCCTTACCCGGTGTGCTTCGATGGGATCTTCCAACAAGGGCATCTTTCAAGGTATCGAGGTTCCATCCCGGTCTCTTACTGCAGGGGCCGGAACTAAAGTTTGGGTTATTCATCGTCGTTTCCCTTCATAAAGTGATAATTGTACAAAAGTACAGTCTATTACCAGAATCACCCTCTTTATACAAGAAATTTGGGGACGGGGCAGAAAATTTCACCCTTCCCCCTCTGTGAAGATCACCGCAGGGGGAAACAGGTCCCCCGCCGGCACATCATGCGAAGGGGAAGACCCACAGGAACATGGTAATGACATAACAGATCACCAGCGATACGAGGACATAGACGACGGTATAACTGAAAAACTCCTTCATGGACAGTTTACACTGGTCCTCCTTTTCTCCCAGGTTGACGGCCACGAAGAGCGCAGGCGCGCCGGCAATGGTCAGGTTGCTCCCCAGTGTTCCCGCCCAGAGCAGGGCCCAGTAGAGCGGCCAGGGTTCGATCTGTTCCGACTGCGCCGCAAGATCGCGAATGACATAGAGCAGTGTCAGGATATAGGCATCGTGTTCGACGACACCGCAGATAGCGGCTGAGACCCAGTAAAGGGCGGTCACACCCAGGACCAGACTGGATTGTATGAAGGGGACCAGCCAGTGGGCGATGGCCTCAATGGCCCCTCCCTTTTCCAGACCACCGACCAGTGCAAAGAGACAGATATAGAACATGACGGCACGCCAGTCCAGTTCGGCCAGGATCTCTTCAAAGGAGGGCACATCCAGTTTTTTCTTGAATACCTCCAGCAGGAAGACCAGTATGGCGGCACCGGTGAGGGTAATCCAGCCCAGGTGCACGCCGAAGACGGGGCGGATCGCCATGGCGATAATCGTGCCCACAAAGACGAGGCAGACCAGCCAGGCAAAGAGCCTGTTTTTGATATGTTCCCCGGGATTGAGGTCATCGGGATTGAAATCCATCTGCTGTCCCTGAAATTTCCTGACAAAAATCCGGTAGAAGACGAATACCACCACGGCATAGGTGGCGGTGAGGACAAAGAAGGAAGAGGGACGCCCCGAATGCCATATGAATCCGTCGAATTCAATGCCCGCCACGGAATGGAGCAACTGCGGCGGCAGGTCACCCAGGAGGAGCGCCGTCCCCATGAAATTGGAGCACAGGCCGATGAAGAGGACGGCGCCGCAGGCCTTGAAATGGTACTGCCGGCTCACCGCGAAGAGGACGGGTGCCATCATGAGGACGACGACGACATTGTCCACCAGGATGGAGATGAAGCCGGCGGCGGTCCCGATGAGTGTTATGAAGAGGGCAACGTTGCCCTTGGAAATAACGAGGAGCTTTGCGGCCAGGTACTCGGGGAGACCCGTCTTCCCCAGGTAGGTGGCAATGATCCAGATGCCGATGAGTATGAAGATGACGTTCCAGTCCACCACCGTGAAGGCGTCGAGGTCCGTCATGACGCCGAAGACGATCATTGCCAGTATGCCGAGAAAGGCGGCGATGACGGTGTCGATGACACCGGTAATAACCAGAATGATGGCGACGGAAAATATGACGATGGATGTAAGCATCATGGCGTCCATAGAGACTCCTTTACCTGATCTTGAACATGCGGTTCACGGGATTGTGCCTTTAAACTACTGAGATATAGGGGATTGGTGCCGGCCTGTCAATAATTTTATAGGTATCGCCGATGCCGGCAACCCGTGCCGGGATAGGCCGCACCGCTCTGTCCTGCCTGCCACCGACGGCGGGGGACTTGTCGAAGGGGCACGGGATGTCAAGTCCCTGCCGGGGACTCTTTTGTATTGACGAACGGACCCAACACCCCTATAGTGGGGCGGTAGAGCAGCGTCACGCAATCTCCCGGAGCGGCACAGTGCACCAGAAGGGAACGGGGGTATGAAGGGTCCAAAGACAGCCTATTTCTGCCAGCAGTGCGGCCATCAGTCACCCAAGTGGCTGGGGAAATGTCCCTCATGCGGCGAGTGGAACACCTTCGTGGAAGAGGAGATCGGCGGGACGGCCCCCCTGGATTCCCCCCTCGGTACCTTCCATGAAAGCCCCCGGCCCATCTCCTCCATTGAGGCGGACGAAACGGAACGGCTCACCATCGGCATCGGTGAGATGGACCGTGTCCTGGGCGGTGGGATTGTGCCCGGATCGGCGGTGCTCATCGGCGGGGACCCCGGTATCGGCAAGTCCACCCTCCTCCTGCAGGTCCTGCACCGTCTCGCCGACGGGGGATACCGCGTACTCTATATCTCGGGGGAAGAATCGTCCAAGCAGATCAAGCTCCGGGGGGCACGGATCGGTGCCTCGTCACCCAATCTCCTGGTCCTCGTGGAGGTATCCCTGGAAAACATACTGAAACAGATCGCCGGCATACAGCCTGAGGCCGTCGTCGTCGACTCGGTGCAGACGGTCTTTTCCGGGGCCCTCTCATCGGCCCCCGGGAGCGTCAGTCAGGTGCGAGAGGCGTCGGAAAAGCTGATCATCTCGGCAAAGAAGAGCGGCATCCCCCTCTTTCTGATCGGCCATGTGACCAAGGATGGATCGATTGCGGGCCCCCGGGTCCTCGAGCACATGGTAGACACCGTCCTCTACTTTGAAGGCGATTCGGGCCATTCCTTTCGGATCGTACGCAGCGTCAAGAACAGATACGGCCCCACAAACGAGATCGGTGTCTTTGAAATGAGGGAGGAAGGACTCACCGAGGTAACCAACCCCTCGGCCCTCTTCCTGTCGGAACGGCCGGAAGAGTCGGCGGGATCTATCGTGGTACCCAGCATGGAGGGAACGAGACCCATCCTCGTGGAGGTACAGTCACTGGTCAGTGAAACCGCCTTCGGCATTCCGCGGAGGACGACGATAGGCGTCGACCACAACCGGGTCTCACTGCTGGCCGCCGTCCTCGACAAGATCTGCGGCCTCCATCTCGGGAATCACGACATATTCATCAACGTCGCCGGGGGGGTGAAGCTCGACGAACCGGCCGTGGACCTGGGGATCGTGTCGTCCATGGTATCAAGCTTTCTCAACCGGGTCATCGATTCGAAAACGGTGGTCTGCGGCGAGGTCGGTCTCACGGGGGAGGTGCGGGGTATCCGTCAGGTCGCATCACGGATAAAAGAGGCGGCCCGTATGGGATTCACCCGGTGTATCATACCGAAGAGTGTCACCGTCGACGATGTCACGAATATCGAGATGGATATGATCGGCATACGGCATATCGGTGAACTGACGGAACACCTCTTCCGATGACGTTCACGCAGAAACGCCCTTGAGCGGTCATTACAATGGTTTTTGCGAATAAATCGTGGCGAAGTGAAAAGGTGTTTCTGCTACGGTTGATTAACTGATAGGCGGAGACTGAAAGGTTATATCTTTCATTTACGCGCCCGTTTGGCTTACCCGGTGTGACCGAAGCCCCCGGCATCCCGCTCAGTCCCTTCGAGATCGTCTGTCAGGTCCCACGAGACCCGGCAGACCGGCTGGACCACCATCTGGGCGATCCGATCACCCCGACGCACGACGAAGGGTTCCCCTCCGTGGTTGATCAGGATGACCTTGACCTCCCCGCGATAGTCACTGTCTATGGTCCCCGGTGAGTTGAGCAGCGTCACGCCATGGTGTACGGCAAGCCCGCTCCTCGGTCTGATCTGTGCCTCCCATCCCGGCGGTAGCCCGATGACGATCCCCGCGGGGATGAGGACCCTTTCGCCAGGCAGAATCGTTGCGTCGCCCCTGAGGGCGGCACAGACATCCATGCCTGACGAACCCTCCGTCATATACTGCGGAAGGGGTAGATCGCTGTTCCCCGGCAGTCTCCTGATGGGCACACAGATCTCTTCCAACTACTGCTTCTGCTCCTTCAGGGCATCCTTCCTGCTCAGGCGGATCTTGCCGCCCCGGTCGATATCGATGACCTTGACGGGGACCTGGTCACCTTCATTGATGATGTCCGTGACCTTATTGACCCGCTCGTCGGCAAGCTGTGATATGTGGACCAGTCCGTCCGTCCCCGGAAGGATCTCCACGAAAGCCCCGAAGTCGACGACCTTCTTCACGGTGCCGAGATAGATCTTCCCGACCTCTGCCTCTTCCGTCAGCCACTCGACCATGGCTATGGCCCGGGACGCCGCATCGGCATCACTGGAGGCGATGGTCACGGTGCCGTCGTCATCGACGTTGATCTCCACGCCCGTCTCACTGACGATCTGCCTGATGTTCTTGCCACCCGATCCGATGACGTCTCTGATCTTCTCGGGCTTGACCCGCATGGTCGTGATGCGCGGGGCATACTTGGACAGTTCCTTTCTCGGCTCGCCCATGGCGGCACGCAGTTTCCCTATGATAAAGAGTCTGCCTTCCTTTGCCTGTTTCAGGGCATCCCGCAGGATGTCTTCCGTGATCCCGTCGATCTTGATATCCATCTGCAGTGATGTAATACCCTTTTCGGTACCACAGACCTTGAAGTCCATGTCTCCCGCGTGATCTTCATCACCGAGGATATCCGAAAGGATGACCACCTTGTCGTCCTTCTTGCACAGACCCATGGCGATACCGGCCACGATATCCCTGATGGGGACACCGGCATCCATGAGGCAGAGCGACCCGGCACAGACCGTCGCCATGGAAGACGAACCGTTTGATGAGAGTATCTCCGACACGATCCTGATGGTGTAGGGAAAGTCTTCCTGCGACGGCAGCACGGGCAGCAGGGCCCTGCGGGCCAGCGCGCCGTGGCCGATCTCTCTTCTCCCCGGCCCTCTCAGAAATCGGGCCTCTCCCACGCAGTAGGGGGGGAAGTTGTAATGGAGAATAAAGGATCGAAGCTCTTCACCGCTGATGTAGTCCAGCCGCTGTTCGTCATGGGCCGTTCCCAGTGTCAGGATGGCCAGTGACTGCGTCTCGCCCCGGTTGAAGAGGGCCGATCCATGTGTCCGGGGAAGCACCCCCGTCTCCATGCTGACCGGTCTGATCTCGTCAAAGGAGCGGTTGTCGATGCGACGATCTTCCAGCAGGATCGTATCGCGGAGGACCTTCTTTTCCAGTTCCTCCATGAGTACACCGGCCGGGAACCCCAGGCTGTCGTCTTCTTCGGTGATTTCGGCGATCACCCGTTTCCGCAGGGCGGAAAGGGCCTCACTCCTGTCCTTCTTGACGGCGATGGACAGTGCCGCTTTCATGTCTGCCTCGGTGGTCTCATATATCCGCCTTCGAAGCGCCTCGTCTATCTCGACGGCATCGAAGGTCCGCTTGGCCTTGCCCATGGCCTGGCGCATCTCATCCTGCATCTCGATGACGGGTCTCATCGATTCCAGACCGAACTTGATGGCATCGACGATGACATCCTCTTCCGCCTCGTCGGCTCCCCCTTCCATCATGACCAGTTCCACGGTGAATCCGCCGGGGGCCGCTTCATTGGGGACCTTCCGTCCCACCAGGAAGATGTTGACGTCACTCTTGTCCACGTCTTCCGTGACGGGGTTACAGACCAGTTCGCCGTCGACCCTGCCGATCCTCACTCCCGCGATAGGCCCGTTAAAGGGGATATCGGAGATACCGAGGGCCGTCGAGGCACCGAGCATGGCCGAGACATCGGAACCATTCTCGGGGTCGAATGACAGCACCGTCGCGACGACCTGGGTCTCGTAGGAATATCCCTTGGGAAAGAGGGGTCGTATCGACCGGTCTATCAATCGGGACGTCAGGATCTCGTTTTCATTGGGACGTCCCTCGCGTTTGAAAAATCCCCCGGGGATCTTACCCGCCGCCGACGTCATTTCCTGATAATCGACGGTAAGGGGCATGAAATCTACGCCCTCCCGCCTCGTTCTCTGGGAAACCACGGTAATCAGGACAACGGTCTCCCCATAGGTCACCAGGACAGCACCATCTGCCTGGCCCGCCACATAGTTGGTCTTTACGGAGATATCTCGCCCCGCAAAAGCCTTTCTAAATATTTCACTCATATTGTTTTTGTACTCCTTTATATCGTTTTACCTTCTCAATCCGAGTCGCTTGATTATCTCCCTGTATCTCTCGATATCCTTCTTTTTGAGATAATCCAAAAGTCTGCGTCTCCGTCCGACCAGTTTCAGCAGTCCCCTCCGAGAATGATGATCCTTCTTGTGCACCTTGAAATGCTCCGTCAAATACGCTATCCTCGCACTCAGAAGAGCAACCTGCACCTCCGGGGAACCCGTATCGCTTTCGTGGGCCTGGAAGTTACCAATTGTCTCTTTTTTCCTTTCTTCAGTTAACACAGCCTAAATCCTCCCTTGTGTAAATATTATATCTATTGGCAACAACTACATCGAACTCCTGTTTTCACCGTTGCATCAGGAGCGCTGCACCATCTGCCAGCCAACAGATGAAACGATGGAATTATAAACCAAAACACAAAATATGACAGCAATAATTTCAGTGCCGTCATATGGACACGCCATCCTTCACTGCCTGCAATGATCCCCTGATCAGCCGTTAAAGACCCGCAGGATCTTCGCCACTTCCTCATCTTCCGATGACCGGGACATATGGGCGGACGAAACCAGTATCCGGGCAAGGGCCACGATGCGGTTATCTTCTGAAACAAACTTGACCACATCCCCCGCTGCAAGCGTTTCGGTGCTGTATCTCGTCAGCACCTCCGCATCGGGTTGATGTCCCCTCTTTATCTTTTCCGCCGCATCATCTCCAATGGTAATGGAAGAGAAGTGCGGCAGTGTATCCGCCATGGGAAGAAGATTTTCCCTGATGACCCGCTCCTTTTCCTTTTTGTCAAGACCTTCCAGGACTATAGCCGATTCTTCCCTGAAATGCCCGCTTTTTATTCGCCGCAGTGTATAGAGACAGGCACCGCATCCCAACTGCGTGCCGATGTCGGCACAGAGGGACCGTATGTAGGTCCCTTTCGAACAGGTGACGACAAAGGTGACGTAGGGTAGGGAGATCTCTTCCACGGTGATCCGGTAAATCTCCACCGTCCGCAGGGGAGGGGTGATGTCAACGCCCTCTCTCGTCCACTTGTAGAGCGGTTTCCCCCGGTATTTGACAGCCGAATATCGGGGTACCCGCTGATCGATGGTACCGACAAATGACTCTATCGCCTCGCCAACCTCATCGGCGGTGACATCGGACTCTCTCTGTGCCAGGACCCTGCCCTCCATGTCGAGTGTATCCGTCTCGACACCGAGCAGCATGGTGGCCCGGTATTCCTTGTCGTCTTTTACAAAGAACCGGATCAGCTTTGTCGCCTCATTGATGCAGACGGGGAGCACACCCGTCGTCATCGGATCGAGGGTCCCCGTGTGCCCGATCTTTTTTATGTTCAGGACCTTTCTGATGTCGTGCACGATATCGAAGGATGTCTTGCCCGACGGTTTATCTACCACCACTGTCCCGTTCATATCGGCAGCTTCCGTCCCTTTCTTCAACGCTGTCCCTTCGACGATGCCGTCTCCCTCACCGTGGCGATGACATCCATCAGTCTCTTTCTGACGGTTGTCAGGTCTCCCTCGATCCTGCAGGCGGCGGCATTGACATGTCCCCCGCCGCCGAATGCCCCGGCTATGCGTGACACATCGGTATCCCCTTTCGACCGGAAACTCACCTTGAAATCATTGTCGGCTATCTCGCAGTAAAAGAGGGCTATCTCGGTCCCATTGACGGAACGAACGAGGTCCACGATCCCCTCGGTATGTTCCGGCAGTGCCCCCGCACGGTGCAGCATCTCCTGCGTCACCGTCACGGAACCGACCGTGCCCGCTTCATGCAGCTCCAGCGTATCCAGCGCCATGCCCATAAGCCGTATCTGCTCCAGGGGCCTGGATTCATAGACACGTTCCGCGATGTCTCTGACATCGGCGCCACCGTCGACGAGGTGCGCCGCCAGCCGCAGCGTGTCACTGCTGGTATTGGCATAGCGAAAGGACCCCGTATCGGTCATGATGGCCGTATACAGATTGGTTGCAATGTCCCCCGTCAGCGGGACCTGCAGGGGCTCCAGCAGCCGGTAGATGATCTCTCCCGTCGAACTCGCCCCGTGATCGACCAGCGAGTATTCGGCAAATCCGTCATTCGATATGTGGTGATCGATATTGACGATCGTCTTCGTCACAGAACCAAGGACGGCGCTATGGTCCCCCACCCGGTCAAGATCGCTGCAGTCCAGCAGGAAGGCGGCATCAAACCGGTCGCCGGGATCGAGCGCATGCACAATAACATCGGTCCCGGGGAGAAACCGGTATATGGCAGGGGTCTCGTCCTGGTTGCAGACGACCACCTCTTTCCCCAGGCTGCGCAGTATATGGTACATCGCCAGTTCCGATCCCACTGCGTCTCCATCCAGTCTGACATGGGAACTCACCAGAAAGGTCCCGGCGGAACGGATAATGGCAAGGATGTCGTTTAACATATGACGTCTCTCATTTACGCAGATCAGTAATGATCCGCTCTATCCTGTCGCCATATTCAAAGGACGAATCAAGGATAAATTGCAGCTCCGGAACATGGCGCAGTTGTAATCTCTTTCCCAGTGCCCTTCTCAGGAATCCCGATGCCCTGTCGAGGCCCTCCTGTACGTCATCACTGGAGGCCTCCCCCCCCATGGGAACAAAAAACACCTTGGCCAGTCGGAGGTCATCCGTGACCTTGACGCCCGTGACGGTCACATTCCTCGTCCGCGGATCTCTCGCCTCTTTCAACAAGATATCTGAAATTTCGGCCTTTATCAGATCGGCCACCCTGTCAGATCTCTTAAAACTCATCAATACTACCTTCCCCGATCCCGCCGGCACCGGCACTGTCGGACATGCTGATCAGCTCGATCCGGGAATCGACGACACCGGCGATATGGAGACCTTCAATAAACTGGAGGACCTTATCGAGCCTGGAATTGATAAAACTCCTGTCGTTTCCAACAATGGCGAACCCTATCCTGGCCCGCTTCCACTCATCGTTGTGGCCGATCTCGGCAATGGAAAGGGAAAACTTGCTCTGGGTCCTGCCTATAATCCTCCGCAGCACACCCCGCTTTTCCTTCAGGGACCTGCTCTCCGCAATAAAGATATCAACGATGCCGATACCGATTACCATGGGTGTCACTGCTACAGTTTTCGTGCCACTGCCTTACTGGTATATGTCTCGAGGATATCTCCCACCTTGACGTCGTCAAACCCGTCTATCCCGATACCGCATTCAAAACCGGCCTGCACTTCCTTGACATCATCCTTGAACCGTTTCAGCGACTGGATCTTTCCCTCGTGTATGGCGGTGCCGTCTCTCAGTACCCGTATGCTGGAATTCCTCGTCATCTTGCCTTCCGTGATGTAACTCCCCGAAATCACACCTGCCCGGGGGATCTTGAAGAGTTCCCGTATCTCGGCTCTCCCTTCAAATTCCTCTTTATATTCGGGTTCCAGCAGTCCCTCCATACCGGCCTTCACATCGGCAATGACATCGTATATGACATCGTAACTCTTGATGGTCACGCCCTCTTTTTCCGCCAGTTCGGACACGCGGGTATCACAGCCGCTCTTGAACCCTATGATAATGGCATCGGAGGCCGAGGCCAGCATGATATCCGTCTCCGTTACCGCCCCCGTCGAACGGTGGATTATCTTGAGCTTGACGTCTTCGGAACTGAGATGGAGGAGGGCGTCCGACAGTGCCTCCACCGATCCCTGTACATCGCCCTTGACGATCACGTCGAACTCCTTGGCCCCTTCCCTGATCCGGTCGTAGAGCTGCTCCAGTGTCAGCTTCGACGTCTGGGCCAGTTCCTTCTGTCTCGCCCGGGAAGACCAGTAGTCACCGATGCTCCGCGCCTTCTTCTCATCCTCGACACAGATGAATTCCACACCGGCCTGCGGGACCTGAGAAAACCCGATGACCTCCACTGGCGTTGAGGGACCTGCTTCAGAGACCCGTTCGCCTTTGTCATTCATCATGGCCCTGACCTTGCCATACTCGGCCTTGGAGACAAAGGCGTCTCCCTCTTTCAGCGTTCCCGCCTGTATGAGGACCGTGGCAACGGCACCCCGTCCCCGGTCGAGTTTCGATTCAATGATGATACCCTCGGCGGGGCTGTCCGACTCGGCCTTCAGTTCCAGGATGTCCGCCTGAAGCAGTATCAATTCCAGCAGTTCTTCAATCCCCGTCCGCTGCTTCGCCGAAATATGGGCATATATGGTGTCCCCTCCCCACGCCTCGGGGACGAGTTCGTGCTCTGACAGCTGCTGTGTGATCCGATCGGTGTCGGCATTCGCCTTGTCGATCTTGTTGACGGCAACAATGATGGGCACACCGGCGGCCTTGGAATGGTTGATTGCCTCGACGGTCTGTTCCATGACCCCGTCATCGGCCGCCACGACGAGGACGACGATATCCGTCACCTGGGCACCGCGGGCCCGCATGGCGGTAAAGGCCTCATGGCCGGGGGTATCGATAAAGACGATATCCCTGTTATTGATGTGCACATGATAGGCGCCAATGGCCTGCGTGATGCCCCCTGACTCTCCACCGATGACGTTGGTCTCTCTGATGGCATCCAGCAGTGAGGTCTTCCCATGATCCACGTGCCCCATGATCGTTACGACGGGCGCCCTCGGTTCCAGTTTTTCCGGTGCCGGTTCCGACCGTCTTACTATCTGGTCATACTCATTCCCGATGGCCTCGACCTGATAGCCGAATTCGGCCGCCACGAGACTGGCCACGTCGGTATCGATGGACTGGTTGATCGTCACCATCATACCCAGTGAAACCAGTTTCCTGATCAGTTCGCTTGCCTTGACACCCATCTTCTTGGCAAGGGTCGCCACGGTAATCGCCTCTCCCACCCTGATGCGTCTCTTGATGGCCTTGGGCGTGGTAATCTCCGTGCCCTTCATCTTGCCTGTCAGGACCCGTTTCTCTTCCTTCCAGCTCCTGCGCCGCTCGGCACCCGACGACTTGCGCGTCCGTTTCTCTTTTTTCTCGATCCGCTGTTTGACAAAGGACTTCTTCCGTTCCGGCACCTCGTCGACGACCACTTCCACGGGGCGTTTCTTCTTCTTCGGTACCGCTTCGGGTTCCTCTTTCTTCTTGTCTTCCGTAACCACGGCAGGCGTGCCATCTTTTGCAACGCCGGGCCTTTCCGCCTTCCGCACTATCTCGGCAGCGGCCCCTTTGCCGGGCGTCGCCTCCTGAACAGGTGCAACCGGCGTCTCTGCCTCGGTTACGACCGGTTCTCCAGAGGCAGGCTGCGGTATCTCCGGTTCGATCGGTGTTTCCACTGCTTCAGGAATTGTTTCCTCGGGCTTCTGCTCTTCTCCCGCCGGGGAAACTGCTTCCACTGCCGCCGGTTTCGGCGCGCCTTCAGGTTCAACAGAGGCGGTGTCCGTGGGTTCTTCCGCTACGACCGGTGCCTCCTCGGCAGGCTGACGAATGGCTCTCCTTCTGATAACGGTCTTCTTGATCCGTTTTTCAACGATTTCCTCTGTGCCGCTGAACTGGAATTCCCGTTTTACCCGCTCCACATCGCCCTCATCAAGGGTGCTCGAATGAGACTTGACTGCTATACCCAACTTTTCTAATCGAATGACAAATTCTTTACTGTCCACATCGAGTTCTTTCGCCAACTCGTAAACTCTTGTCTTGGACATCGCGTAAACTCCTGATTGTTCTAATAGTTCCGTAAATCCACCCGGTATCGCCACCGCAGTGGAGTCGTCTCAGCCTTCCCGAAGCACTGACCGGTGTATCTCCCCGCTGCAGGCAGAGGGAAGAGCAGGCCCTTCGATTCAGGATGACTTTTTCTTCTTTTCCTCCAGCGCCACATCAAGAGTCATCTTCGCCCCTTCAATGAGGGCAGAGGCCTTCTTCTCACTGATACCCTTGACGGCCACCAGCGTTTCGGCATCCGTCGAGGCGAGTGATGTAATGCTCTTGATCCCTTCGCTGAAAAGGAGCTGGGCTGTCAGTGTTCCCACACCGGGAATCTTCATGAGGGATGTGTACCCCTCCTCATCCTGCTTGGCCACGAGGGATTCGTTTTTGACGTCGATCTTCCACCCCGTGAGCCGTGCGGCCAGTCTCACGTTCTGCCCGTTCTTGCCGATTGCCAGCGAAAGCTGTTCATCGGGAACGATCACCTCCATGGAACGCGCATCGTCATACATGTATACCCGGTCCACCTTGGCGGGGGACAGTGCATTGCAGACATAGCGTACCTGGTCATCGGTGTAGGGGACAATATCGATCTTTTCCCCCCGCAGTTCCTGTACCACACCCTGTACCCGTGATCCCCGCATGCCGACGCAGGCACCGACGGGATCTATGTCTTTGTCCATCGTCCTGACGGCTATCTTTGCCCGGTTGCCCGGTTCTCTCGCTATACTGACGATATCGATCAATCCCTCGGCAATCTCGGGGACTTCGAGTTCAAAGAGTGTCTTGAGAAAGGCCGGATGCGTCCGGGAGAGGAGTATCTGGGGACCCTTGGATATCCGCTTGACATCGTATATATATGCCCTGATGCGCTCACCCCGTTTGAATGCCTCCCGGTGGATCTGTTCGGAGTGGGGGATCACCCCCTCCGTCCTGCCCAGGTTGACAATAATATTCCCACTCTCGAATCGCTGGACAAAACCGTTGATGAGCTCACCCTTTCTGTCCTTGTACTCGTTGTAGACATTGTCACGCTCGGCGTCCTTGACCCGCTGGATGATGATCTGCTTTGCCGTCTGCACGACAATCCTGCCGAAGGTATTCGTCTCGATCTTCATACCGAGGCTGTCTCCCAGTTCCGCGTCGGTATCCAGCGAGTTGCGGGCCTCCTCCATGGAGACCTGGCTGCTGGGATTGAGGACCGTTTCAACGACGGTCCTGAACTGAAAAATCTCTATCTCATCGCTCTCTTCATTGTATTGTGCCTCCAGATCCAGATCGGGTCCCAGTTTCTTTTTTGCAGCTGTCAAAACGGCCGTTTCCAGGGCATCGATAATGATCTCCCTGTCTATACCCTTTTCTCTCACGATCATGTCTATGAGACGTGCAAGTTCTGGTAACATATAAATAGTCCTCCAATTTAAAACTCATATTGAAGATTTGCCTTTAGTACTATCTCCCGCGGTATATGATATGCCTTCCCCTCTACATCCAATATGAGATTCTTTTTCCCTTCCTCCGTTATATATTCGATCAGTGTACCGGTGAAGTTTCGTATTCCTTCAACCTTTTCAGTGGTCCGCACCTTGACCGTGCATCCCCGGTATTTCATGAAATCCTTGTCCCGGGCAAGGGGTCTGTCCAGACCGGGTGATGATACCTCCAGCGTATACGAACCGGGGGGCAGTTCATGTACATCGAGCACGTCACCCACCTGATTGCTGATAGCGGCACAATCATCGACGGTAATGCCCCCTTCCGTATCGATGTAAATCCGTACCAGCCAGCGGGTCTTCCCCCTGAGGCACTCCACATGGACCAGTTCCATGCCTTCCGCCTCGACAAGGGGCTCGATCAGATCGGCTATCTGTACCTGATATGTGCTGTTGACCTTTTTCATATTACAAAAATAAAAAAAGTGGGCAGAGCCCACTTAGCAATACATCGAGACGGATACCTAACACACCGGACAAAAATATGCAATGAAAAAATAGCATGGAGCGGGCGATGGGAATCGAACCCACGACGTCCAGCTTGGGAAGCTGACATTCTACCGCTGAATTACGCCCGCACGGGTGCTAACCTAGTCATAAATTCCCCCTATGTCAAGAAAATTTACCGGCAGATCACGTCAGCCGTGCCGTAATCGATCTGCCGTGTCCGTCGAGTCCCTCGAGCTCGGCAAACCTCTTCGTCGAGGCACCGTGCTTTCGCAGCGCCGCAGCGGAAAAGGCAATGGTGCTTGTCCGCGTGACAAAATCATAGACACCGAGGGGCGACGAAAAGCGTGCCGTCCCCCCCGTGGGGAGTATGTGACTGGGACCCGCCATGTAGTCGCCCAGGACCTCGGGAGAATGGTTCCCCAGGAAGATGGCCCCCGCATGCCCTGCCTTCCCCAGGAGTTCCCGGGGCCGCTCCACCATCAGTTCCAGATGTTCGGGGGCAAATCTGTTTGCGATGGCAAGTGCCTCGTCCATGTCTTCCGTCACGATGATGGCGCCATATGCGTCGAGTGACGCAGCGGCAATGGCACGCCTCTCCAGAACCTTCAGCTGGGTATCGACTTCCGCCGCCACGTCGAGGGCACATCCCTTCACCGGCGTCAGCAGGACGGCACTGGCCAGGGGATCGTGCTCGGCCTGCGAGAGGAGATCGGCGGCCACAACGGATGCCTTCACCGACCCATCGGAGATAATGACGATTTCACTGGGACCGGCAATCATGTCGATACCGACACGGCCGTAGACCATCTGTTTTGCCGTGGCCACGTAGACATTGCCGGGACCGACGATCTTGTCGACGGCGGGGATCGATGCCGTTCCATAGGCAAGGGCCGCGATGGCCTGGGCACCCCCCACCGTGAATATGCGGTCGACACCGCCGATGCGTGCAGCGGCACGGATCAGGGGACTGATCCCGCCGTCCCTGACGGGGGTAACCAGCACGATGTCCTTCACACCGGCAACCCGGGCCGGAATCGCCGCCATGAGGACCGTCGACGGATAGGCGGCACGCCCCCCCGGTGCATAGATGCCGACACGTTCCAGCGGACGTACCAGCTGTCCCAGTTCGACGCCGTCGTCATCGACGGTGAACCATGAATCGACGCACTGGTTCCGGTGAAATGCCTCGATGCGGCGGGCGGCGAGCTCCAGCACCTCACGGTCGGCACCGTCTATCTCATCCATGGCCCGATCCATCTCCCGTGACGAGACCTCCACGGACCTTTCATCCAGGGTACAACCGTCAAATTTCCCGGTATACTCGAAGAGGGCCGCATCGCCCCGCTCAGCCACATCACGCACGATCCCCGAGACCTGTTCGATGATGGACTGATCGGTCACACCGCCCCGGTGCTGTATCCGGTTCATTGTCCTTTCAAAGGACGGGTCGTCTGTGTACACGATATCCATTGTTACTCCCCTATCCTCGTAATATCGGCCCCCAGGGAGGAGAGTTTTTCCACGATCCCTTCGTAGCCCCTGTCTATATGGTAGACACGCGATATCTCCGTCTTCCCTTCCGCCACCAGCCCGGCAAGCACGAGCGACGCCGATGCCCGCAGGTCTGTGGCCATCACCGGCGCTCCCCGCAGCGCCGTGACTCCCCGCACGATGGCGCTGTTTCCCTCTATGGCTATATCGGCGCCCATGCGGAGCAGCTCGTTGACATGCATGAACCGGTTCTCGAATACCGTTTCCCGTATGACGCTGATCCCCTTGCCCATCGCCATCAGTACCATCATCTGGGCCTGGAGATCGGTGGGGAATCCCGGATAGGGGAGTGTCTTCACATCGACGCTGGCGACTTCCCCCGTCCCCCGGACCTGCAATCCATCCGCCACCTGCGTGATGGACAGCCCCGCATCCCTCAGTTTCGTTATGGGGGCCTCCAGGTACTCCCGGTTGCATCCCCGAAGGGTCAGATCGCCCCCCGTCATGGCGGCGGCTATCATATAGGTCCCCGTCTCTATCCTGTCAGGGATGACCGTCGCCTCGGCAGGGTGCAGTGATTCCACCCCTTCGATGGTGATGACGTCGGTACCGGCACCCCGGACACGGGCACCCATGCCATTCAGTACGTCGGCGAGATTGACCACCTCGGGCTCGCGGGCCGCATTTTCGAGGACGGTGGTACCGTCGGCCAGGACGGCGGCCATCATGATGTTTTCCGTCCCCGTCACGGTGGATATGTCAAAATAGATGGTCGTCCCCTGCAGCCTGCCCGCCTGCGCCTCCACGTAGCCGTCTCTGAGATCGATGTCGGCCCCCAGTGCACGCAGGGCCTTGAGATGCAGATTGACGGGCCGGGCTCCGATGGCGCACCCCCCCGGCAGGGATACGCGGGCCCTCCCCATGCGGGCCACCAGCGGTCCCAGGACCAGGATCGATGCCCGCATGGTCTTGACCAGATCGTAGGACGCCTCACAATTGGTTATGTCGGCGGCATTGACGCGAAGCGGGTCCTGCCCCTCGCACCGGACGCCCAGGCTTGCAAGGAGCCGCTTCACCGTCCTGATATCCATGAGGTCGGGAACATTATGAAAGGTATTCCAGCCCTCCGTGAGGAGGGCCGATATGATCACCGGGAGTGCGGCGTTTTTGGCACCGCTGATGGGGACGGCCCCCGTCAATCGATTTCCACCACGTATGACAATTTTATCCACTCGTCATTGCCTCCTTCTCGCCGTGACTACCCGATCTATCCCCCCGTAATCGCAGCGGACATGGATGTCATGAAAGGCCCCCGATGCCTGCAGCGAAGCCTCGACGGCCCCTCGCTGTCCCGCCCCTATCTCCATGACGATCCATCCGTCCTGCCTGAGGATAGCAGTCGCCCCTTCGATAAGGGCGTCATGGACCTCCGTCCCGCGGGGTCCCGCGACCAGCGCATCGCGGGGCTCATAATTCCTCACCTCGGGGGGCAGTCTATCATATTCCCCTTCCGATATGTAGGGCGGATTTGAAATGATTATATCAAAGGTTCCCCCCAGTGGCTCCAACAAATTTCCACAGATAAAGACAATGGCATCCCGGACACGATGCCGCTCTGCATTCCGCCGGGCAACCCTGAGGGCATGGAGGGAATTGTCCAGTGCCACGACGGTCACCTGCCGGGATTCACGGGCAAGGGCCACGCTGATGGCACCCGATCCCGTCCCCACATCGAGAATCGTGATACTGCCCCTGCCGGCATAGTCCCGGCAGATCCTGAGGGTCTCTTCGACCAGTACCTCCGTATCGGGTCTCGGGATCAAGACATCTCTGTCTACATGGAAATCGAGGGACCAGAATTCCTTTTCCCCCACGATATAGGCAACGGGCTCCCGCCGGGATCTCCGCTCGATCCAGCCGGTGAACGCCGCGGTTGCCTCGTCGGTCACGCTGTCACTGCCTGCCCGGTAGAGGGCAAGACGATCGCAGCCGAGACAGGCGGCGAGGAGCACCTCGGCATCGAGACGGGGTGTGGGAAGACCCTTGTTCCTGAGAACGGCCTCTGCCGTAGCCAGCATATCGTTGATGTGCATGGGCCTGGTCCTGCCTTGCGATCGGTGGTAGTACCGTGAGGAACGGTATTAGAGGGCGTCTGCCTTCAATGCCTCTGCCTGGTAGTGTGTTATCAGTGTATCTATGAAGGGCTGTATCGCCCCGTCGAGAATGTCTTCCAGATTATAGAGGGTGAGATTGACCCGGTGATCGGTAACCCGGCCCTGGGGGAAATTGTATGTGCGAATCCGCTCGCTCCGGTCTCCGCTGCCTACCTGCATCTTTCTCGTCTCCGATATGGAGGCATCCTGCTCGGCCCTGATCTGATCGAGGAGCCGGGCCCGCAGCACCTTCATGGCCTTTGCCCGGTTCTTGTGCTGCGATTTTTCATCCTGACAGGTTACCACCAGTCCCGTGGGGAGGTGGGTAATTCTTACCGCGGAGTCCGTCGTATTGACACTCTGTCCCCCGTGGCCCGTGGAGCGGTAGACATCTATTCGGAGTTCATTGGTGTCGATATCCACCTCCACCTCTTCGGCCTCGGGGAGCACGGCGACGGTAACGGCGGAGGTATGGATCCGTCCCTGTGCCTCGGTGACAGGGACCCGCTGGACCCGGTGTACACCGCTTTCATATTTCAGCAGCCCGTAGGCGCCTTTCCACTCAATGAGCAGCACGATCTCCTTGAAGCCCCCCATACCGCCCGACTGGCTGGTACTGACGACCTCCACCTTCCATCCGCACCGCTCGGCGTACCGGGCATACATCCGGAAGAGGTCTGCGGCAAAGAGGGCCGCCTCCTCACCGCCCGTCCCGGCGCGTATCTCCAGGAAGGCGTTGCGTTCGTCGTTGGGATCCCGGGGCAGGAGGAGGACCTTCAAATCGCCTTCGAGGTCCTTCATGCGCCCCTGAAGCTGGGTTATCTCTTCCTTCGCCAGCGCCCGCAACTCTTCATCACCGTCCTTCAGGAGTTCCCTGTTGTCCTCCAGTTGCACCCGGGCGGATTCATAATCCCGGTAGGTACGCACGATATCGGCAATATCGGAACGCTCTTTCCCGTATTTCTTATACCCGTTATAGTCACCGATCACATCGGGATCACTGAGCAGACGTTCCAGTTCCTCGTATCTCTTCTCGATTTCTCTCAGTTTCTCTAACATATTATCTCATATTGTGGTGTGCCGGGGGGCACGGGGAATCTCGATTCCGTGTCGCTGGTTATGAGGCTGACACACAACCCCGTTTGGTGTGTGCACAATTCAGAGGGTTCCGTGAACCGCCGTGGATAGCCACGACGGCTCCCTGAAGGGCAGCTACTCACTGTCCTCCACACCACATGACCCGGTGATCCCTGTCACGATCCCGGTCACCACGCACGGTCACTGACGGACGGACCCCGGCATCGCGAATGGACCCGCGACTCTCGGGCTGTCCTGTACAGGGGGTCCGCTATTTCGTTTTGTTGCCAAAGGCGGCATATTTCCGCTTGAATTTTTCCACCCTGCCGGCGGTATCGATGATCTTCTGTTTGCCTGTCATAAAGGGGTGACATTTGGAACAAATTTCAACCTTTATATCCTGTCTGGTAGACCTGGTCTGTATGACATTACCGCATACACAGGTTACCGTCGTCTCTTTGTATTCCGGGTGAATACCTTTCTTCATAGTCGCTTGTGTCCTCCTTCGTCATGGAAAGGCGGTATTATACTCTCCCTGCTGTCTTTTTCAAGAAAAATTTACTGACTCATCGAATCCAGGAAATCCTGGTTGTATTCGGTCTTTCTCACCTTGTCTATGATGAACTCCATGGCATCCTGCGGATTCATTTCCTGCAGGAGTCGTCTCAGTATCCATATCCTGTTGAGATTTTCTTTCGGGATCAGGAGTTCCTCTTTCCTCGTACCGGAACGGACCAGATCAAAGGCGGGGAAGATCCTCCTGTCTGCGAGCTTTCGATCGAGATGGAGTTCCATGTTGCCCGTTCCCTTGAATTCCTCAAAGATGACCTCGTCCATACGGCTTCCCGTGTCGATGAGGGCCGTCGAGATGATCGTCAGACTGCCGCCATGTTCAATGTTCCGCGCCGCACCGAAGAACCGCTTCGGCTTGTGCAGGGCATTGGAATCGACGCCGCCGGACAGCACCTTTCCACTGGGGGGAACGACGGCATTGTAGGCCCGGGCAAGCCGGGTGATACTGTCGAGGAGGATGACGACGTCCTTGTTGTGCTCCACCATTCGCTTCGCCTTCTCGAGCACCATCTCCGTCACCTGCACGTGTCTCGACGCCGTTTCGTCGAAGGTGGAAGAGACGACCTCGCCTGACACGCTCCGCTCCATATCGGTCACTTCCTCGGGACGTTCGTCAATGAGGAGCACCATGAGGACCACCTCGTCGTGGTTGGCCGTGATGCTGTTTGCGATATCCTTGAGCAGGACGGTCTTACCCGCCCGGGGGGGCGACACGATCAGTGCCCGCTGCCCTTTCCCGATGGGGGTAAAGAGATCGATGATCCTCGTCGAATAATTCTCGGGGTCGGCCTCTATATTAAGCCGTTCTTCGGGGTAGAGTGGCGTAAGATTGTCAAAGAGGATCTTGTCCCGGATGGCATCGGGGGACTCGAAGTTGATCAAATCGACCTTGAGCAGGGCGAAATACTTTTCGCCATTCTTGGGAGGCCTCACCTCACCGGCAACGGTATCGCCTGTCTTCAGGCCGAATCTTCGAATCTGAGACGGCGACACATAGATGTCATCGGGACAGGGGAGGTAATTGTAGTCCACGGACCTGAGAAACCCGAACCCGTCGGGCAGGGTCTCTATGACCCCCTCTCCCGTAATGGCACCGTTTTTCTCCGCCTGGGACTGCAGGATGGCAAAGATGAGGTCCTGTCTCCGCATGCCGCTGGCACCGGTGACGTTCAATGTCTTCGCCAACTCGTTGAGTTCAGCAATGGATTGTTTCTTGACTTCTGCGATATTCATACACATTTCCTCTAAATATATTATAAGATATGCCTAGGCGTTATTGATTCACTGTCCCTTATGGAAACTGAAAGAGGTATGTAAATACCGTGACTTTTTAAGGATTTGAGCCCCTTTACGAAATTTGCGGATGCTACGTTATCGGCAATTAGTTTGAATTTCTGAAGCTTTTCAATAAGGAAGGATTTAGCATACAGATTCCAAATCGGTTGGAAGCTTACACAATATTTTCTCTTTTGTCAAGGATTTTTACCTATTGCAGCATCAAAAAATTGATCTGCCGCCCCGTATTGCCGCCCTCTCCCCGGTGAGAAAAGAATTTTTCATGGTTGCATGCCGTACAGATCCCGGCAGCGGTTATATTTGCCGGCGGCAGCCCCGCCCTTTCAAGCTGGCCTATGTTTGCCATGGCAAGATCGAGCATCCAGGTTCCCGGTTTCTCCGTCTCCGTGAAACAGTCGGCATAGTCCCCGCTCCCGGTGAAGGCATCAAAGACCTCTCTGCCCACCTCATAACAGCAGGGTCCTATGGAAGGACCGATAAAGGCCAGCATGTCGGCGGGAGATGACGAAAACTTTTTCGCGCATGTATCGACGGCCCGGGCCGCGATACCCAGGGCGGTGCCCCGCCATCCGGCATGGACGGCGCCGATGACCCCCTGCCTGGAATCGACAAGAAAGACGGGGAGACAGTCGGCCGTCTTGACGGCCAGTGCCAGGCCCGGCCTGTTCGAAATGATGCCGTCACACCCGGGGTAACACTGTGAGTCGGGGACATCACCATTGATGACGGCGATCCTGTCGCCATGGACCTGCTCAACGGTGAGAAACCCTCCCACGGGGATCTGAAAGGCGGTGGACAGGATCTCCCTGTTCTGTTCCACATTCCCCTCCCGGTCCCCCACGCGGAGACTGAAGTTGAAATTTGAAAAGGGTTCCTGGCTCACACCACCCCACCGGGTACAGAAGGCATGGCTCACGGAATCCACTGCCCCGAGGGTCTTCGATTCAAGGAAAGTGACCTTTCCCCGTTTTCCCAATCTGAATTGTTTCGATATCTTCGTCACTGAGAATCCTTACCTGTCATCACTGTTGCCGCTCCCCGCAACCGTTCAAGCTCCCTGCAGAGGTCACCCAAATCGGCCGGGAGGGGCGAGTCGAATTCCATATAGTCATTGTTCAGGGGGTGACAAAAGCCGAGACGGAAGGCATGGAGGGCCTGCCGTTTCATCCCCTGCAGTACCGCTCTCAGTTCCCTGTCCCTGAGCGCCTTGATCCGCTTCCCTGAATTTCCATAGACATCATCACCGACCAGGGGATATCCCTCGGCACTGAGATGTACCCGTATCTGGTGCGTCCTCCCCGTCTTGATACGGACATCGAGGAGCGTCACGTCGCCGAAGCGCCGGACCACCGTCCACGTCGTCAGCGCCGGTTTGCCGCTCCTGCTGCGGGGGGACATCTTTTTTCTGTTTTTCGGATCTCTCCCTATGGGCAGTGCAATGATGCCCGTCTCACCGGCGACGTCTCCATGAACCAGTGTCCGATATATCTTTTTTACCCGGTGTGCCTTAAACTGTCGCGCCAGGCCGTTGTGGGCCTCATCGGTCTTGGCAACCACCAGCAATCCCGATGTCTGCTTGTCGAGCCGATGAATGATGCCGGGCCTCTTCACTCCCCCGATACCCGACAGGCCCTCGCAATGGAAGAGGAGGGCATTGACGAGGGTACCGCTGTAATTCCCCGCAGCGGGATGGACCACCATCCCGGCTGGCTTGTCGACGATGAGCATGGCACTGTCTTCATAGACGACTGCAAGGGGGATATCCTCCGGCGCAAGGGCGGCATCACGGGGTTCAACCCTCACGACAACGATCCTGTCGCCCCCCTTGAGACGCGCCGCGGGCCGTGCATGGTCGCCATTGATCCATACATGCCCCTCATCTATCATTCTCTTTATCCGGGAGCGCGTGACGGGGTCATACTGCCTCGAGAGAAAGACGTCAAGCCTTGTACCTCTTTCGTCGTCGGCAATCAAGAACTCTCGCCTTTCCCCCTCTGGCAAATTCATTACACCTTCTTGTTAGGTTCGTGTGACCGGTGAAAAGATGTTGGTAAGTTAGTCATTCTTGTCAGGCTGTCAAGGAGTTTTTTTCACGGTACGCGGATTCCGCTTCCGGCCCCGGGAGAGCAGGGCCTGCAGACCCTTCTCTATGAAGGGGAATTCGTCCTCACCGATGGTCCTGCAATCGAAGAGCAGTTCATCGTCGGATATCCGCGTGATGATGGGAATATCGAGCCCCCGCAGCCCTTTTTCCGCCCTCGCCGCCGACATCCCCGGGATGGTAACTGCCACCAGGACCGTGGGAATCTCCTGTGTCGGCAGGGAACCGCCGCCGGCCGCGGCCTTCCCCTCTTTCAGAGCGAGCGACACCCCCTCCAGGGACGACTGCTGCAGCAGGGCATGGAGTCGCTCGGCGCGCCGCTGGACCTCTGCCAGCGGTTCCGTCAGGGATCGCAGGGCCGTTATGTGCCTCGGAGCATCATCGAGATCGAGATAGTGCCGCATCGTCGCTTCCAGGGCGGCCAGGGTCAGCTTATCGATACGCAGGGCCCGGTTCAGGGGATTCCCTTTGATCCGGCCGATGATCTCCTTCCTCCCCAGGATGATCCCCGCCTGGGGACCTCCCAACAGCTTGTCTCCGCTGAAGGTCACCACGTCCACGCCCGACTGCAGCACCTCCTGCACCGTCGGTTCCCGCTCAAGGCCGGCACCGGCCAGATCGATGAAACAGCCGCTCCCCAGGTCATTCATCACGGGGACGCCCTGCCCCCTGCCGAGGTCGACGAGACGCGGCAGGTCCACCTCTTCCGTGAATCCGGCAATGCGGAAGTTACTCGTGTGGACCTTGAGGATCAGACCCGTTTCTGTGCCCATGGCCCGCTCGTAATCGGCCAGGCGGGTCCGGTTCGTCGTTCCCACCTCCCTGAGCATGGCCCCGCTCTTTTCCATGACATCGGGAATGCGGAACTCTCCCCCGATTTCGATCAGTTCTCCCCGGGAGACGATGGACTCTTTCCCTTCCGACAGTGTGTTCAGGACCAGGAGGACGGCGGCGGCATTGTTATTGACAATGAGGCCGTCTTCGGCCCCCGAGATGAGGCAGAGGATCTCCATGACGTGGTCATAGCGCAGACCCCGCTTTCCCTGGAGGAGATCAAATTCCAGGTTTGAATACCCCCGGGCGACGGCGACGATCCGATCGAGCGCCGCGTCGCAGAGCGGCGCCCGTCCGAGATTGGTGTGCAGGATCACGCCCGTGGCGTTGACGACCCGCCGCAGGTTGTACCGGCGGAATCCTTCCAGCCGCTCCTTCACCGCCCGTGCCGCCCCTCCGGCGTCCATGACCGCAGGGGGCCTCTTCCCCGCCTTACCGGCGGCAAGAATGGACTGTCTCATCTCATCGACGACCTGCCGGCAGGCGGCAACGACCAGGTCCCGGGCAAAACCGCGGGGGAGCACCCCCCCTTCGAGCAGGAGCAGGATCTCGTCGATCTTGGGAATATCCCGCAGTGTCTTTTGTACGTCAGTGTCCATGGAAAGGTGTGTTCCTGTTGTCTCGCAGGCAGAAATCCCTGAAGTTATTGACGGCGGTAAAAAACTCCCGCATCATGATGACCCAGTAGTAGCGCCCCCGGTCGGTGAGCGACAGGGTCCCCTCTCTGTAACGCAGACCTCCCGCCAGCATGAATGCCAGGATCTCTTTCCAGAGATAGAAGAGATAGACCCTTCCGTAGCGCCTTCGCAACGACGTCATATCGAGTTCCATCCCGAAGAGCTGCATCAAAAAGTCATAGCGGACCCGCTCCTGCACCGAAAAGTGGCGACAGGCCATGAGGGGCAGTTCCCCTCCCTGCAGGATCTCGATATACCGGGGAATATCGAAGGTGTTGGCATAACACCGTCCCTCCAGATACCCGATGGAACCGCTTCCCAGTCCCGCATATTCCCCGTAGGTCACGATATATTCATCTATCATAGCACCCTTTCGGGCAAAGCACCATGCCGAAGAGGAGCGATAGAAGGGACCCAGTTTCCGCACGATCATGTCATAGAAGGCCCGTTCCCTGCCGGGATCGATCTTCCCCAGTGTCTTCTTCACCTCCCTGCGTGTCGAATCGGACACCATGAGGGGATAATAGGTGACCTGATCGACGCCCGTCTCGATGAGGGTGTCAAGATCGGCGCTCATCGTGGCAGCCGTCTGGGTGGGAAAATTGAAGATCATGTCGGCGTTGAGCGTATCGAAATATCCCAGGGTATCCTTGAGACGCCGGCATATCTCGGCACCGCTGCCGTACTTTTCGTAGCGGCCCATGGCCCTGAGGAGTCCGTCATCGAAACTCTGGACCCCCACGGAGAGCCTGTTCACACCTGCCCGCTTCAGGATACCGAGCGTCTCGGGTGTCAGGTGGTTGGGGTTGGTCTCGACAGATATCTCCCCGATGGAAAAGGATTCCCGCGCAAGGATCAGTGTCTCTTCCAGTTCATCGGGAAGGACCGTCGGTGTGCCCCCCCCCACGTAGATACCGCCGAAGTCATACCCACGCTCACGGTACATCACGATCTCCCGGCGCAGTGCATCAAAGTACCGGCGGCACAGGGGTTCTTCGAAGACGACCCGGTTGAAGGAACAGTAGGGACAGAGACTTTCACAGAAGGGTATGTGTATATAGAGAAGCCGTTGGGGAGACCCATCGCCCCGGGGGAGGGAGATCGTTTCTCCCTCATTGAACTGCATGGCCCTGGAAAACTGCCTCCGGGCCATCATCGTTATAATGTTGCTGATCACGCTGTCAGAGATTACTCCTTTTTTGCAAGAATACGGATAACATATCAAGATATGTGTAAATATTCAATGCCATTGCAATAAAACTTCTCCGGTGGTATAAATAACGCACTAAATCTGAAGAGATAGGGACATGGCAGAAACAACGAGACTATACACTCTGTGGAGTGACAAGAAGATCAATGAAGGGGATATGCGTCTCCTGCATCAGCAGGGGAAAGACCTCCCCATTCCCTTTGACAATACGGCTAAACGAGACATCAAGACACTGGTGGATGCCTTCCTGAAGCGGGATGACGCCCTCGGCCTTGCGGCCCCCCAGATCGGTATGAGCAAGCGGATGACCGTCTTCAAGAACAAGAATTTCGACGACCGGGACCCCATCACGGATGAACATGATTACGACGTCCTAGTCAATCCGCGGATCACCCAGTTTCGGGGTGACAAGGAAACCATGATGGAGGGATGCCTCTCCTGCCCCGATATCAGCGTAGAGGTGGAACGATACACCGAGATCAAGGTGAAGGGCTACGACGGGAAGGGACAGAAGATCAGCAGGCGGTACACCGGATTCCTTGCCCGCATCGTACAGCACGAAATCGACCACCTCGACGGCACACTGATCATCGACAGGGGGAGCAGGGTCCAGTACCCCCAGGAAAAGGCGGACTTCTTCAATTCCCTCTTCCAGAGAGAACGGTAACACGCCACGACAGAGGCCGGGATGACAAAGGGGTATGGAAACATGACGCGGTACGGGTGGATGGCAGGAGTGCTCGTCCTCTCCCTGATCATGGCGGGATGCCGCGCCACCGTCTCTGTCCCCCTCGTTGCCCCCACACGCCCCCTTGCAGAACAGGTAATCGAGGGAAGGGGCACGGACAAGATCCTCCTCCTCGATATATCCGGGTTCATCTCCGGCACGAAACAATCCTCTTCACTGCTGTCAAAGGCCCCCTCCCTGCAGGACAGGATCAGGGAGTCCCTCCAGAAGGCCGAAGGAGACGCCGCCATCAAGGGGATGATTCTGAGGATCAACTCACCGGGGGGGACGATCACCGCCACCGATATCGTCTATCATGAGATCATGCGTTTCAAGCGGAAACGGGGCATTCCCGTCGTGGCATGCATGATGGCCGTAGCGACATCGGGGGGGTACTACATAGCGACGGCGGCCGATGAGATCGTCGCCCATCCCACCACCATCACGGGGAGCATCGGCGTCATTGCCCTCAAGTTCAACGTCGAAGGCCTCATGGAGCGCCTGGGCATCGAGAACGAGACGGTGACGTCGGTGGCACTGAAGGATCTCTGGTCCCCCTTCCGCGCCGGCACACAGGAAGAGAGAACAATCATACAGGACATCATCGACGGGCACCACGCACTATTCTGCGACACCATCCGCAGGGGACGGACATCCCTTACAGAGGCGGACGTGACACGGCTCGCCGACGGGCGCATCTATTCGGCGGATCAGGCACTGCAGGCGGGACTCATCGACAGGATCGGCTACCTCGACGACACCATCGATGCACTGAAGGGTCAGCTCGGCATGGAAGAGGCATCGATTATTACCTACTTCAGACCGGGGACATACCGGGGAACGATCTATTCGGGGAACTCCGTTCCATCACCCCGGATCACCACTCTGTTACCCATGGGTGACGGGGGATGGATATCGGAGACGGGTGTACACTTCATGTATCTCTGGATGCCCTGAGGGGCATCGGGAGGAAAACAGGGTCTATCCGTGGCCGCTCCGGGGATTACACCACCCGGTACCACGCATAGATATCAAAACAGCAGCCCTCGGAATACTTCTCTTCATCCCAGTATTGAAAGCCACTGCCACTGCCGGCGGAACCGGCACCATCGTCCTGGTCACCGCTCCAGTGGAGCGGAGAGTTATCCCAGGGATTGAACTGTTCAGCGCTGATTGCCTTCATATCGAACATGGACCTCCTTATTGCAGTGTCATGCCTGTAGTTTCACACTGCATTCCTCGTGCCACCGTCCACAGGAAAGAAGCGAACATGTAAGATATTGTAATGTATGGATAATAAATGTTCGGTCCCCAGCCGCACGAGAGAGGCCGGGGCACACTGTGTATGCCGATACGCAGTCGGGGTAGGGAGACTACGCAGTTGACCCTTCCCTGCATTGCAGACTGCCTCACGCAGCGGCGGGACAGGACCGCCGCGTCACAGGGACGGCCGCCCCGCACATGCCGCCATCTCCGGCCATCGGATCTGCCATGGGCAATCGTTTCTTCAAAAGGACTGCCCCTCAGGCCGTGCTGTCATTTATCGCAGAAGAGTTTCCCCCCCGCCGCCATGTTCTCCGTGGTGTATTCGATGATATCGATGGCTACGGCCGCTGGCGGGACGTCGAAGTTCTTGACCACTGCCTCGGTGACATCCTTTATCAATCCGCGCTTCTGTTCTACTGTTCGACCCTCCAGGGCCTTTATGGTAATCCTCGGCATACACTGTTCTCCCCTGTCCTTGATTGTTTGTAATATATCTATACATTACCATTTCATTCTGTCAACGTAAAACGCACCAAGGGCCACCGTATGCGCCGACAGGGTTGCCTGAACACAGGCATGGCCTTCCCGGGGCCATGACCTGTCTTCGAAACCCACTGTCGGCTAGTCACTGATGTTGAGCGATGTCAGGGCCTGCTTGATGGAAAAGAAGGCAATATGGTCGCCGTACTTCCTGTCCCACCCCGCCCGCTTCAGGAGGTCACGAACGGGACCGATGACGCCGGTAAGGACGACGCCGATCTGCTGGTCCGCATATTCGCGCATGATCATATCCAGCGAGTGTACCGCCACGCCGTCGATATCGTATACATCGGCACAGTCTATGACGATCCACTGCAGGTCTTCTTTCTGAAGCACCGCCTCATGGAGTCGTTCCTCAATGAACTTGATGTTTGCAAAGTAGAGGGGACCGTCGATCCGCATGATCAGTGTACGCGGAAAGGTTGCGGCATCGGGGTAGCGTGCCACATTGCGAAAGACGTCCCATGTTTCGATGTACCCCAGTTCGGCACAGTGGGGATAGGCACTCCGGGCGATGAAGACGGCCAGGGAAAAGAGAAAGCCGATGAGGATACCGTGCTCAGGACCCAGTATGAGGGTCGCCGCAAAGGTGAGCACCCAGGTCCAGCCGTCACTCTTTTTTACCTTGAAAAACTCGATGGCATCTCGAGGGGTTATGAGACCGGACACGGCCACGACGATGACCGATGCGAGGACCGCGTTGGGCAGATGGGTGAAGAGGGGCGTGAGAAAGAGGAGGGTCAGCAACACGAGGACCCCCGTCATGACCGACGCCAGGCCCGTCTGTGTGCCCGCTTCGTGATTGATCGCCGTCCGGGAAAAACCGCCCGTCACCGGATATCCCGAAAAAAAGGCACTGGCCATGTTTGCCGCTCCCAGCCCCCGCAACTCCTGATCGGCATCGATCATATAGCCCCGTTTCACGGCCACCATCTTTGCCACCGCTATGGACTCCATAAAACCCACAAAAAATATCACCAGTGCCGCGGGGAAGAGCGCATTAATGATTTCAAACCTGAACACGGGAAGGGACAGCGGGGGAATTCCCGCCGGGACGGTACCCACCGTCCTGACCCCCATGGCACCGAGACCGAGGCTATAGACCGCCAGGGTGCCGGCCACGACGACGAGCAGCGGGGCGGGAAAGAGGGGCATCTTCTTTTTAAAAAAGAGGAGGGTTACTATACTGGCGGCACTGATTCCCAGTGTCAGGACATTCGTGCTTCCCGCATGCTGTGTCGTTTCGACGAGAATCGATATAACCGTATCGCCCGTGATGGTAATGCCCAGCATGTTCTTTATCTGGCTGCAGATGATGATGATCGCCGCAGCCGACGTAAACCCGCTGATAACTGCATGGGAAATAAAGTTAAAGAGGAATCCCATGCGAAATGACCCGAGCAGCACCTGTATGATGCCCACCATCAGTGCCAGCAGGAGCACCATCTCTCTATAGTCGACCGATCCAGGCTGTGCCAGTTTTCCACAGGCACCGGCGACGAGGAGCGATATGACGGCCACTGGCCCGACGCTCAGGTGGCGTGATGAGCCGAAGAGGGCGTAGATGATCAGGGGGACGGTAGCGGCATAGAGCCCCATAACGGGGGGAAGTCCGGCCAGCATGGCATAGGCCATCGCCTGGGGGACGAGCATGACGGCAAGGGTGACACCGCCGATCAGATCGCCCCTGACGTAGTCCCTCTTATAGGTACCGATCCACTCGAATGGAGGCAGAATCTCTCGCAGTGTCATAGCCGCTCCCTATCTAGAGTCCCATCAGTTCGAGCCAGTAGAGAAAGAGTATGAGCATGATCGCCACGGGGATCACGACGGCCCAGGGATTCACCTTCAGGAACCGGGGTATCGTCAGATCACCGAAATCCCCCTTCTGCAGCAGACCGCGCTGCAGCCCCGGGTAGAGATGGGCAAATATGCCGGCACCCGCCATGATACCGATGAGACCGCCGACGAGGACATCGAGCCACCCCTGACCGACGGCACCGGCAATTATCCCCGGACAGTATCCCAGGACTGCGAATCCCACACCAAAGATGAGACCGCCGATGGCGGTGGCGCCCAGAGAACCCGGCTTGGGATGGAGAGTGGCCAGTCCCATGCTGCGCAGGGCATGGACGAGAATCATCCCCATGATAACTGCCGACAGCATGACCTTGAGCACGATAAAGTCAGTCAAGAGTAACTGTCCCAGGATGACATCATAGTTGGTCACGCCCCCTTTCTGGAGGAGAAACCCGAAGCAGATGCCGGTGATGAGTCCCAGGAACAATTGTAATCCATTATTGGAACGAATTTTTTGCAACATGACCGTACCTCCGATCAGTAGATGAGAAAGGCCGTGATGATACCACCGACAAAGAAACAGGCAACGGCAAGCCAGCCACTGAAGGCAAGCTGCAGGGACCCGCTTATGCCGTGACCGCTGGTGCATCCCCCGGCCCACCGCGAACCGAGGCCGACGAGGATACCGCCGGCAAAGGCGGTAATAGTCCGGGCAACGGGCGTATGGCCGAATGCCTGGGACCACATGTCGGGCACCCACAGCAGCTTGAACTGACCGGAAAGCCTGGCCGAGATAAAGGCGCCGATGAATATACCCAGGACAAGCATCCACTCCCAGTCGATGACGGGGGGAAACAGCTTGTAGTAGGGTTTTTCATTCACCTTGCTTCCCCGAAAGAATCGCTCGATCATGCCGCTGGTCCGGGTAAAGGCAGTGGAACAACCGATCGGTTTATCGGACAACAGAAAGGCAAAACAGCTCAGGAGCCCGATACCGATTCCGACGGCATAGGGCGACCATCGTTCTGCATACAACCATTCCATCTCTCTCCTCCTTTTCTATGACATGGTCATCTCCCGTTGTATACCGACAAAACGGGGACCGTGGGGCACGATGCAGACAGGGCATTCGGGACCGAATCCGGCAGCGGTATAACCCGTCATGCCGCCCGATGCATTGGCCACCTTTTCAAAGCCATGCTGTTTCAGAATACTGGCGGCCAGGCTGGACCGGTGCCCGGTGCTGCAGATGAGGACCGTCTCTATGGATTTGTCGAGGTCCTGGTACCGTTCCCGCAGCTGGGGCGCGGGAATGTTGATCGCCCCCTTTATGTGGAATCCCTCATACTCACTGGGCGCCCTGACATCGACGAGGGTGATGCTCGACCCCGCGCTGGAGAGCTCCTTCAACTCGTGCGCCGATACCTGGCTGACGTGGCCCGTGGCAAAGCCGGCGACGGCCCACTCGAACATGCCCCCGGCAAGGTATCCCCTGATGGTGTCGACACCCACCCGGCGCAACCACATCGCCGCCTCGGCGGCCTGGGCATCGGTGGCGGCAACGAGGAAGACGTCACTGCCGGGGGGAAGTACCCATCCTGAAAAGGTTGCAAAGTTTCCACCGAAATCGACATGATAGGACCCGGAGATGTGATGCCCGCCGAAGGAATCGTAGGACCTCGTATCGAGTATCAGGGCATTGTCCCCGGCGACGGCCTCCCGGAAGGCGGCCGGTTCCAGTGCCTTCAGCACGGGGAGGTTGCCTGCCAGTTCCGGTCCCCTGCCGTTGACGGCACTGCACCGTGAAAAGTGATCGGGTGCCGGCGGCATGTTGGTCGTCAGTGAGGCGATGAAGTCTGCCCGATCCCCTATCTGGAGGGCTGCATTGTGCCGTCGTTCATAGCCGATGGTCGATGTCCGCTTCGCCCCCATAGCCCTGCCACAGAGCGAACCGGCACCGTGGGCGGGATAGACCTCGCAGTGATCGGGGAGTTTGAGCAATTTTTCATGGAGACTCACATAGAGCGTGTCGGCCAGCTCCTTCGCCATACCGGGGAAGAGATCGGGCCTCCCCACATCGCCCACGAAGAGGGTATCTCCGCAGAAGACGCTCACCGGTTCGTGTCCCCGGGCCGTATCGACGACGACGTAGGAGATGTGCTCGGGGGTGTGCCCCGGTGTCTCCAGGACGCTGATCCGCATGTCGTCCAGTTCGAAGGTGTCACCTTCGACGAGGGAGACATGGTCAAAGGCACAGTGACCCGCCTTGGGCGCGTAAATCCGGGCCCCCGTCCGTTTCGCCAGGTCAAGGTGACCCGAGACGAAATCGGCATGGAGGTGGGTCTCCAGTATGTGGGTAATCTTCATACCCAGAGCGTGAGCGGCATCGAGATAGACATCGACATCTCTCCGGGGATCGATGACGGCGCAGTTCCCGGTACCGCCAAGCAGGTAGGAACTGTGTGCAATCCCCTTTACAAAAAACTGTTGAACGATCATAAAAGACCTCCCTGGTAACATTTTTTGCAACAGGAGTTGGAAAACAACAATCTCAAGCGGAATCATGTCAGATAAAGAATGGATAATCGATGGTATTCTACGGGCAAATTACCTTTGATGCAAGCACTAATGGGCCGGTGATGGAAAATCGAATTCGCAATGCGCCCGCTGAGAACAGGGAAAGAGTCACCCCCGGATAATTTGCACATATCATCATTGACAATATGTCCCCGTTACACTAGATACAGAGTCAATCGGCACATACCGGGAACAACATCCGCATACCGATGGCTGCGGAACAAAGGGAAAAGGAGTAACACACAATCATGGCAAAATGTCCCTGCGGATCAAAGAAATCCTATGGCAAATGCTGCGAACCGATCATCACGGGCACCAGACCTGCAGACACGGCGGAAGAGTTACTGCGCGCCCGCTACACGGCACATGTCAGGAAAGATATAGATTACATCATGAACACCGTCCACCCGGCAAAGAGAAAGTCGAGCGAACGGAAGGGCATCGAAGAGTGGTCTGAAAACACCGAGTGGCGGAAACTGGAAGTCATCGAAGTCATCAAGGGCGGTCCCGCCGACAGCGAGGGGCGCATCGAGTTCAAGGCCCAGTACAAGGGCGAAAAGGGTGATGAGATACACCACGAGCTGTCACGGTTCAAGAAATCACAGGATCAGTGGTTCTTCTTCGACGGCAAGACGGCCACGCACAAACAGGTCACCCGTGCGACGCCGAAGGTCGGGAGGAACGATCCCTGCCCCTGCGGCAGCGGGAAGAAGTACAAAAAGTGCTGCGGCAGATAGACGACGGGTGAGGCCTGCGCCGTTTAGTGTCCCCGCAGCACACCGCTGGGGATGGACGTTCCGCGTGCCACAGAAACGGGGGGATGATCCTTCTTCCCCAGCAGGAGGCCCACCGCGACAAACACGATGGCCGCACAGACGGCGCCGAAGGTCTTGTCCACCGTAAAGAGACCGATCCTTCCGGCGATGAGACACACAAATATGGTCAGTGTCCCCCCGACAAAGGCGAGCTTGACACCCAGACCGTTGATAAACCTGCTCCCATAGATCCCCAGGACGATGACGATGGCCCCGATGGCACGAATGGCATAGGACACATAGGCCGCGTCAATGATGGCCTTCTTGTGAAATATCAGGGCCAGGGGAATAATGATGAAATTGATGAGGATCACCAGGTTCCTCGATGTACGCAATATCTGTTGATCATCGGCCCCTTCATGCATTAATCCGGCATAGATATCCTTGGCGACGATGGTGACGACGGCAAAATTGACGGGACCAACGGTGGACAATATGGCGGCAAGGATGCCGGCAAGGGCCAGTCCGCCGAAGATGGGGTGAATGAAGGACGGTGTGGTCAAAAGCCGGGGGAGGACCATCTTGACATCCGTCAGTGTGGTAACGTCAAAGAAGATCCCCGTCTTGGCAATGAGCCCCAGCAGGGCGATCATGACGCCGAAGGGTGCGATGATCAGTGCCGACGCGATGGCGGCCCGCTTTGCCACGGAGGGATTCTTCGCCGCAAAGATGGGCTGAATGCTGGCCTGTCCCGCCATGCCGCCCAGGATACCGCCCAGCAGCAGGCTGAAGGCGTAGGAGAGACCGGCGCTGAAGGGGTTATAGAGATTGACGGGCGATCCCAGCACAACGAGATGTCCCTTCAGTGCCGCAAGGCCGCCCACCTTGATAAGTCCCGTACAGACGGCAATGCCGATACCGCCGAACATGACGATCACGTGAAAGACGCTGGTAATGGCCAGGGCATGGAGCCCCCCGATATAGGTATAGGTAGTGATAATGATCGCCGACAGGAAGATACCCCAGATCCATGACATGCCGAAGAGCGTCGATATGACGCTGGAACAGGTCTGCAACTGGATATAGGCGAGGGTGATGTAGGCGATGAGAAAGGCGACGGCCGAGATGTGCCGGCATCTCCGGTCAAAGAGATGCTCTATCATCTCACTTACGGTGTGGACCTCTTTCCGGCGGTAGTGGGTGGCCACGGTAAAACCGATGATGATCATGCCCAGTGATGTGGCAAAATTGTAGAGGATGGGCTGCAGCGTCCCCGTCGTAAAGGCCTTTTCGCTCACCCCGATGGTGCTCATACCGCCGAGCCACTCCGAGGCCACGACGACGGCACAGGTCACAATCCCCAGATTGCGACCGGCAATGAGAAAATCCGCCGAGGAACGACTGGCGAGCTTTTTGGTAAAGAGGGAAATACCCATGACAAAGAGAAAATAGGAAAAAACGATCACCGCATAGACACTGAACATCGTACAACTCCTTTGCACGTGGATTATTCGGACGAGAGGCAACATGCAATCCGATGATAACGAGAGATCAGGTTCCGGTTCCAGTCAGCACGTAACGGGCGCGACTATTGCAATGAACGATGGGCCTGCTGCGCGACATTCATTCCCATGAACGATCACCGCAGGGGGGGTATCTATGCACAAAGAGGGTCAAAATGCAACAACGAATTACCACGGACAGAAAGGGTCAACCACAGTGTTCCGCACCATACCCTGCCTGTGCCGGATCGATCGGTACACACAGAGTGTTGCACTGGAGACCATAACAGACGACACCGGCAGATATGCCGACGACTCTCCGGATTCTTGCATCGCTCGACAATCCGTGCTTTCACTGCCGGCCCACCAGAGGCAGGGGGGAAACGGCCCTCCGGTACCGCCGCGTGACTGCGCTGCCAGCCATCATGCCTCGCCCCATCCGCAGATCCTTTGGTGGTCAATGTCTTAAACCGGTGCACCATATCGGATACTGACATGGCTGGTCTGCGGAATTCCCCCTTCGGGATAATGGCCTCGCCGGGGCATCCCCATGGATGCCCCGGGTTTTGTATTGCCGTTCATTGACCGGGCAGGCACAGGCCTGCCCCTGCGGATAGGGTGCCATGTCTGTTGGTTCCCCATTATACGACCATTCATCACATGGTTCCGCATTTCGTGCATTGCCGAAACCGGGTTTCATACAAATGGCAATTGACATTCCAGCCCGGCCATGCTACCGATTTATAAAACAAACACTGCCTGTTAGAATACCTTTCTTTTTCTGACATAAATGATTGCGCGATCAGAGATCCGGCTCATGCAAGGTGGAGCAAGACATATGGAAAAGCAATCAATGATACTCTCACGGCTGGCCGTCGCTGTCTTGACCCTGCTTTGTGCCCCGGTGCATGCCGAGGACGCGGCCACACTGGTCACTGACGCCGTCAATTACTACCGGGGGCTGGCCTCCTATGCGGTGATCGATATGACCATACACCGCCCCGACTGGGAGCGCACCATGACCATCAGGGCCTGGACGAAGGGGCAGAAGGACAGCCTCTTCACCATCACAGCGCCCCCCAAGGACCGGGGAAACGGGACCCTGAAGAAGGGCAAGGAGATGTGGACCTTCAATCCCCGGGTGAACCGCGTCATCAAGCTCCCCCCGTCGATGATGTCCCAGTCCTGGATGGGCTCCGATTTTTCCAACAACGACCTGGCCAAGTCGGACAGCATCATCGACGATTACACCCACGAGATTTCGGCAACGGAAGTGCACGACGGGAAGAAGGTCTTTGTCATTACATCGATGCCCACACCCGATGCGCCCGTGGTGTGGGGGATGCAGAAGCTCCGGATCCGTGAGGATCTCATCTTTCTCAGCCAGGAGTTCTATGACGAAGACCTCCTCCTCGTCAAGGCCATGGCCGGCACCGCCATAGAGATGATGGGGGGCAGGCTCTTCCCCCGCATCTGGAAGATGCAGAAGGCGGAAGAGGAGGATGAGTACACGATGCTCGAATACCGGGAACTTTCGTTCAGGGAGAGTCTTCCGGGCAGCCGGTTTACCCTTTCCGCGCTGAAGAACCCGGGGAGGTAGGTGTCGATGGAAATCAAAATGGCCTGGCGGAATATATGGCGCAATGCCCGGCGGTCCGTCCTGACCATCCTCGCCATCCTCTTTGCCACCATGCTCCTCGTCTTCATGCTCTCCTTTCAGTTCGGTTCCTACGACACCATGATCAACACGGCAGTCAAGGTCCATACCGGTCACGTACAGGTGCAGGCCCGGGAGTACCGCGACAGGATGGATATTCGTCTGGCCGTGCCGGACCCGGGGGCCCTCGGCGATTTCATCGGGAATATCGCCGGCATTGCCGCCTCTACGTCCCGGGCAAACGCCTTTTCCCTCGTCTCTTCCCGTGACCGGACCTATGGTGTCCTCGTGACGGGCATAGACCCTGACGGGGAGGCGGCGGTCTCAACGCTGAAACAACTGGTACGGAAAGGCGACTATCTCGCGCCGGGAGATACCGACAGGGCATTGGTGGGCGCGCTTCTGGCGAGGAATCTCAAGGTCGATATCGGCGACGAACTGATCGTCCTGGGCCAGGGGCGCGACGGTTCCGTTGCCGCCGCGGCCCTGACGGTGAAGGGAATCTTCAGCTCCGGCGAGGACCGCTTCGACCGCAACTCCATCCAGATGCCCCTTCCCTACTTTCAGGAGGTCTTTGCCATGGGCGGCGCCGTCCATGAGGTGGTGATCCTTGGCAGATCACTGAAAGAGGTGGCGGGGATCAAGGGGGAACTGGGAGGGGTCGTCAGTGACATGGACACCGACGGGAGGCTTGCCGTCCTCGACTGGATGGAACTCATGCCCGGTCTCGTCCAGTCCATTAAGCTCGATCTCTTCAGCGGGCTCATCATGTATGTCATCCTCATCGTGGTGGTCGCCTTCAGTATCCTCAATACCTTTCTCATGGCGATTTTCGAGCGGCAGCGGGAATTCGGCGTCATCATGGCCATCGGCATGACACCGCGCCGTCTCATGCAGTGCCTCTTCCTCGAATCGGCCATGATCACCCTGGTCGGCATCGTCCTCGGCATTGTTTCCGGGAGTCTGGTGACCTGGTATTTTCAGGTCCACGGCATACTGATTTCGGGGGCCTCGGAGGTGCTCAGCCAGTTCGGACTGCCCGACAGGCTGTACCCGCAGCTCTCCGTACTCTCCATATCCATTGGGGCGGGCATCGTCCTTGTGATAACGATCCTGACGGCCATCTACCCGGTCATAAAGGTCAGGCGTCTGCGGCCCGTCGAGGCAATGACGGCGGTCTAACTGAGGAGTGGAAATGTATATCCAGATGGGGTGGCGAAATATCTGGCGGAACCCCCGCCGGACCATGGTCATCATGACGGCCGTCATCATCGGCGTCTGGGCCATGATCGTTCTGGGGGCACTGATGCGCGGCATCTCGGAGCAGATGGTCCGAAACGGCATCTCGACCCTGACGGGGCACATCCAGGTCCACCAGAGGGATTACCGGAAGGACCCCGTCATCGAAAACAGCATACACGACCCGGAGAAAGTCACCACGGCGCTCACCGAGACCCTCCCCCCGGACGCCCGGTGGGCCGCCCGTATCCGTGTCGATGCCATTGCCAGCAACGCGAGACACTCGGGCGGCGTCACCCTCGTGGGCATCGATCCCGGCAGTGAGGCCGCCCTGTCATTCATCGGCGAGGCGGTGACAGAGGGACGGTATCTGAGGGCCGACGATATACACGGCATCATTGCGGGCAGGGCCCTGGTGGAGAAGTTCGAGACCAGGCTGGGACGCAAACTGGTCTTGATGTCGCAGGATACCGAGCGGGACATCGCCTCGCGGGCCTTCCGGATCACGGGCATATTCAGGACCGAGCTGGAGGCCACGGAAAAGCAGTTTGTCTTCGTCACCATGGACGCGGCCCGGAAGATGCTGAAGCTGGGGGATGAGATCTCCGAGGTATCCATCCTCCTTGCCGATCACGAGGACTCGGACCGTGTCGCCCATGCCCTGCGAGAGATGCTCCCCGCCGATTCCTATGACGTGGAGACCTGGCGGGGACTCCTCCCCTTCATCACGGCCATACTGAAGATGTACGACTGGTTCATCTACCTCTGGTTTCTCATCATCTTTATCGCCATGGGCTTCGGCATCGTCAACACCATACTCATGGCGGTATTCGAGCGCATCAGGGAATTCGGCCTTTTAAAGGCCCTGGGCATGAAACCCCGGTGGATCGTCCAGGAGGTCCTGACGGAATCCTTCTTCCTCCTGTTACTGGGCGCGGCGGCGGGCAACGCCCTCGGCTTTCTCACCATCTTCGCCCTGGCCGATACGGGAATAGACCTCTCCGCCCTGGCCGCGGGGCTGGAATTCGCGGGGATGTCACGGGTCATCTATCCCTTCATACTGGTCAGCGATATCGTGGCGGCCAACCTCGTTGTCCTCATACTGGGACTCGCCGTCAGTGCCTACCCGGCAGTCAAGGCCGCCCGGGTCACCCCCGTGAAGGCCATGGCGCAGACATAGGAAGGGGTCAGGGGGCCACAGGGTCCCTGGCCGGTTCAATCCCGTAGATTGAACCATGAAAATACGTTTCGGAGACAACCTATGAACATCGTGGAATGCAGTGACGTAACAAAGGTATACCATCAGGGGAAGGTCGACGTCCACGCACTGCGGGGCGTCACCCTTACCGTTCAGGAAGGGGGCTTCATCGCCCTGGCGGGCCCGTCGGGCTCGGGAAAGACCACCCTCCTGAACATCATAGGCGGTCTCGATTCTGCCGATTCGGGCAGCATCACACTGGACGGCAACAGTATCAATGAGATGAGCCAGTCAAAACTGGCCCACCTCCGGCTCCACAACGTGGGATTCGTCTTCCAGGCCTACAATCTCATCCCTGTCCTCTCGGCCATTGAGAATGTCGAATTTGTCATGCTCCTCCAGGGGGTCCCCGCGGCGGAGCGAAAAGAGCGGGCCATGACCGTCCTCGAGGATGTGGGCCTCAAGGACGAATGCAACCGGCGTCCCGCCGAACTCTCGGGGGGGCAGCAGCAGCGCGTCGCCGTCGCCCGGGCCATCGTGTCCGATCCCTCCATCGTCCTGGCCGACGAACCGACGGCGAATCTCGATTCACAGACGGGGAAGGAACTCATGGAGATGATGCGGGAGATGAACGAAAAGAAGCGTGTCACCTTCGTCTTTTCAACGCATGATCAGATGGTGATGGACTATGCCCGGCGGCTCGTCCTCATCAGGGACGGCCTAGTGGCCGATGATCAGGTAAAGGAATGATCCCATCGTGAAGAGACCGTCTCACAGCCTTGTGATTGCCGGGGTTCTCGTGATCGCCCTCGTCCTCGGAAGGGGGGTACCGCCGTCGGCACTGGCCGACGCCGGCACCGCACCGGTCCGGTCAGAGACTACCCACAGCCTCTTCAGCACCATAGAGACCGAATGGGGCGGCTATATAAAATCCCGCGGCACCGCCTCATGGCCCGGCGACGGCACCGTCTACAGTCTCGTGGGGAGGGGGACCTACTACGACGGCAGCGCCGAGGGCCGTCTCACCAACCGTACCTATCTCGGCTCATCGATCTCCCTCGACACACACTACGAAATGATCATGACGGGAGGCGATACGAGGAGGAGACAGAAGACACTGGAAAAAATCTTCGCCGGCACCGTCGTAGAAAACTACCTGTCAGGCGCCGTCAGCGACAAGCGCCGCCTCATGGACCTCACGAAGACCGTGAAGAATCGTGACACCTATACCATCTATCATCGCCTCGACCGCCTTGCCCTCACGGTCCGGCAGGGGCAATCGGTCTTTCGTCTGGGACGGCAGGCCGTCACCTGGGGAAACGGCTTTCTCTTCAACCCCATGGACCTCTGCAACCCCTTCGCCCCCACCGATATAGAACGGGAATACAAGATGGGCGACGATATGGCCCATGCCCAGATTGCCTTCGGTGAATCGGGCGACGCCCAGCTCCTCTATGTCCCGCGGCGCGATCCGGCAACGGGGAAGGTGAAGGGGAGCCAGGACTCAGTGGCGGGAAAGATCCATGTCGCCAAGGGAACGACGGAGTTCGATATCATGGCGGCACAGCACTTTCAGGAAGAGGTCGTCGGCGCGGGAGCCGCGGGATATCTCGGTGATACGGCATGGCGCCTCGATGCCACGTGGACCATGACCGATGACCAGTGCGACGAGAGTGACTATCTTGCCATGGTCGCCAACGTGGATTATTCCTGGGTCTGGTGGAACAGGAATTTCTACGGCTTTGTGGAGGCCTTCTACAACGGCCTGGGCAATGACGACTACGCCCAATCCGCCGCCGATACCGACATAATCGAGCGCAGGAACCGCGGGGAACTCTTCACGCTGGGACGCTGGTACCTGGGCGGGAACATCAGGATGGAGGTCCATCCCCTGGTCAATGTCTTCCTCACCGTCATCAACAACATGGATGACCCCTCGGGCATCGTCCAGCCCCGCCTCACCTGGGACATCACGCAGGACCTGCAGCTCACCTGCGGCGGGAATATATTTTACGGCGGCAAGGGCACCGAATACGGCGGCTTCACACTATCCTCCCCCGCTATCATGATCGAAACACCCGACAGCGCCTACCTGTGGCTTGCGTGGTACTTTTAGAATTGGGGTTAAAGCTTGAGGGAAAGGAAGTATTTTTTAAAAACCTTTTCAGTGCACTTGTAGCAAGAATTCCCTGGGGAATATGGGAAACGGCACTCTATTTCCTCCGGGGTGTGAGTGAATTAAGTACACTGTCCCCGGAATTGTCCCCGGAATTCACCCGTCCCTTGTCTCCCCGCTGACCTGTATCAATAATTAAGTAAGGTGTCCCCCGAATTACAATGTATTCTTTTGCATCCTTTTAAGCGGTGCCATAAACGGAATCCAGGATCACTTCCGGGTGTTTTGAAGCAACCAACAGTAAGATCCTTGCCGGACCTTCGGGCTTCCTCCTACCTTGTTCCCAGTTTCTCAGTGTAGCGGGACTTATACCCAGTAACTGAGCAAACTTGTTTTGGGATAATCCATATTTTGCTCGAATTGCACGGACATCCGGATTCTCGAAATCAAACTCACGCCCGGCTTTTCGCTCACCACGAATAATTTCACCGCCCTGTTGTACGCTTTCCAAAAGTTCTTGAAATAATGCATCCTTCATTGCAACTCACTCTCTACTATTGATTGTAATACTCTTAACTGAGCTTTCGTCAAATCATCTTTTTCTTTCTTTGTATAGATCAAAAGCATTAACACATTGTCCTGCTCTTTAAACCAATAATATATGACACGAGAACCACCCCTCTTACCTCTGCCTGATCCAGACCAACGCAATTTACGGATACCGCCGCTGCCTTGCATGATTTTTCCTGATTCCGGATTGAGGACCAACGCATTCTGCAGTGCCCGATATTCTTCATCATCAAGAATTTCTCTGACTCTTTTTGAAAATATTGGTGTCTCAATTATTTTCATGCTTAATTATACGCCAATGACGTACCGCATGCAAGCAATAATAAAAAACCCCGTCACTGTGTGTGAAACGGGGTTTGTGTTTTGGTCAGCTCATACATCCCTCTTCTTTTACGGATATTGGGATTAATGCTCCGAATTGTGATCCCTGTTATGTTTAGGATAACTTGTATGCGTTATGACTGATCATACTCCTTGAAAGATATTTATCAAGATATTACAGCACTATCTGCCCTCTCAGGCACCGGAAAAACTCTTAATGTTTAGCACCGGGACAGTCCCTTGGGGACCCCTCAGTCTCCCGGTACAGGTATTCAGCAATGTTGGCAATGCTGCCTTTTTGCCTGAATGATTGAAGTTCGGGCAATATGTTATTGGAAATGCACGCTTTTCCGTGCAACAGGAATGCCTCGATGAATTATGCACGATCGCTATTCAGCAGATTTGCCAATGCTGGCATCTCTGCTAAATGCAAATTATTATTGTACCTTCTACAGATATGGGAGGCGTCCCTCTATTTCCCTGGGTCATTATGTCCCCCTTACCCCTGCTTCAAGGCTACTATCAGGGAATTGACCTTTTGCCTGGCATCGTTGAATACTCCTGAAAGATTCAGGGAATGATTGGCGAAGATGTCCCCCGGATCTCCGTTAAATACGATCAGGGGTTCAAAATCACATCTTTTGAGATTCTCAACAATTTTATCAAGCAATATGACTGAATTTTTGTCAGTCAGGACATCAATGAAGTCGATTCGAATGGCCTCAAATGATTCCAGGAGTGCATGGGCGACACCCTGAGCATAATAGAAATTGTCGTCAATGCGATACCAGGGGATATCGGTGTCGATCATCTCGGATGCCTTACTATTGGCTTTGGCATCCTCAGTCACGACCGTGTTCAAGTCATGAGGGGCATTGATCAGCCTTGTATTCACCCCACCCATCAGAGAGGTATACTGACTCAGAAGCTCAGCCAGATTGTCGGCCCGTGGATAAAAGTGAGATTCCCCGGTCAGAAGATTCTTTTCAAATATTTCCAGGTCCTTGTAAGCTTTCTTCCATTTGCTTTCCGAAGACGGGAACCACCACTTATAAGGGTCATTGGAAAGAGCGGTAAAGGCCGCTTCGGCTGATGGATCAAGCCTGTCTGTTGTGCGCATGCGTGAAAGGTTATCCCTCAGGACCCGGATGTTATACCGGACAACTTCCAATTCTCCGATCTGAAAGTGTGGCATATTATCCAAAAGGACCGTGGGCCAAAAAATGTCATTGGGCAACCAGTTCATGTACATTTGCTGGATCATGGCCTTATTTTTCAAGATGAAGGCATCGCCTTTGACCTGGCTGTCCAGGTTGCCAAGTCTAATTCTATCCGGCTTTCCGGAGTTTATAGCCATAACAAAGATAACAAAGGCAAAAAATGCCAAAACAACCAGAAATATAGCAATTTTTACTGTCTTTTTTTTCTTTTCTTGAGAGATCTTTTCCATAATATTTTATCCCCCCGCCTCAGCGGATATCCCCAATATGAGACTGTTATTATTCCCCTATGATCTTGACGAGCACGCGTTTTTTCTCCCACCGTCGAACTCGCCATAAAAAACCTGTTCCCACCGGCCGAAGTCAAGTCTACCGTCGGTAACGGCTACTACTACATCGCGCGCACAACCTGCCTTTTCATATGGGCATCGGCATTGTCCTCGCTGACATTGTGCCTGTACTGCGAGACAGGCTCATGAGGAGCCAGTTTTTCCAGCAAGACCTCATAGTCATGATGCAGTCCGGATTCATCGTCATTACTGAATACTGCTGTCGTTATGTGCATTGGATTAGAGAGCACGAGGCCTTCTTTGATACCGCTTTGCTCCTGTGCATAGTCCTGCGAAAACTGCCACCTGTTCCTGAAATAACTTTACCACGTTTCAATCATCCACTTCCCGTGTAGACATCAATACCAAAGTGGCAGGTTTGGGTCAATTATTCGTCGCAGATTGGGGGGCGATTCTTTATCCCCTGTGACACCGTTCGACTGTGACTTACCATTCGGTGAGGAGTTGCCTGATTGTTTCTTTCAACCGGTCAGGCGCATGGTGCTCGAATTGCTCGGCGATGTGCCGCTTGGTTGCCTTCAGTTGCGGTTCGTTGATGATCACGGACTGCCCCGTCTTTCCCTTCAACTTCAGGCCTTTCTGGAGCTGTCGCGGCATGGGGATTCCTGCTCGCATGACAGGGACGTATTCGTCGGAAAAGTCCATCGATTGAAGAGACTCCCATGTCATCGAATTTTTCTCAGTCAGGCTGTCGACGTGGATTCCTTCGGAGTCAACGGCGACACTCTGTGAGGTAAAGCGGCTGGTAAAGAGCGTAACGACGGGGATGCCGGCACAGAAGAAAAAGGTGCCCATGAAGAGGATGAAGTCTTCCTCAATAATCGGAGTGATAAACATCGTCTTTGCCAGGACGATGTTTGCAAGCATGTAGGCGGCAGGGACGGCGAAGAGCAGGGTTATGACATCGTAGAGGACGGCAATGCCCCGGGGATTGACCATGATCCCGCCTTTTCGGAAATAGAGCCGCCTCATGAGGAGCAGTCCCATCAAAAGAAAGACAACTCCGATTCCCTTCAGTGTCATGCGGAGACCGGGGACCCTCCCCTCCATGGTGATGACATCCCAGCCGAACTCCGGCCCGTAGAAGGTGCCCTTGAATGTGAAGGTCTGGGAATCTACCAGCGGATCGAGGTACCGGTCCACCATGCGATCCCACTCTCCTTTCGGTATGGTGGCCGGCTCGCGCCCCGGCTCATCACCGGCATCGAGACCCTCTACGACAGCGGCGATGGCCGGATACCCGGCCAGATCCGATTCGGTAAGCTCCCTGATGTGGGGATTGTATCGGCCCAGATAGGTGAAGCGGGCGCTGTCAGGGGCATCTTTTCCCGCCTGCTCTTCTTTCCCGGTGGAACAGGCAATCAGACCTTCTCTGAAAAGGACGAGGCGCCATGGCGATGTTCCCTGCAGGACAGCATCCTGGAACCTGTTCCACTCCTCGAGATCGGCGGCGTCACTGGTCCAGTCTTTACCAAGGCCTATAAATACCCGCCACAGGTCGGGGTAGTCATCGGGATTCAGTTCGGGGCCGGTAATGTCCCTGATCTCCATCCCGGGGAACCGGGCACCTATCCTATCGGGGTTAAGCAGTTCCTCTTTCTGTAATGACACGGACTCCCCTTCGATGGTCCCGGAGCGGGTATCATTGAAGGGAAGCAAGAGCAACGCGATACCGATCGATATCGATGCCAGTGCACATACTCTCCGCAACCAGACTTTCATGTTCGAATCCACCCGGCCAATAATTCACTCGCTCGTGACCGTTAACACCGGGACAGTCCCTGGAGAAAACAGTGTGCGTTCTCGAACCGTCCCCCGGCAATGGTATTCAGCCATTTCGGCACTACTGCTATTTTTACTAAATGATCGCAAGTCATGTGCCATATTACTGGAAATGTATGCTATTCAATGAAAGTAAATACCGCACCCATTTATACAAAGCCGGCATTTGGCCAAATGGCACATTATGATTGCACAAGCTACGAATAACTTGGAAGTGTATGTCTCGATCTCACCATAGTGGAATAGTATTGAAAGCGTGCTTCAATGTTCTACCGAATGGTTATGATATTTTTATAGAAGTTCTATGAAGGCGTCTAGAGGCAATTGTGCCTGCTTTAAAATATGCGAAAGGGTCGATCGTTTGATGGGTCGATGGGCAGGAACTATTAGTTTCAAGGTTTCTGTAGATGTGCGCTTTTGCAATCGGACATGACTTCCTTTTTGCCTGACTACTACCCATCCATCTCGACGTAATGCCTTGATAACTTTTTCATAATGGAGGCTTGGCACTTTGGTCATAGAGCAATTTCCATCAATTCTGCATTAGGAAGAAAATCAAAATCATCTTCGACAGGTTCAAGATACAGCTCGATAGCCTCCTGAATGTTGGCCAAAGCCTCTTCTTTTGAATCACCCTCGCTTATACAACCGGGCAAGGATGGCACGGAAGCTGTAAAGCCACCCTCTTCGCTTGGTTCCAATAGGACTTTTAATTTCATTGTTTTACCTCTATCTTTCATTGGATTATCTCGTGTTTTATTATATCTTATTACTTAATATTCATCAACTTTGAGGATTAACAGGGTTGAGGATCAGGTCTTGCCTTTTGCTACTCCAGATCATCTTGATCATCGTATGTATCCAGGAAGACCTGAAACTTCTCGAACAGGCGGTCGAGTTCTTTCTGGAGTTTTCTGTTTTCTGAATGATTGGCCGCAGCCGCTATGTAGCCCTGAATTTCCTCGATTTCATCCAGAGACAACAAAACCTTGATCCGTTTGCCCGCTACGGCGGCAACCCTCGCAAAATCAGGATCACAGAAGGTCTCGTCACGGATGATATCTCGTTCATGGAAGGTCAGCGTCACAGGTATTTTCGTTCCGTAGGGTATTTTTTGTATCATGTGCCCTCTCAACAAATTGTGGTCTATATTCTCAGTCCACAGTACTATGCATATTTTACCCGGCTGTGCAAGATCGGCATTCAGCAGTTGTATCACTGACGGCATGGCGACTACAGGATAAATTAGTGATGTCGCCTGAACTGTTCTGTGGTAAAAGGGCAGGCAATGTTATACTCCTTCTCGCCGATCGCAGAGGTACGCACATGGAAGAACAATTATCGTTATTCGATGAAAAACATATCCTCTTAAACACCGGAACCTCAGAATTGATTAGCCTTCATCTGGAGAGTGCACGAAAGACATTCCAACGGTATAAGGACATATACGGCGACAGCAACAACATGCAATCCAAATTGAAAATCGTCG
>Ga0272441_10000929_pt1 | contig 64041 bp, 62 predicted proteins | sample SSMProp6N_FD_193582 | JGI IMG/M metagenome (GOLD analysis project Ga0272441, IMG submission 193582) | Marine sediment archaeal communities from Little Sippewissett salt marsh, Falmouth, MA, United States - SSM-Prop-6N | ecosystem: Environmental > Aquatic > Marine > Wetlands > Sediment ... | reverse complement strand
ACTAACTCGGTCCAGGTCTTTATCCCTGAACGTTAAATTGACGGATGTTGTTATTTCTTTTGTACATGCTCCCCCTTTCGTCATAATCAGGGGAGCTACGCTGTCTGTCAATATGTCAATGAACTTCCTTACTCTCTCGCCCCCTAAAAAACATCTCTCAGTTCCCTCGAAAAGCGGGTGCAAATATAAAGGGGTTTTTTAATAAAACAATTAAAAAACACGCTTATTTTTTTCTTTTTTTTCGAGCCAAATGCTAAGGGGCTTAGCCTTAACAATTTGATGAAAAGATCTTCGGGAAAAGGACTTTAAATATAGGAAAAATTTCCTGTAGCCTCCAACTAATTATTTTTCTTTTTTGCAGCACCCCATTTGTTGGAAAGGGAGGCGTAGTCGTAGTCGAGTACCGATTCCTGCCGCTCGAGTTTGCCCGAAGCAAAAGCGCGCTGCAGAATGTCTTCAATCAGGTAGTCTTCGTGAACCGTCTCCGGATGGTACTCTTCCTTAATACTTATCTTAAATATCTTCGCCGTATTCTGATACCAGAAGGCCCGCCACCCACTGCGCAATTCTTTCACCAGATCAAAGGCTGTTTCCCCCGTCTGCCTGTAGATAAGTTTTACAAGGATTTGTCCCTCGGTCCGTGTGAGCTTCTTCAGTTCTGCAGAAAATTCCTCTTCGATATACCGCTGGACCGTCTTGGTGTACTTCCTGCGCTTTCCTTTAGACTTGATACGGGCCAGGCGCTCATTTAAGGTCATCAGGCGGTCGGAAGCCAATTTAGCATAAGGATATACCTTGAGGGTTTTTCTGCGGAGAATGTAGTAGCGCAGTTTATCGTCGTAGGAGTTGAATTTCAGTCGGCCAAACAAAAAGACTTCCTCGAGTTCAATAGAGCTACGCGCAATAGAATCCCCCTCCACAATGATCATTTTTTCCTGAAGCGAATCCAGTGGATGGTCAGGAAGCTGGGCACAAAGACCGAGAGGCAGTACCAGGATAAAAATAAATCGAAACAGACCCCGTATATTCATATGACACATTACCCAAACCAAAAGTACATAATACCGTATGGAATGGGTGCTAAATAAAAGTGAATATTACTAAGTTTGCAGGAAACACATACTTATGAAAACGAATGCCATTCTGACTAAAGATGCGCTTGATTTTTTTGAAAAATACCTGAACAACCCGTCGCCTACCGGTCATGAATGGGAAGGACAGAAAATTTGGATGTCCTATCTCAAACCCTACGTAGACACCTTTCTCACCGACACCTATGGGACTGCAGTGGGGGTTATCAACCCGGACGCGCCTTATAAAGTAGTTATTGAGGGCCACTCCGATGAGATCTCCTGGTATGTGAATTACATTACGGATGACGGGCTGATTTACGTAATCCGAAACGGTGGGAGCGACCACCAGATAGCCCCTTCCAAATGGGTTCAAATCCATACAGACAAGGGTATTGTCGAGGGTGTTTTTGGATGGCCGGCCATCCACACCCGTGACAAAAGCAAAGAAGAACCCCCCAAACTGGACAATATATTTATTGATATTGGCGCAAAAGACAAACAGGAAGTCGAAAAAATGGGCGTACATGTAGGATGCGTAATCACCTATCCGGATACCTTTAAAGTCCTGAATAAAGACAAATTTGTGTGCCGTGCTATTGACAACAGAGCAGGTGGTTTTATGATTGCACAGGTGGCGCGCCTGCTCTCGGAAAACAACATCACCCTGCCTTTCGGACTTTATATTACCAATTCGGTACAAGAGGAAATAGGCCTTCGCGGAGCTGAGATGATCACGGCGAGAATTCGCCCAAATGCCGCTATCATAACCGATGTATGTCACGATACCACCACTCCGATGATCGAGAAGAAAAAAGAAGGACATATTGAAATCGGGAAGGGGCCTGTTGTTTCCTATGCTCCGGCTATCCAACACAAACTCAGGGATCGTATTATAGAATCGGCCAATAAAAATAAAATTCCGTTCCAGCGTTTGGCCGCCTCCAGGGCGACCGGTACGGATACTGATGCATTCGCATACAGCAACGGAGGGGTGGCCTCGGCCCTTATCTCACTCCCACTCCGCTATATGCACACCACAGTAGAGATGGTACATAAAGAAGATGTCGCCAATGTCATTCGTTTGATCTACGAAACCCTGTTAAACCTCAGGGATGGAGAAACATTCAGCTATTTTGAATAAAATAGCCTGGTGATTCTTGAGTTATGGACGAAAATATTGAGATTTGGGATGAGTCCGGAAAACCCACAGGGAGGACAGCCTTAAAGTCTGAAGCCCACAAAAACGGGTGGTTCCACCCGACGATTCACCTGTGGCTGTACACACGTGCAGGGCAGGTGCTCCTGCAGAAAAGGGCTGAAGATAAAGATACCTTTCCGGGGCTTTGGGATGTCTCCGTGGCCGGGCATATACTCGATGGGGAGACTCCACTTGCAGGCGCTTTAAGGGAAACCAGGGAGGAGATCGGATTATTCCTCGACGCGAACCAACTGGAATTTTTGGGAAGATTCACTTCTGAACAAAAACACCCGGGAGGAATCCACGATCGTGAATTTCAATATGTTTATCTCGCTGAACTCCCGGTACCGCTTGAGGAATTGACAGGGAACCCGGAGGAAGTAGCCGCCCTGGAATTGCGATCCTTACTCCGCCTGACGGAAGAGCTATGGGGCATGGCAGCTGCGGCGGGCTATGTGCCCCATTCCAGGACGTATTACAAGGCTGTGTTTACAGCCCTGCAATCACGAGTTTAAAAGGCTGGCAAAAGTCTGCCAGTCATCCTGTGCATAAGTTTTTTGCTGCCCCGTTTCCATATCCTTCACCGTGAATTGACCCTCGCGCAGTTCATCCGCCCCAATGAGAATCACATAGGGAAATCCGCGTTTATCTGCGTACTTAAATTGTTTGGCTACTTTGACGGGATCCGGATATAGGTCTGCCGCAATACCTGAATCGCGAAGTTGCATAACGAGTTTCAGGGCCGCCCTGCTCTCCTGCTCACCGAAATTCAAACAGAATACTTCTACTGTCTGATTCAGGGCAACAGGAAAAAGACCGAGTTCTTCCATCACCAGATAAATTCGGTCCAGGCCAAAAGATATTCCTACCCCACTGACATCCCTGAGCCCGAAAATACCGGTAAGATCATCGTATCGGCCACCTCCGCCAATAGAACCCATGGGCACCCCGGGCGGAGCACTCACTTCAAAAATGGCACCGGTGTAATAATTCAGCCCGCGGGCCAGGGTAATATCAAGTTGGCAGGTCGCACCGGTCATCCCAAGTTCTTCGGTTTGTGAAAGCAGTAATTCCAACTCTGAAACCCCCTTCATCCCCACAGGGGATTCTGAAAGGAACTCCCTCAGGCTACTCAGCTGCTCCTCCGTGCTCCCGCTGAGTTCGAACAAGGCTGATGCCCGGTCCACGGCCCCCTCTGGGATTCCCTTCTCTATCATTTCCTGCCGAACCTTTTCCGGACCTAATTTATCTAGTTTATCCAGGGCAACCGTAAAATCGGTAAGGCGTTCCGCCGCCCCGATAACTTCGGCAATTCCCGAAAGAATTTTTCGGTGGTTCACTTTAATAAGGACTCCGGGTAATCCAAGGTCAGTAAAAACCCGATCATAAAGCTGTATAAATTCCAATTCCTGGACCAGACCTTTTGCCCCCACGACATCTGCGTCGCATTGGTAGAATTCCCTGAACCTCCCCCTTTGCGGCCGGTCGGCCCGCCACACAGGCTGTATCTGATAGCGCTTAAACGGGAAGTCAATTTCATTCTGATGCATGACCACATAACGGGCAAAGGGAACCGTAAGATCGTATCTGAGCGCCTTTTCGCTGAGCAGGGGTGTGATCTGAACGCTGTCTTTTTGTTCCCATGGCACCTGGCCAACCTTCCTGAGAAAATCCCCGGAATTCAGGATTTTAAAAATCAACCGATCCCCTTCCGCCCCGTATTTCCCCATCAGGGTCTCCATATTCTCCATAGCCGGGGTCTCAATGGGCTGAAAACCAAAGCGTTCGAATTGCCGGCTGATTGTCTGTATGATAAAGTTTCGTTTTAAAACTTCACCGGGGTTAAAATCGCGGGTCCCCTTGGGAATAGATGGTTTGTGAGCCATAGGTCTTCTTAGTCTTTACAAATATAGGCGATCCATTACCTGATCTTCCATGGATTTAAATCTCGATGATTTTCTCAAACCATTCGAACAGTTCCCCCTTAGTGATTTGCGCCCCCTGTTCGATCAGTTGAAACTTATCCTTATTGGGATCCTCAGTATACGCTTTTGAAGCGGTTAGGTATTCCACAAAATCAGATTGCCAGTTTTTCTTAAACCACCCGAAGCCCACCTCAGTACGCAAGTCAATATCGGGGTTGTGCACCCTTACGGATATGAGTTTCATCTCCTTGGCCGTACAGTTAAAAAGGTGCATCTGCAACGCGCTGATGTTTTCGAGATGGGTCACCCTTGAGAGCACCCCTTCCCAAATCAGGTCGCTAAATACATCCAGTTCCTGCTCTGCGATTTCGGGTTTATCGTTTTTAATAGCTGTCCATTCCTCAGCTGTAATGGACTGTGTGGACAAAAAATTAATGAATTCAGGATGCAGCTCCTCGAACTGTTCGCGCGTCAATCTTCTGTATTTCATCTCAGGTCTTGCTATAAATAAAAAAAATCCACCCCGAAACAGGGTGGATTCTTAATGAGTTAAAGGCGAAAGGTTATTTCTTTTCAGGGACAACCTCAAACCCAAAATCCACCTGCACTTCACGGTGCAAACGAATTTCAGCCTCATAGGGTCCGGTGCGCTTAATAGAACCGCCCTTGATGGAAATAAACTTCTTCTCTATTTCGTGGCCTTCTTTGTCCAAAGCAGCCGCGAGATCGGCATTCGTCACAGAACCAAAAAGTTTATCGGCCTCACCGACCTTTGCCGGGATTTTGATTTCCAGGTTTTTAAACGCCTCTGCTATTTTCTCGGCTTCCTGAATCGCCTCTTTTTCCTTATGCGCTTTCTGCCGTAAGTTCTCAGCCAATACCTTTTTTGCCGAAGGCGTTGCCAGCATGGCTTTTCCCTGAGGGATCAGAAAATTCCGACCGTAGCCGTTTTTTACGGTTACCAGGTCGTCTTTAAACCCGAGGTTTTCAACGTCTTGTTTTAATATCAATTCCATGTTTCCTCCGTTTATTTTAATAGATCTCCTACATAAGGCATCAGGGCCAGGTGCCTGGACCTTTTAATCGCCTGTGCTACTTTCCGCTGGTATTTCAGGGATGTACCTGTTAACCTGCGTGGAAGAATTTTTCCTTGTTCATTGACCAGTTTCATTAAAAAGTCAGGATCCTTATAATCGATATACTTAATTCCTGATTTTTTGAAGCGGCAGTACTTCTTTTGCTTGGTCGTTTCAATATTCAACGGAGTCAGATAACGAATCTCACCGTCTTTTTTACCTTTTGCCTGTTGTTGTAAAGTGGCCATGTCTTACGCTTTAGCTTTTAGTTTGGTTCTTCTTTTCTCCGCCCATTCAACGGCGTGCTTGTCGAGTTTAACAGTGAGAAACCGCATAATGCGCTCATCTCTTTTAAATTCCTGCTCATAAGGGGTGATAATCTCCCCCGGGGCAGTGAATTCAAAAAGGTGATAGAAACCACTTTTTTTGTTTTGAATGGGATAGGCCAGTTTTTTCAGGCCCCAATCCTCCTTGGCTACCATTTTGGCGCCATTTTTCTTTAAGAAATCTTCAAATTTCTTCACTGTTTCCTCTATCTGGGTTTCAGACAGAACGGGATTAAGAATGAAAACAGTTTCGTAATTGCTCATAGATTATAGTTTAAAAAGGAGCGCAAAAGTAACAATTCTTCCATGCATTTACAAGAAATCCAAAAAAAGATCGTTATAGCTACATGTGATTAAAATCAAAGCTTAACCTACGCTTTAAATACTTGTAATTAAATTAACTATGGTCATCGTCAAAAACACACTTTTCCACACCATGTTCACAACTTTAGTTGTAGTTCGTCGTGTTTTTTAAGTAATTTGTCGATGATTTAACCCCACAAATCAACCATTTATGAAACTAAGGAGTATTGTCGTTGATGATTCATCCATGCAGCGAATGGCGGTTGCAAAACTGGTGAATAATCATCCGAATCTCGCGCTTGTTGCAGAATACAGCAATGCAATAGAAGCGAAGAATGGGATTAAGAACAATGAAATCGACCTTATTTTTCTCGATGTCGAAATGCCCATTATCAACGGTTTTGACCTACTCGAATCCCTGGAGAACCCACCTCAGGTTATCCTAATCACCGGTAAACCGGATTATGCGCTGAAAGCCTTCGATTACGATGTAACGGATTATTTACATAAGCCGATTACAATGGCTCGCTTTGACGCCTCTGTGAAAAGAGCGGTTCAAAAGTTTGAGCAAATTCATAAGGTACATGAAGATGAGGAACATATTTTCGTGAAAAGTAACCTCAAGAAACGAAAGGTAGTTCTAAGTGACATCAAATGGGTCGAAGCCCTTGGCGACTATATCAAGTTAGTTACTGATGAAGCCAATGTTGTCATTCTTTCGACAATGAAGGCTTTTGAAAAGCAATTGCCCGCAGATAAATTCCTGAGAATTCACAAGTCCTATATTGTGAATTTAGAGCGCATTGAAAAATACAACAGTAAAAATGTTGAAGTGGCAGGCCGCTCTATTCCTTTGAGCAGGAACAAAAAGGCCGAGCTGGCGGAAGCACTGAGTAACGTCTGACCGTATCATATATAATCTACGTTGTAGATAAGGCGAATACTTCTGTAGTTTGAAATAGCATCAAAAGACCTTTGGATTCTTTTGATGCTATTTTTTGTTGGTGCCAATGGCTGCCCTTTTGGGATTTTTAACAGGATTTGCTTGTGATACTGATTGCGAATCCGGCTTACAGGCGGGTATTCGGGGCCCAAAACTCCAGCGCCAAAAACGGCCCTCAGGGTTCTTGCAAACCATTCTGCCCCCTCCTCTACCCGATTCCATTCCCGGTGACGCAACGTAATTTTGATCAGCCGCACCTCAGGTGGATATTTGAACTGCTCTCTCTCATACAATTGTTCCCGGAACATCCCTGAGTAATCTCCGGTGGTCACCTGCTTTAAAATCTGGTGGTACGGATTGTAGGTCTGAATCAATACCAGTCCCCGAAAGTCTTTTCGGCCCGCCCGACCAGCTACCTGGGTAAGCAGCTGAAAGCAGCGCTCATGTGCCCGAAAATGGGGGTAATTCAATAAGGTGTCCGCGTTCATTATTCCCACCAGGCCAACATTCCCAAAATCAAGCCCTTTAGTCACCATCTGGGTACCTACGAGCACCTGAACTTCCCGGGCTTCAAAAGATTCAATTATACGGCTGAAAGCGTGCTTTCCACGGGTGGTATCCAAATCCATCCGGGCGGTTTTCGTTTCCGGGAACAATTCCGCCAACTCGGAAGTTACCTGCTCTGTACCCAACCCCTTGGTATCGAGGGTAGTCGTGCCACATGCCTCACATTCTGGTTCCAAATGCCGGTGGAAGCCGCAATAATGGCATCGGAGTTGTCCCCTCTTTTGATGATAGGTCAGGCTTACATCGCAGTTGGGACACCCGGGCACATGCCCGCAACTCAAACATTCCACTATGGGCGAAAACCCCCTGCGATTCTGGAAGAGAATAACCTGCTTTTTTTGCTCGAGGGTTTCTGTGATGGCATCCCTGAGGCGATGGGAAAAATGCCCGGCCATCTGTTTTTTCCGATAGGCATCTGCAAGGTTAACCAATTCCATTTCGGGTAAAAGCACTCCCCCATACCGCCCGTGTATCTCGACCAGACCGTACTTCCCGATAGTTGCGTTGTGATAACTCTCCACACTTGGTGTAGCCGAACCCAACAAAACCCTTGCATCCCAATAGGAGGCCAAAAGAATTGCAGCGTCCCTCGCGTGATATCGCGGGGCGGGATCAAATTGTTTGTACGAATTCTCATGTTCCTCGTCTATAAGGATCAGACCCAAATTCTTAAATGGCAGGAAAAGGGAAGATCGCGCACCCAGAACTACAGAGGCCTTTTCACCCCCTTCCTGTAAATGATACCAGATTTCTGCCCGCTCGGGTTGACTCTGACGCGAGTGGAAAGCCGCCACCCGGGAACCAAACAATTCCTCCATTCTATGGGTGAGTTGGGTGGTAAGGGCGATTTCAGGAACCAGGTATAAGACCTGTTTACCCGCCTTGAGGGTCTCTTCGATAAGATGACTGTAAATTTCTGTCTTGCCTGAAGCGGTGACGCCGTGGAGCAATACGGGCTTTGGGTTCTTGAAAAAGCCCTGTATTTCCGAAATAGCCTTCTTTTGTTCCGGGTTCAAAACGGCCAGATCCCGGGCTGTTGGACCCTCCTGATTCCCCACCCGGTCCTGGATTATCGTATACTCCTCCAGAACCTCCTTATCGATAAGCGCTTTGATTACGGATCTGGAAGTGCCGGTTTGCTTTTCGAGGTCTGTACTTTTTATGGGCTTTTTTACGCCCTGCTGAAGCTGGAAGAGATGAAGTAATACTTCTGTCTGTTTCGGAGCCCGCAAAAGGGATTTCAGTAAGCCCTCAAGTGCCTCTTCCCCTTGATACGCCCGATGCAAACGAAGGAAACGCACCTCTTTGGGGCGGTATCCCCTGCTCAGTGCTTCCTCTACCCGGATCATTCCCTGTTTCAACATTCGTCCGACCAGGGGCAATACGTTTTTTCGCTCAACCAGGGAACTGATTTCAGAAACCCGAAGGGTTGGCTGATGCTTCAGGGCCTGGAGTACAAGGGCCTCTGTGGGGTCTATATCTGCGGATTCGGCTTCCCACGCAGGCTCCCCGGATATCCGCGTTTCGCTCTCCAGGAGTAAAATACTGGGGACTGCCGTACGAAAAACCTCGCCCGGAGTGCACATATAATAGGATGACATCCATTTCCAGAACTGCAATTGAAGTTCCGACACAAGGGGACTCTCATCCAGGATCTCATATACGTTTTTTGCCTCATAGGCTGTCGGCGGATCCGTATCCATTCGAACCACCAGGGCGGTATAGAGTTTCGACTTTCCGAAGGGTACCGCCACCCGCATGCCAATGCTCAACTCAGAAGCCTGAGCCGGGCTTATGGCGTAGGTGAAGTTACGTTCAAGCGGAAGGGGGAGCAATACCTCGATAAAGTGGTCCATGTAGCTGTAATATAATCTTCAGTGACGAACAATAGACGTCCCGGTAATTGTCGCCTTAGTGTTTTACTTATTCCTGAGCCTTTACCCCCGAACCTTCCCCCCGCCCTGAAAAGGAATCTTCCATATCCTGGGACTCCCCGTTCCTCTCGACGTTTTTGTGAAGATAGGCCAGGGTTGCATTGAGCTCAAAACCGAGAAGTAGAATGTTGGAATTCAACCAGATATACACCATCAGGATAAGTAAACCCCCAAGGGCGCCATAGAGCTCATTGTATCGGGCAAACCGTTCGATATACACTCCGAAGAGGTAGGAATTAAAAAGTATGAGCAAGGTGGTCATCAGGGCGCCATAGGAAAAAAAACGGGCTTTTTTACCTTCCGTGGTTCCGAAATAGTAGAGAACAGCTGTGGTGAGGTAGGTAAGCACAATAAAGGATACCGCCTGGCCTGTACGAATCCAGAAGACTTCCGGTTCGTCCGAGGTACCCAAATCCATGAGACTGGCACCCACATAAACTTCAAAATAAATGGTCGTTATAGCGCCAAGGAGCAAGAGTATGGAGAGAATTAACCCCACCATTAATGCATACGCATACTGCTTAAAAAAGTTGCGCGTAAATTCAATGTGATAGCTGGATTCAAAGCCCCCGAAAATAGCATTTACCCCATTGGTCATTAAAAATATGGAGATCAAAAAAGAGTAAGACAGCCAGCCCCCTGTTTTCTGTTCACTCAGTTGTACAAAAATCTCATTTAAGTAGTCCCCGGAAGCCCGGGGTAGCAGGTTTTCCAAAAAATGAAGGAATTGCTCTTCGAGATTGCCATCCCCAATATTCACATAGGGAATAAGGTAGGGCAATAGTGTTATCAAAAAAATCAACAATGGAAAAAGCGCCATAAACAGGCTGAAGGCAATAGCACTGGCTCGAATAGACAAAGTACCCCTGATGATCCCACGTACATAGAGCACGATAAGATCGAACATAGACATGCCTTCAAAGGCCCTTAAGCGAATACTCTTCAGAAGCCTGACCAGCCACCTGACCAGGGGGATTCGATCGAGTTTTTCTGCCAGCGTATCGTTCATTCAGACCGCCTTTAGACTTAAATCCATATTGGAAACCGAATGGGTAAGGGCCCCTGAGGATATATAGGTCACCCCACACTCGGCATAACTCCGCAGTGTTTTTTCGGTAATCCCACCAGAGGACTCACTCTGGCATTGACTTCCAATACGCCGAACAGCCTCCCGGGTATCTTCAAGGCTAAAATTATCCAATAAGATTCGGTGAATACCACCTGCATTGAGGATTTCTTCTACCTCACCAAGGTCCCGCGCTTCAACGATGATCTTCAGGTCCTTGTGATGCCTCTTCAGATAGGTTTTTGTCTTTTCAATAGCTGTCGTAATGCCGCCCGCAAAATCGATGTGATTATCCTTGAGCATGATCATATCGTACAGGGCGAACCTGTGGTTTACACCCCCACCAATTCGTACAGCCCATTTCTCGAGGGCCCGAATGCCAGGAGTGGTTTTGCGGGTATCCAGTATTTGAGTTTTTGTCCCTGCCAACAATTGGACATAGCGACTGGTTTTGGTAGCCACAGCACTCATCCGTTGCATTCCATTGAGCACCAGTCTTTCGGCCTTAAGAATACTTTGGGCGGAACCGGCGACATAAAAGGCAATATCCCCGTAGCGCACAGTACTGCCATCCTGAAGAAGTACCTCCACTTCGAGATCCGGATCCACTGCGGCGAATACCTGACGTGCAAAATCCACCCCGGCCAAAACCCCCTCATCTTTAACCAGCAGTTTGGCCTTACCGGTAGCAGACTCCGGAATGCAGGCCAACGAACTGTGGTCTCCATCCCCTATATCTTCCCGGAGCGCATTGGAGATGATCAGGTCTATTTCCCTCTGAAATTCTTCAGCTGATATCATAAAGGCATTTGAAGCACTAAAGTAGTAAATTGTTTGTGGATAAGACCTCCCGCCGCGTTTCAGAATTTGGACTTCAAAGCTTACTTTTGACCTGTGAAACTCCTGCTACTGGCCATGGGAAAAACAGATTCAGGTGCACTTACTTCCCTAATGTCAGATTTTGAAAACCGCCTGAAGCGATACCTTCCCTTTGAGATGGAAAGCATCCCGGAGATTCGCTTAAAGGGTAAAAAGAATCCGCAACGCCAAAAACAAGAGGAAGCCACTGCACTATTGAGCAAAATCAAACCCACGGACACCGTATGGCTCCTCGATGAAAAAGGTCGTGAATTTACTTCCCGCCAATTCTCTGAGCACCTTCAAAAATCTATGAATGCAGGGCCAAAACGCCTCGTTCTTGTAATTGGTGGTGCATACGGTCATGGAGATGACTTGAAGGCCCGGGCCAATGGCATGGTGAGTCTCTCCAGGATGACCTTTAACCACCAGGTGGTCCGCCTTCTGGCTCTTGAGCAACTCTACAGGGCCTTCTCGATCTTAAAGGGGGATCCCTATCACAACGACTAACGGTGCCTGCCCCTTAGTAAAGCACCCGGAATTTAAGGGTATGTGATACCGCCTTCAGGGCCTTCACCACGTCCTTATTATACTCCTTGTCGAGATCTGTAATTACATAACCCACATCGCTGTCTGTCGACAAATACTGGCCCGTAATGTTCATGTCGTACTTGGCCAAAATCTCGTTGATATGCGCCATAATACCGGGGATGTTATGGTGAATGTGGAGAAAACGGTGGGCGTTTTGTTGTTTTGGCAAACGGATGTTTGGAAAATTAACGGCGTCTACCGTGTTACCGGAATTGATGTAGTCCATGATCTTATTCGGCACAAAATCGGCGATGTCCCTTTGCGCCTCCTCGGTGCTGCCTCCAATGTGAGGGGTTAGGATGAGGTTTTCCAGGCCCTGCAAATCATTTTTAAAAGGCCCGTTGGACCTTGGCTCTTCCGGATACACATCCACTGCCGCCCCGGATAACCAGCCGGATTCCAGGGCGGACTTAAGGGCCGGGATGTCTACTACAAAGCCCCGGGAAAGATTGATCAAATAGCTGCCCTTGCGCATTTGATGTAACTCCCGCTCGCCAATCAGGTTGCGGTTATGGGGGTTGTCATCGACATGAAGAGATACCACATCAGAAACATTGAGCAAATCTTCAAGTGTCGCACATCGAATGGCATTACCCAGGGCAAGTTTGTCGTCAATATCGTAGTAATAGACCCGCATACCCATTGCCTCGGCCAGGACCGAAAGTTGTTTTCCGATATTACCATAGCCCACAATACCGAGGTTTTTACCCCTGATTTCCCTTGAATTCGCCGCTGTTTTATTCCAGGTACCTCCGTGGATTTCTGAAGATCTTGGAAATACGGAGCGCATAAGCATGATTATTTCGCCCAGGGCGAGTTCCACCACTGAGCGGGTATTGCTATATGGGGCGTTAAAGACCACGACTCCTTTTTTCCTGGCATACTCCAGGTCTATCTGTGTGGTTCCTATACAAAAAGCCCCTATGACCATCAGCTTCTTTGCCGCATCCAGCACTTTCGGTGTCACTTGGGTTTTGGAACGAATTCCCAGTACGTGAACCCCCTTAATCCTTTCGATCAATTCGGCTTCGGGCAGGCTATGGGAGACCAACTCTACTGAAAACCCATCTTCAGAGAGGTTTTCAAAAGCCGCAGGATGTACATTCTCAAGCAAAAGAATCTTGATGCGGTTCTTCGGGTAGGATAAATTCCGGGGCAAATCGTTTACAAACAGGAATTCATCGAGGTTCGGTGTAATGTGGTCCGCATTCCGGGCGGCTTTTTCACGATGCACATTTTCAGTATAGGCAAAAAACTTATGGGCAATTCCCGCCTCCCGCATCACGTAATCACTATATCCGTCTCCGATAACCTGAAGTTGCCCTTTAAGATCCAGGGACCGCAGACATTCAATTTTCCCATTGTGCTGTGCGAGAACGTTTGCAGCATCGAAACCCACAATATTTCCGGTTTCATCAAATTCAAAGGTATTGGCATAAACGCGTTCTTCGGGAATGTTGTACTCCGCGACGATAGGAATGATAAATTCTTTGAAGCCTGCGGAAATCACATAAATCTGGTCGGCATGTTTTTCGAAGAATTCTTTATTGGAAGAAATAGACTTCGATATCTTGTCCCGCAATTGCTCGATGAGTTCGGGGAGGTCGTCCTTATGGGCTCTGAGCATTTTAATGCGCCGCTCTAAAGATTCGGTAAATGAAATATCCCCGTCGATCCCCAGGTTTGTTATCTCCTGAATTTCGCGAATGACCTCCTCGCGGTCGGGCCTGTTCTTCAAAGTGATTTCAGCCAGGACATCTAAAGCCTCTACCCGGGTCAATGTGCTGTCGAAATCGAAGATGTATTTTCGATCCATGTTTTAAATGGCTTTTAAGGAGGCCAATATAACAAGAATACCAGGCCCCATAAAGTCTAGTTTTTAAAACTAATGAACACCTTCTACAATTTTCTCCAGAGCGGGAGGGAAAAACAAGCATTCTCATTCAAAAAAAAAGCCCGAACAAATAGGTTATTGTCCGGGCCTTTTATTGAAGTGACGGTAAACTAAAATGCGTTCGCTCCAATATTTGTGTTAGCAATTATCGTTCCATCTGAAGGACTTTGTAATATATTCAGATGTCCATCAAAAGTCATAAGTTCCACAAAAGAAATAGACGTTCCGCTGTCCAATTGGGTCACAATGGTTTCACTGATTTTACATTCGCAATCGTCAAGTGTAATCGCCAGGGATTCTGGCTCATCGATATTACCGAAAAGGATACGTGCCGGATGTACATCCTGAGTTGCACCCTCCAATTCGATGTAGACTGTTGTGGTTCCATCTTCTCTGGGAATAAATGCTGCAATTCCCGTAACCCCGGAGTCATCGACACTGAACAATTGGTAATCTACCCGTTCAGGGTCACTTGGGATTTCAGTGACAGGATCTGACCCGTCAGGGTCATTCGGATTGATAATACTAGAGTCATCGTCGTTCTTGCACGATAGGGAAACGATCATAATGACTAGGGTCAAATACAAGCTATATCTTTTCATGGAATGTTCTTTTAATTGTGATACGTAGGAGTTTATTATTAACAATTAACAAGATAAATGTAAGAAAAACTCTCGGTGAGCACCTTAAAACTCTAACTAATGCAAATATAATCGTTGAATATCCAACCCGACACATACGGCTAGAACTAAAACCAGCGTCGGACCAAAGTACAATATGTGCGATAGGCGGCTCCGTACTTTTTTTTCAGCGCTTTCTCCTCACCTGCAATTTGAAACCGATTCATATAAGCCACAAAGAGGGCGGCAAGAATCGTGTTAAAGGCATTCCCAAGGTGGATACCCCACGCCAGCAAAAACAAAAGCAACCCGAGGTACATCGGGTTTCGGCTGAAATTATACACGCCCTTAACAACAAGTACCGTGCTCTTTTCAGGATGCTGAGGATCCAGGGAGGTTCCAGCCCTAAGGAATTGAATAACCGATGCAAAACCGACCACTCCGCCCAGGGCCAAACAGAACCATTTGAGCCCGTTTCTTCCAAAAAAGTCGAACTGCCCGAAAGGCAGTCCTTTGGAAAGCAAGAACATAAGACAGCCAAAAATTATAAATACAATGGCCGGGGGGAGTTTAAGTTTGTTCACAATTCTGATTTGACCCTGTAAAAATACTATTTTTGAGAAGCCTTGAGAAATCCACCACACCGATGAAGCAAATTGTTTTCGCAACCCACAATCTTAACAAACTAACAGAGATCCAACCTTTGATCCCCGGCGGCCTGGAAGTAGTGAGTTTGGACCAGATTGGTTGTGTGGAGGCCATCGCGGAAACGGCGAAAACCCTGGAAGGAAATGCACAAATTAAGGCGGACTATATCTGGAAGTATTTCAGGCAGGACTGTTTTGCCGATGACACCGGCCTTGAAGTAGAAGCACTTGAAGGAGCTCCCGGGGTTTATTCTGCGCGTTTTGCGGGCCCTGAGGCCCTGGCCGATGCAAATATGGCCAAACTCCTCAAACTTTTGCAGGGGAAAGCTTCCCGAAAGGCGAGGTTCCGAACGGTTATTGCCCTGATTCTGGGGGGGCATTCATACCAATTTGAAGGTGTGGTCGAGGGAAAAATACTCGAAGAACCGAGGGGAGAGGGTGGCTTCGGCTATGATCCCGTTTTCCAGCCGGACGGATCTGAATTGAGTTTTGCTGAAATGACACTTGAGGAAAAAAACAAGATGAGCCATAGGGCAAGGGCCATTGCAAAGCTATGTACGTTTTTAGAGAATATAATAGGGGATGAATCCCGATCGGATTAAATGCGGTATCTTTGCCGATAAATTGACCGGCTTTCCTCTATTTACGTGGCAATTAAGCACCAGTACGAAACCCAGGCCACCAGTTTCAACAATCCGTAATTGATTAGATCACATCATGCTATCATTTGAATCATTAGGACTCAATGCTCCCCTCTGGGAAGCTGTCCGGGATCTTGGATATGAGAATCCCACCCCCATACAAGCGGAAGTAATTCCCATGCTACTAGAAAGTGAAACCGACCTGGTGGCACTGGCACAGACCGGTACCGGAAAAACTGCCGCTTTTGGCCTGCCATTACTTCAAAAAACGGAAGCTGATCAGCGTAAAACCCAGGGGGTTATCCTCTCCCCTACCCGGGAACTCTGTCTTCAGATTACTCGTGAATTAAAGAATTATGCCAAAAACCTGCCCGGGCTCGGTATTACTGCGGTCTACGGAGGGGCTAGCATCCGAGATCAGGCCAGGGATATAAGCCGAAATCCTCAAATCATTGTCGCCACGCCCGGTCGGTTAAAGGATATGATTGGACGGGGCATGATCAACCTTTCGAGCATCGGGTATTGCATTCTCGATGAGGCGGATGAAATGCTCAATATGGGTTTCTATGAGGACATCAAAGACATCCTCTCAAAAACCCCAAGGGACAAATCTACCTGGCTATTTTCAGCTACCATGCCTGGAGAAGTTGCGCGAATTGCAAGGGAATTCATGCACCAGCCCAAAGAAGTTACCGTAGGCACCAAAAATAAAGCCACAGACACGGTGCGCCATGAGTATTACACCGTCTCCGGAAGACATCGCTACGAGGCACTACGGCGCCTTGTAGATGCGCATCCGGGTATTTTTTCGGTGATATTTTGCCGTACCAAGAGAGATACACAGCGGGTTGCGGAGAAGCTTATCGAAGATGGTTATAATGCAGGGGCCCTGCATGGTGATCTGAGTCAGAACCAGCGCGACATGGTTATGGGGGCTTTCAGAAAAAAACAATCTCAGTTACTCGTAGCCACGGATGTAGCTGCCAGGGGAATCGATGTGGATAATATCACCCACGTCATCCACTATCAGCTTCCCGATGAAACTGAAACCTATACCCATCGCAGCGGAAGAACTGGACGGGCCGGAAAATCCGGGGTTTCCATGGTGATTCTCACCCGTTCCGAAATGCGCAGGGTCCGACAAATCGAAAAAATTATCGGCCAGCCTTTGGTTCAGAAGGAATTACCCGATGGTATGGAGATATGTGAAATCCAGCTCTACCATCTGGTAAGTAAGATCCGGGATACCGAGATTAATCCCGCCATAGAAGGTTTTATTCCGGCTATCCGGGATGTTCTTGAGGACCTGAGCCGTGATGAGTTGATTCAGAAAATGGTTTCCGTTGAATTCAGCCGGTTTTTTGAATTCTACAACAAAAACTCGGCATCGCTTTCCGACAGTCCCTCTAAATCCCAGGAGAGCTCGGAAATAGGTAAGGGGCAGGCGCGCTACTTCATCAATATAGGCGAACGCGACGGTTTCGACTGGATGGAACTCAAGGACTTGCTGAAAAAGGAGCTCGGACTGGGAAAGGACGATATTTTTCATGTGGATGTGAAAGATGGTTTTTCATTCTTCAATACCGACTCTGTTTTTACCCCCCTTGTTATGGAAACCTTCAGGCGGTTTTCGCTTAAAGGCCGTCCCATTCATGTTGAGATGTCCAGTAAACCAAGGGAAGGCGGAAAAGGAGGTTTTCGAAAAAACAATAAAAAAGCATGGAAGACTTCCGGAAAGGGGGGTAAAAAAACGTATTCAAAAGGAGGTTCCTTTCGGCAAAAGCAAAAAGCAAAGAAGGCGAATAAAGCCAAAAAGGGATCCAAAGGCCGCCCGGGGAAATAATAGTTAAGGGTATCCAAAAAATCTGGTAGTTGCACTTTTTTTTTCCTTTCTTCGCCTGGCTTGTGAGGAAGATGATATGATGCGAATTTCTTTATTACTAACGCTCTTGCTCTGCGGTTTGGGCACCATGGCTCAGGACCCGGAAAACACTGTGGGCACCGAGCGTCTGGAAGCTGTAGTGATCAATGCCCAGACCGACCGACCCCTGGAGAGCGTTCACGTGATCAACCTGAACCAGGTGGTGGGAACCATAACGGACCAAAAGGGTGCCTTCTCTATCCCCGCAGCCGTCAATGACACCCTTTACATTTCCTATCTCGGATTTAAACCCCAAAAAATCCGGGTTACCAATGACATGTTTAAATTTCAGGACACCAAAATCTCCCTGACGGAACTCGCTTATGCATTGGAAGAGGTTATCGTGCAGCCCTATCAGCTTACGGGATATCTCGAGGTGGATGTTAAAAACCTGCCGATCAACAATTCATACCAATACAGCATTTCCGGCCTTGCTGTGAGTTATGAAGGAGGGAGCAAAACTCCGGGTGCGGTATCCAAGGTGCTCGGCGCCATTCTCAATCCGGCAGACCAGCTTCGTAATATATTTGGACGGCATCCACAACAAATGAGAAAACTCCGTAAAATAAAGGAGGATGACCGGATACGCGATCTTCTCGCCTCCAAATTTGACCGGGCCACCCTTATGGAGTTACTGCAATTAGAAAAAGTTGATATAGAAGACATCCTGACCAACTGCAATTATTCCAAGTCTTTTCTAATGACAGCCAATGACTTACAGATCCTGGATGCACTCAGCAGCTGCTATGAAGAATACAAGGTGCTGAACCGGACAAATTAAATTTTACTTTTCGGAGGGCATTTTATAGTTTTAGGAAAATTCCTGACTCCATGCGCAGTGTTCTGTTTCTCAGCTTTCTCTCCCTACTTTTCTGCACGTGCAAACCGGAGGCCTCTAAACCCAGTGAATCGGGAAACAGCCCTGCAAATATTCCTCCCTCTGAGGAAATTGCCGAAAACGCCCCGGACGCCAGTCCGTTTATGTGGGAGGCTGCCACTATCTATTTTTTACTGACAGACCGTTTTAACAATGGTAAAACAGAAAACGATATCAATTTCAACAGGTCCGAGGAAACAGGACCCCTCCGGGGCTTTATGGGTGGGGACATTGTCGGGATCACTGAGAAAATCGAATCGGGGTATTTTACCGATCTTGGAATAGATGCCATCTGGTTTACCCCCGTCGTAGAACAAATTCACGGGGATACGGATGAAGGGACCGGGAATAGTTATGGATACCACGGGTATTGGGCCAAAGACTGGACTGCCCTGGATCCGAACTTCGGCACCTTTGAGGAATTAAAAACCATGGTTGAGACGGCCCATAGCAAGGGCATTCGCATTGTTATGGATGTCGTATTAAACCATACGGGGCCGGTGACGGATATCGACCCTGCCTGGCCCGAAGATTGGGTGCGTCAGGACCCAACCTGTGATTTCTCCAATTATGAAAACACTACTTCGTGCACCCTTGTAGACAACCTGCCGGATATTTACACAGAGAGGGATACTCCCGTAGAGCTCCCGGACGCCTTGCTGGCCAAATGGAAGTCAGAGGGTCGCCTCAGTACTGAGCTGGATGAACTACAGAATTTTTTTAAGCGCACCGGCTATCCGAGAGCTCCCCGCTTTTACATAATCAAGTGGCTGACGGACTACGTGAATACTTTAGGGATTGACGGCTTCAGGGTAGATACCGTAAAACATGCAGATGAAAAAGCATGGACTGAATTATATGAACAGGCCGATTATGCCTTCGAAAACTGGAAACGTATGTACCCGGGTAAAGTACTCGACCAGCTGCCATTCTACATGGTCGGAGAAGTATATAATTACGGGGCCTCCAATGGACGTGAATTCGATTTTGGGGATCGGAAGGTCGATTATTTCGATCACGGATTCCAGGCCCTAATCAACTTCGAACTCAAAACAGATGCCCAAAAGGATTACGAATCCGTCTTTAAAAAGTACAGCTCACTCCTGCATACGAAACTCAAAGACAAGAGTATCCTGAATTATCTGACCTCCCACGACGACGGGGCACCATTTGATCCCGAACGAAAAAAGGCCTATCGGAGTGCCAACATGTTATTGCTCACCCCGGGTGCGGCGCAGATTTATTACGGGGATGAAACCTCTCGGGATTTACAGATTCCCGGTACGGTCGGAGATGCGACCCTGCGCTCATTTATGAACTGGGAGGAGCTCGAAACCCAGGACAGCATTCAGGCAGTTCACGCGCATTGGCAAAAACTCGGGCAGTTTCGAAGGGCCCACCCGGCAATAGGGGCCGGAAAACACAAACGCCTGTCTAAAAAGCCGTACGTTTTCAGCCGGACGTATTCCTCGGATACCTTGCGGGATAAGGTGGTCATTGGTCTCGACCTTCCAAAGGGCCAAAAAACCCTCTCGGTGAAAGGGTTTTTCGGAGATGGTACGACCCTGTACGACGCCTATTCTGATACCCGGGCTGTGGTAGATAAGGGCAGGGTTGTGCTGGACACACCCTATGACATAGCCTTACTGGAGGCTGTCATGACGGAATAAGTATCCTTTAAACAAACCACTTTTGCCTGAAGGGAACACCATAATGGATCAGAATATCATCCTGGACCTGGGGCGAATTGATGAGCCTCAGGACTGGTGGGACCTTTTGGTTGGGGTAACGACTACCATCAGCCTCTCACCAAGAGTATTACTGAGTTTCTGGATCATCTTCGGGGGTGTCGGAATCGGAAATTCATCTAAAATGGCCTATATTTCACCTATCTGAATGCCTTAAGGGTGTCCAGACACATCACCCTCAATGCCGGGTTCCGAAATTTCCGATATCGCCGGGCTGAAGGGGAAGTACATTTGGAACTGGAACCTGTGTAAACGTCCTAGGACCTTTTCCTGGGTATACTTAATATTGAATTAAATTCTGGAGGCTTTGTGAGCTTTCATCATCAAATCTTTAGCAAATTGCAGATTTCCCTTATCGGTCCGCCTCTGTTTATCCTCCGTTCCCCTTTTTCAGGAGTATTCGGTTTATTTGTCGCTGTATTTCTGATCCCCATTTTTGTAATTCGTGGACAGGAGGGCAATTACAAATTTGAGAATTTCGGAAACCAGTCTGTATTGTTAAACGGGAGTGTAACGGGAAGCGTCGACGATTTAGGGTTAACCTACTATAACCCTGCAAGGCTCGGCCTGATAGAAAACCCCTCATTTACGATTGGAGGAAAGGCATACGAATGGTCCAAGTACTATTTTTCAGATGTACTTGAAACCGACAAGGACCTTAACGCAAATCGGTTTGTCGGGCTTCCGGCGACCCTGGCAGGAACCTTTTCAATCAAGGAACTACCGGGGCATAAATTTGCGTATTCCATAATTTCGAAACAACGGAGCGACGTCCGATTGCGTTATGATTCCGGTTTAGTCCCGTTCCCAGATGAAGATGAGGTCATCCGGGATAAAGAAGGCCTGACGGAACTTAGCTTCAGGGACCGGCTTCGGGATGACTGGTTCGGTATATCCTGGGCATATCCCCTCTCTGAAACCTTCAGTATAGGGGCCTCTATTTTTGCCAGTAGCTATCTGAACAACGGCCAGGGCGATATTCTAATCAACGAAAAGCAGGGAAACAGCCAGGTCATAACCTATACCAAACGGGTTGATTTCAGGCAAAGAACTTACGGGGGAGAAATCCGGGTTGCAGCCGCCTGGAAATTGGCAGATATAGAAATGGGGGTAAACCTGGGCCTGCCCTTTATCCCCGTATATAAAAGTGCTAACCTGAATTTTCAGGAGTCCCTTGCCGGGGCCTCCGGCGATTTGGATTTTATCATTCAGCAAGACTATGGGGATCTGCAGAGCAGCCGAAAGACCGCCACATCCATATCTTATGGGGTGGGATTTCCATGGAAGGAACACAAAATCCACCTGAACCTTGACTGGCATGCGGGTGTCAGCTCTTACGACCGCATTGAAATCCCTGAGGAAGCCCTTGAGTACTTTGGTACAAATCCATTCAGGGAAACCCTGAAATCAGTATTGAATTTCAGCGCAGGAGGGGAATTCTATGTTTCCCCCTCAGTCAACATCATTGGAAGCTTCAGCACAGACTTCTCAGCCGCTGAAGAAAGCATCAACCTTTTTGACTTCGTAAATCAAAGTGAGGACGAAATAAATCTATTGGGTGACATCTGGCATTTCGCCTTGGGTGTAGACCTCAACAGGCCCTGGGGTCATATCGTTCTCGGAACGAGCTATGCCCGATCGGGCAGTGAGGTGGGAACTGCCCCGGATATCCCTTTAGATGCCCCCCGCCAGATTGAACCGAGGAACATTTCCACCAGTATCAACTACGAACGCTGGCGGTTTATCGTCGGGTTTGAGATTCCGCTAATTATGAACAAACTGAAGGACCTTCCCATCCCCATTAACTAAGCCTCTCAAAACCTCAAACCCGGGAATGCAGGGCTATCCTGTTCCCTTCGGAGTCCAGGAATATCCCCATAAACCCGATGGCCTCATTAATTTGGGTTTTGGTTTGGATGATTTGACCTCCCGCTCCTTCCACGCGATCGATCACGTGTTGTACATCATCACAGGAGAAGTAGACTACCGGTCCCATAGTATCTGAGGGAACGTACGCCCCGCTGTGTTGCACCAAAGAACCTGAGGCCCCGGGTTCCCCATCGGCATAGGGAAACCAGCCCATCAGAAGCTCTTTAAACTGCTGCACTTCAATCTCAACCTCAAAGACGGATTCGTAAAATTGCTTTGCCCGATCCATGGCAACCACTGGGATTTCCACCCAGCTAATAATATTCTGTTTCATAATTAGGAATTTTAGAATTTTAAACGCCCCTCGCTACTGGAAATGGTGGCCCGTATTTACTCTTTACCGGATTTCTGACTGTAAAACCGCTTTATGATTTCCCCGGCGGAATGAATGGTCTTACACGTCCAGTCCATTCGTTTTTCAAGCTTGTCCGACTCGCTCAAGCCCCAATTGAGGTCCGTTTTATTGAGTCGTTCCCGCAGCTCCTGCAAGAGGATAGCCGCAGCTACAGAGACATTGAGGCTTTTGGTAAAACCATACATAGGGATATATACAGCGCCATCTGCTTCGGCCAGTACCCCGGGGCTCAATCCTTCTTTTTCGGTTCCGAAGAAGAATGCAGCAGGGGTCTTCAAATCAAAATCGGATATGGATTGCGCATCCCCCCTGGGAACCGTAGCGATGATTCGATATCCTTTTTCCCGCAAGGCATCCATACAAGCCTCACTGGTTTGGTGTCGGTGAATATCCACCCATTGTTGGGCACCCATGGCTATGTTTTTATCCAATCGCCTTCCAAATCGCCCTTCGATCAAATGTGCCTCCTGTAACCCAAAGGCATCACAGGAACGGATCACTGCACTCGCATTATGCATCTGATATACATCTTCCAGGGCCACCGTGAGGAAACGGGTTCTCATGGAGAGGATCTTCAAAAATAGTTCCCTTCTCCTGGGGGTAATGAGTCCCTCCAGGTACTCCAATAAATCGATATCAAGCGTTGACTTGGATTCCATACTTTGCTAAATTTAGCAAAAACAAGCATTCCCGACACCCCTGTACCGGTTTCAGGTCGATGCCCACCTTTTAAATCCTGCTGTAAAAAATCTAATCCATACGAATACATGAAAAAGATTGTAGTACTCAGCGGTGCCGGAATGAGCGCCGACAGCGGAATTAATACTTTTCGCGACAGCGGCGGGCTATGGGAAGGCCACGATGTGATGGAAGTCGCTTCTCCGGAGGGGTTTCGAAGGAACCCAAATCTGGTGTTGGATTTCTACAATCAACGCCGACGGCAGCTTTTCGAAGTTGTTCCCAACGCCGGACATCGGATACTTGCTACTTTGGAATCGCATTTTGAGGTTCAGATCATTACACAGAATGTAGATGATCTCCATGAGCGGGCGGGAAGTTCAAAGGTGCTCCACTTACATGGAGAGCTCCTCAAAGCGAGGAGTACAGGCCCCGATCAGCGCGTTTATTCCTGGAAAACAGATCTGGGTCCTGAAGACTTTTGCGAAGAAGGATATCCCCTGCGTCCACATATTGTTTGGTTTGGCGAGGCTGTACCTCTTCTTGGGACGGCCGCCGAATGGGTGATGGATGCGGAAATCCTCATCGTTGTGGGTACTTCACTGCAGGTGTATCCTGCGGCAGGTCTTTTGGGGTACAAACAACCCGGTGTACCGCTATATCTCATCGACCCGAATCCGAGTTTGAGTGCCGGTGACATGGATATGCTCCATATACTTCCGGAAAGGGCAGCCACAGGACTGCCTATTTTGGCAAGTCAGCTAATTGATACATGGCGCGGGAGCGATTCGCCCAATCCATAATCGCCTTCCGTTCCGCCTCCGTCAGTCGAGCCGCTTCATGGGTCCAGGTATATTCATTCAGCGGCATTTCTTCCGATTCTACCGTTTCAATCACCTCTTCTAATTTGTGATCCTTTTTTTTATCGCTGTACTGTCCCCATTCGGCAAAATTCAAGTGCTCCGTGCCTTCTTCAACATGATCGGCAATCCACCAGGATACAGGCGCCACCTCATTGTACCAGGGGTATTCTGTCCGGTTACTGTGACAGTCATAGCAACTCGATTTCAATAGGGTTTCCACCTCAGCAGGCGGATTTGTCTCCACCAGAAAAGGTTGGAGGTCATTCACTTCAGCCCTGTTCTTTTCAGGCCGGTAGAGCTGTAGTCCCAAAAACAAAATCAATAAGGTCCATCCTATTTTTTTTCCTAATTTCATATGATGAAAAAATTTCCCCTAAGGTAAACCAACGGCCTTGAAATCCCAACTAAAACTTCAACTGGATTATGTGACTGCCAGTCGGGAATGCCGAAACAAAATGGCGGACCAGGTCCTCTCATCCCCTGATTTGTTCCGGCCTCTGCTCGAACTCGCCCTGGAAACCCATTCAGATCTCGGGAGCCGTGCCAGTTGGATTGTGGAATTTACCTTTAAGAAAAAGCCCGAAATCCTGTCCCCGCATCTTGACTTTTTTACCCGTGGCATCGGGAATCTCAAAATGGAGTCTTCCATCAGGCCTATGGCCAAAATTTGCGAACTCCTTACCCTTGCCCATTACAACGAAAAAAATAATCAGAAAGGACTCCTCACCCCTTTGCATCGGGAGAGAATAACCGCCGCGTGTTTTGACTGGCTGATCAGTGCTGAAAAAGTGGCTCCCAAGGCATATAGCATGCAAACCCTGGCCTTACTCGGGCAGGATATCGAATGGATACACCCGGAACTCAAAGCAGTGCTGGAGCAGGGTTACGCAGGCGGTTCGGCAGGCTATAGGGCCAGGGCGCGTCGAATACTTAAAATTCTGAATTAACCCCATCCCATCTTATCCTCTCCGGGCGGGTCCACAAGTGGAGGATTCCCTATATTTGCCCTTTTCAAATCCGCTTGCAACTATGGCCACGCATCCATTATTAGCCATCTCCCCGATCGACGGGAGGTATCATTCAAAAGTAAATGCTCTGGAACCCTATTTTTCAGAAGCTGCCCTGATACAGTATCGGGTTCGGGTGGAAATTGAGTACTTCATCACCCTCTGTGAAATTCCGTTGCCACAGCTGGTTTCCGTCGACAAAGCGCTTTTTGGGAAATTACGCGCCATCTATTCCGAATTCAGTCTGGATGACGCCCTGGAGGTAAAAGAAATCGAAAAGACCACGAACCACGACGTCAAAGCAGTTGAATATTTTATTAAAAGAAGGTTTGACGCTTTGGGATTGGCGCCATATAAAGAGTTCATTCATTTCGGCCTGACGTCGCAGGACATCAATAATACGGCCATTCCCTTATCCCTGAAGGAAGCCATAGAAGCCGTATACACGCCCTTGTTAAAGTCACTGCAAGAACAACTACGGGCCTATGAAGAGGAATGGAAAGACGTGCCCATGTTAGCGCGAACCCATGGACAGCCCGCCTCTCCAACACGCCTTGGGAAGGAAATCGGGGTTTTCACCCAAAGACTGTCGGAACAGTACCGCTTGTTAGAGGGCATCCCCTTTGCTGCAAAGTTTGGGGGTGCAACCGGAAATTTTAACGCACATGCAGTGGGCTATCCCAACCTCAATTGGCAGGAGTTCGGGAAGCGATTTGTGAGCAAAAATTTGGGACTCCATTACTCCTTTCCCACCACCCAGATAGAGCATTACGACCATTTAGCAGCCCTTTGTGACGGGCTCAAGCGCATCAATACCATCCTGATTGACCTCAACAGGGATATGTGGACCTACATTTCGATGGACTACTTTAAACAAAAGATCAAAAAGGGAGAAGTCGGATCCTCGGCCATGCCCCATAAAGTAAACCCCATCGATTTCGAAAACTCGGAAGGCAACCTGGGTATTGCCAATGCTTTTTTTGAACACCTGGCAGCCAAGCTCCCTGTATCCCGTCTCCAACGCGACCTTACGGACAGTACGGTTCTCAGGAATCTCGGGGTGCCCCTGGCCCATACCCTAATCGCCTTTCAGGCGACCATGAAGGGATTGGAAAAACTTCTGCTCAACGAAACGAAAATTCGGCAGGATCTCGAAGAAAATTGGGCAGTGGTAGCCGAGGCTATTCAAACCATCCTTCGGCGGGAAGGCTATCCGAACCCTTACGAGGCCCTTAAAGGACTCACCCGAACCAACGAAGGTATTACCCGGGAATCCATTGCCTCTTTTATCGACACCCTCGAAGTGTCGGAGGCCTTAAAAAGTGAACTGGGAGCCATCCGACCTGAAACGTATACGGGTATTTAAAGCTTCCCCTATTGCCTTACAGAAGCATGAGCCCAACCCTTTCAAAATAAGGGATTTTATCCCTTTTTATGGATTTCCACCGAATGGGGGTACGGAATTTCAATACCGGCTTCGTCGAGGGCGAGCTTGCACCCTTCCTGGATAGCAAAATAGACTTCCCAATAGTCCTCTGGCTTGCAAAATGGACGTACCGCGAAATTCACTGAACTATCGGCAAGTTCCAATACATTAACAGAAGGTGGGGGGTCCTGCAGCACTTTGGGGTTGGACGTCAAAACACCGAGGAGCACCTCTTTTGATTTTTTTATGTCCGAATCGTAAGAAACGCCAACCACAACATCCACTCGCATCTTCCCTTCTATGGTATAATTGATGATATTACCATTGGCAATCGGGCCATTGGGAACAATCGCCAGCTTATTTTGAGGGGTGACCATTTTCGTCGTAAAAATATCGATATCTTTCACAACCCCCAATATACCCTGGGTTTCTACCAGGTCTCCAAGGCGATAGGGCTTGAAGATGGCGATAAGTACCCCACCGGCAAAATTGGAGAGTGAACCCTGCAAAGCCAACCCAACGGCCAGACCGGCGGCGGCAAAAATTGCTGCAAACATGGTGACGTCCACTCCAAGTCGCGACACGACGAGAATAATCAAAACAATTTTTAAGAGCCATGAAATTAGGTTCATCAAAAAGCGCTGCAGGGATTCATCGTACTTGCTTCTCTGCATAACTTTCCTAAGGCCACGGACCACCCTTTTGACCACCCAGGATCCTATAACATAGATCAGTATGGCCCAAAGGACGTTCGGACCGTTCTCAACAAGATAGTCCATTCCTTTTTCTATCCATCCCTCGGCCTCTTTAAAGGCATCGCTTCCTGTTAATTGCATGATTTTGTAACATTGAGATTAGCCCACAAATTAGGCAGAAAGTACTAAACGAAAAAATCCCGGGTCCACATTGTGAAACCCGGGATTCTCAACATCTTTTGCCGGTAGCTAACTCTGGAACAAATCAGACAGGTTCCGGAATCCCTCTCCGTCAACATCGGCGTTTTCTACAGCCTGCATGAGTTGCATCAAATGGGCCGGATTCATGTCCTTTCCCAAAACCCGAATTAAAGCAAACCCTTTATCCTCACTGGCTCCATAAATGACAACTTCATCAATGGCATCCCCATCTCCGGTATACTTAATCACTCCTTTTGCAAATTTGGAATTGAGTTTCATGAGCTCTTTGAAATCTGAATTCTTCAAAATCTCATCCACTTTTGCGCGCTCTGAAGTAAAGGCTTCCATGTTTTGGTCTGTCTTCCTAAAGGCCAGGATATTTAATTTGCGAAGCGATCTGAGCGCTTCCACCTGGGTCTCGTCCAAATCCGCCTCCTGGAGATTAAGGATGTTCGCCGGTACGTCCAGGGCTAAAAAATTCGGATTTTCCGAATTACTGACAAAATACTCCTGAAGGCTTGGGCTGCTTGAACAGCTTGATGCCATTGCCAAAACGGCTATACTGCCAAGGGCAAGGGATACTAGTTTGCTTAATTTCATGATTGGTGCTATTTAATCGGTCGGGCAGCACAGGTACTGACCCGACCAACTTGTGATGTTACTTATTCGACTTTTTCTTCTCAGCCTTTTCCAGTTCCTCCGGAAGGTTCATCTTCTTAGTCAGGGAACCGATTTTTGTCAGGTCAATGTCCCCGGTCAGGGTGAGTAGTACCGTCTCGATTTTACGATCGTCGATCTCTACATCCATATCCTTAATGCCTGTGACAAACATCAGCAATTCACTTACATGGTCGCTGTCACGGCCGTTTCTGATATAAAACTTGACATTGGCATCTTTGTCCTTAACCCGCATCAGTTCTTCCAAAGAAGCTGATTTCAGGTATTTATCCACTGTGGTTTGCATGTCCGCAGAGACACTTTTGTCCTCGGTAATGAATACTTTCAAACCACTCAGACTTTGAGCTATATCCATAAACTCACGAGCTTCAGGGTCATCTACATCCACATCCATCTTAATGAGCAGATCGAACATGTTTTTATTGACAATTACCGAACTGACCTCATCCATATCCTCGTATTTGTCAAAGATGGACTGTGAAATCCCCGCGATGGGCGTCAGGAGCAATACGAGTATTGCGAGATACTTTTTCATGATGTTTCGTTTTTAATTTTTGTTTAAAATCTTTTGTTTAGTCTCTTCAAATTCTCCCAGCAAGGCTACTTTTTCCGTACCCCTGTCCAGGTTTTGCGCAATCAGGCCAAAGGCCTTCCGGGTTTCCTGATAGGCAAATTCCGCTTCGCGCTGTTCGCGGACTTGATTCCCGTAATACAGGCCAAACATGAGCATCAGAACTGCTGCGATGGAAATCCATCTGTAGCTGTAGCTTTTCCTTTTGGTTTTTAATGGAACCTCACGTGCAGAACGTTCCTCGCCGGCCTGTTTGAAGTATGCGAACATCGGAATGTACATTTCGAGTTCCGGGGCAACCCCATCACTGCCAAAGTAGTTCCTCAATTCCTGCTCTTCAGCCTCTGTAGCAGAGGCTTCAAAGTACTTCTCCAGTATTATTTTTATTTTATCCAATTCCATAGCGATGTTTTTCTATAAGTTTCTCACGGACCGCTTTACGAGCCCTTGACAGGGTCACCCGTACGGCTGTGGGTTTCATATCCATAAGTTTTTCAATCTCCGGATAATCGTAGGCTTCCACATCCTTGAGTTGCAGCACCATTCGCTGCTGCTCCGGCAAATCATCCATAATACGCGATACCCAATCCAGACTATCCCGTACCTCAACCTGTTGCTGCAGTGAGGATCCGCCGTCCGTAAAATTGCTGTGAACCAATTTCAAATTACCTGCCTGACGTGATTTTAAACGGTCCAGGCAAAAGTTCCGGGTCATGGTCATGGCAAAGGCTTCAACATTTGAATACCCCGCAATTTTTTTCTTTCCACTCCAGAGTTTCAAAAGCACTTCCTGTACGGCATCTTCGGCCTCCTCGGAGGATACAAGCAGTCGTTTGGCAAGTCTGTAAAGCTTATCCTTGAAGGGTAAAACAATTTCAAGGAACTCGGACTGTGTCATTATAGTACTTTGAATTGATGCTTCCAACTGTTCTATCGGGTTTACATCTTGAAGACGAAGCTATCATAAATTTGTTACAAAAATTTTTTTAAGATATCTGAGGATACTAATTTTGTTATCCGGAACGTTCCGTAAACAGGGGTTTTAACGATTTGATTATCTGAAATTTGAACCCTGAAAAAAGTACGCAATTTCCTGGAACGATGTTTGATTGAATACCGGGGTAATTAAAATGAAACTATGAAGAAGTGGTTGTTTATATGGATTGCATTCGCCGTCGCCGGATGTAGCAATGATGATGGAGTGGGCTTACCCGATAATCCAAATCCGGATCCCGATGCCGATGTGGTGGTGCAGGATTTTATGTGGCAAGCCATGAACCTGTGGTATTTCTGGCAGGCCGATGTTCCAAACCTGGCCGATGACGCTTTCCCCACTGAGGAAGAATACACCAATTTCCTGGCCTCTGAGAGCGATCCGGGCGCTTTTTTTGATAACCGGTTGCGATTTACAGAAGACCGCTTCAGCTTTTACAGCGATGATTATACCGAACTGACACAAAGTTTGGCCGGAATCACGCGGAACAATGGAATGGAATTTGGCCTGATACAATTCAGCGGGAGTTCTAACGTGTTTGGATATGTGCGCTATATCCTCCCAAATTCAGATGCTTCCACCAAGGAGATCGAGCGTGGGGATTTGTTTACCGGGGTCAATGGGGTGACGCTTACGGCTGAAAATTATCAGGAATTGCTTTTTGGCGAGGACCCGACCTATACACTGAACATGGCCGATATTCAAGGGAATGATGTGGTTCCCAATGGCAGGGAGGTAACCCTGACCAAGGAGGAAAACTTTCAGGAAAACCCGATATACCTGACGGAGGTTTTTGAAAATATAGGTGGCGAAACTGTAGGCTATTTGATGTACAATGGGTTTACAAACGAATTTGACCGGGAACTGAACGAGGCGTTTGGCTTTTTTGTCTCTCGGGGGGTTACCGCACTCGTTCTCGACCTCAGGTACAATTCCGGGGGATCTGTAAATTCTTCCCGCCTCCTCTCCAGTATGATCTACGGTACAAACACCGACGAGGTCTATTTGGAGCAACAATGGAACGACTTTATTCAGGACGCCTTTACCGAGGATGACCCGGATGCCCTTAAAGATTTTTTTGCCAGTGCGGTTTCCTCAGGGGTTCCGTTGAACACCCTGAACCTGGATCGGGTTTATATTCTGACGTCCCGAAGCACGGCCTCGGCCAGTGAACTGGTTATCAATGGGCTAAACCCGTATATACAGGTGATTAAGATCGGGACGACTACACGGGGTAAGAATGAGTTCTCACTAACTATGGTGGATGATCCTAACCGGCCTGGTGCTCCCTTTATCTATACCCCGGAGCGGGAGGGCAATATCAATAGTGAAAATGCATGGGCTATACAACCCCTGGTAGGGCGAAATAAGAATGCAGTGGGAGATTTCGGAGATATCAATGGTTTTATCCCCGATGTAGAGCTACAGGAGGATCTCGAAAATCTCGGTGTTTTGGGAGATCCCAATGAGCCACTTCTGGCCCGCGCCCTGCAGGCAATATCAGGATCTACTGCCAAAAGTTTTAACCAACCGGTCATGGCGGCAGAGCCCTTCACCTATTCCAAGTTATTCCTACCCATGAAAGACAATATGTTTCTGGATAAGGATATACAGCTACCAAAGCGTCTTTTAAAGAATTTTCAGTAAATCCTTCATAGGGTCTATATCTGCGTAAAAGCCTCCTTTTCGGAGGCTTTTTTATAATTGCAAGGCCCAGCCCACCATCACATTCCGTCCCGGAGTCTGAAATCCCAGGACCTCGGTAAAGGATTCGTTCAGTATGTTGGAGGCACTTAAAAACGCATCCAGCCGCCCCGGAATCACAGCAAAGTCCACGCGTAGGTCTATGAGGGAAAAGGGTTCCAGCTCCACCTGGGTGAAGGTGGTAAAATCGGTATCCTCCCGGGATCCTGTATAACTGTATCGCAGCAACGATGACCAGCGCGTTCCCAAACGCGTCTGCAGGATGGCGTTGAGTTTGTGCTTTGGGATCCGGATGGCATTTGCCCCTTCCGGTTGGGTAAACGTATAGTTCAACTCCAAACGACTCCCGGGTGCCCACTTCCAAAGAACTTCCCCTTCAAAACCCTGAACACTGACCGGTTCTGGAGCATTGAAAAAAATAAAGTCTGCATTATCGAATAGGATCGTCTGTTCCTCCTGCCGGTCGAAGAAAAGCCCACTGACCCGGAAACCGGAATCCAGATTTAATTCCACCCCGGCTTCAAGGGTGCGGTTGTCTTCAGCGTCCAGATCCGGATTCGCACCAAAAGCCCCAAATAGCTGGGCCAGGGACGGTGTAATATAGGCGGTAGCCCATGACGCCATTACCTTAAGATATCCTTTATTCAAGCGATAGGCATACGAGGGATTCAGGTGATACACCGCCCGACTTCCGTAGATGGAATGTATATTCAGGCGTACCCCCCCATTGACATTCACCCCGGAGGCCCCGGTCCAGACCACATTCAGATAGGGATCGACTAGTGTGGATTCCTCATCGATTTCAAGGAGTGCTCTGTCGTTGATTACATTAAGGCCTGCCAGGGCATGGAGAACCGAACTGATTTTCCGTTTATACGTCAAATCGGCGGTAAAGCTACTTCCCTGAAAAGTGCCCGGAAAATCACTTTGGTTTTCAGAATCGAACCGGGTATAAGCCCCCAGGGCCTCCACTTGTTGCAAACTATCTTTCCACTTCCAATTCAATCCCAGTCGCTCCTGATCCGTCCTATATCGGAAAGGGGCATCTACCCCATTAAAGGAATCGTCGTAGTCCGCATTCATTTGAGTCCGGTTCGCAAAGATTTTTAGAAAGGATTTTTCAGAAAAATGGCGGGTCAGTGAAAGATCTGCAGACCAATTGGAATACGGGTCGGGCTCACGTCCCACCTGCAGGGAGGACAACCCATTCGCATAATCCTGGGAAAAAGCTCCCTGATAGGCCCAGCCGGCCCGGGTACCCCCCAATTGGATCGCATGGTTCAGCCTTCCAATATCGGCATCGGATTCCCCCGGGGTATTCTGGGTGCCCATACTCCCCTGGGCATTGGCATAAAAGGGTGTCTTTCCCGGCGTTTTTGTGCGAATATCGATGACGGCCGTGGCGGCGTTAGCCCCGTAGAGTACGGACGTAGCGCCCTTCACTATTTCGATAGATTCAATGCTGGAAACAGGCAAAAGCCTCAGGTCGTATTCCCGGGCTGACGAAGAAGGGTCAGATACCCTGAGCCCGTCTATGAGTACAACCACCTGTCGCCCGCGCCCACCCCGAACAAAAACCCCGAGTACTTCCCCGGGTCTTCCGCGGCTCCCGGAAATTTCAAACCCGCTTTGCTGGTTCAGTACCTGGGCGACAGAGGCACCCTGATACCCTTTGAGTATTTCCGGTCCCAACCGAATGACGGTTTTACCCGATTGCTCCCGTTTTAAAGGAAACCTGGAATCGCTGACGACTACTTCGTCCAATACGCGGACATCCATGGAATCCACTGGGGATTGCGCATATGTTACCCCTGTCAGCGCCATAAAGGCATACCAAAACCATTGTATTTTCATTTCAGACTAAAAAGAACGAGATGTTCCCAGGCGATTAAGCTTGTAAACCTTTATCCCGAAAGTTTAACATTCCTTGTTTGGATTCGGCAGGTCTCCTGGCTCGCGTCCTGTCACTGACCTTCCCGTGCTTGCAGAAATACACAGTGGTTTGAAGTGGGTAACAGGCATTCTACTCCCTGTGGGGCAGAACTCAGCTTACAGTTGCGGGAACAGCTCCGGCTTTGCACCGGATTCCCTTTTAATGTCCGTTAAATCTTCACCAACGGACAACCATAATCCGCGCCTAAGGTAAAGATCTTTATCTGGTTTTTGAATCCGGGGAATTAAAAATTACTTTTGACCTCTGAATAAAACCGAATGAGAATTGGTTCTGCCTTAAGCCTGATCACCCTTATTTTGATAAGCTGCAGGGGGAACCCTGAACAGAAACAAATTCAGGCACAGGACCAGACACTCCAGACCTGGAATCCCGATTATGCCCGGGGTTTCTATGTGGAAGAAATGCAATCCGGTATTCAATATTTAAATATCAGCAGTCCCTGGCCAGGGGCCGCAAAAACCTTTCGATATGCACTTGTTCCCCACGCAAAACTCCACAGCCATAAACATCTAATCGATTCCGTAGATGGTGTCATCGGCATCCCTGTAAAACGCGTGATCCTCACCTCCACCACACACATCCCGGCTCTGGAAATTCTGGAATTGGAAGAACGCCTGGTCGGTTTTCCGGGGCTGGAGTATATTTCTTCTCCAGGGGTTCGCGACCAAATTGCTTCGGGAAAGGTTATGGAATTAGGAGTCAATGAAACACTAAACACCGAATTGGCCATTGCCCAGAATCCCGATATTGTAGTAGGCTTTGGGGTTTCCGGGGCTCCCAGCGCCTACAGGACCCTGGAAGCTTCGGGTATTCCCGTGGTCTACAATGGTGACTGGATGGAGGAAAATCCTTTAGGGAAAGCCGAGTGGATTGTTTTTTTTGGTCTGCTTTTCGATAAAAAGAACGCCGCGGAAAAGGCATTCCATCAGGTTGAAAAGGCCTATCTGGAAGCCCGGGAACTGGCCGCCAATGCCCCGGAAAGGCCTACCGTACTCAGTGGCTCCCTCTATCGCGATATCTGGTATCTGCCGGGGGGATCCAGTTGGGCGGCCCAATTCATAAATGATGCCAATGCGCAGTACCTTTGGGAAGGAAACCCCGAAAGCGGTAGCCTTTCATTGAGTTTGGAAAGCGTTCTGGAAAAGGGATCGAATGCCGATCTGTGGATCGCCCCATCCCAATTTACCTCTTACGGGGAAATGCAGCAGGCCGAAGCCCACTACAGCCAATTCAAGGCCTTCCGGGAGAAACAAATTTACACCTATGCCCTGAGCCAGGGGCCGGGAGGGGGACTCCTGTATTATGAACTCGGCCCAAGCCGGCCGGACCTGATTCTTAAAGACCTGGTGTATTGGTTTCATCCGGGCCTGCTCAAGGGGTATGTCCCTGTCTTTTTCAAACCCCTGGAGCCATGAAGCACAAAAAATACACCTATATCTTTGGGGGGTTGGCACTGCTTTTAATGGCTGCGTTTGGGGTAAACCTGAGCCTGGGTTCTGTTCCCATTCCGATAGAAGAGATTTTCAGCTCCCTGTTCGGAGGGCAGACGGATCGCGAATCCTGGCAGTATATCATTTGGAATTACCGTCTTCCCAAGGCCCTGACCGCCATCCTTATCGGTGGAGGGTTATCCCTGAGTGGCTTGTTGATGCAGACACTATTCAGAAACCCCCTGGCGGGACCCTTTGTCCTTGGGGTAAGTTCAGGAGCCAGCCTCGGGGCGGCATTGCTCATTATGGGAGTTTCCCTCCTCGGTGGTTTGGGCGCCGGGTACCTCACCAGCGATCTGTCCCTAATTGTGGCCAGTGGTTTGGGGAGTTTCCTGGTCCTAATCACAGTGCTTATCGTGGCTACACGGTTGAAAGACGCCATGGCCCTGCTTATTGTCGGGTTGATGTTTGGAAGTATCACGGCCGCCCTGGTTACCGTGCTTTCTTATTTTTCGCAGGCAGAACAACTTCAGAAGTATATTTTCTGGTCCTATGGGAGCATCGGGAACCTGAGCTGGCCACAGGTAGGGTTACTCTCCATTTTTGTACTCTCTGGAACTGGTATTAGTATAGGTCTTCTCAAAGCCCTCAACGCCTTCCTGTTAGGGGAGAATTACGCCGTATCCATGGGCATCTCCACCAAGAGGAGCCGGAATTGGATCATACTCGCCACGGGCTTGCTGGCCTGGGGAATCACAGCCTTTGCCGGCCCCATTGCCTTTATTGGGTTGGCGGTACCCCATCTGGCCCGGCAGTTACTCGGTACCCAGGACCACCGCATTCTGCTTCCGGGCGTCTTGCTCTACGGGGGAATCTTAATGTTGGCGTGTGATGTGATTGCCCAACTTCCATTCTCGGCCTATGTTTTACCCATCAATGCCATAACCTCCCTTGTGGGTGCCCCGGTGGTCATATGGCTGCTTTTGCGCCGCAATCGAATTCTCTTTTAAAGCAGAACCTCCTTTTTGAGTTAGGTTTTCATGGGGGTTCCCCTTATTTTAGCCAAGGTTTGGAAGACCCCAGAGCAGATCGCATTAACATGAATTCAGACTTGATTTATCCGTTAGAAGCAAAAGCCCTGGAGATCGGGTACCGGGCGAAGAGTCATAAAAAATCCCTGACGCCTCCCCTGAACTTTGCCCTGCCCCCTGGAAGCCTGAGCGCCCTTGTGGGCATCAACGGGTCGGGTAAATCAACTTTGTTGCGAACACTTTCAGGAATGCATACGGCGCTTTCTGGTGAGGTCTTGCTAAAAGGAATTCCCATTCGGGACATGCCCGCGGCCGATCGCGCCCGAAACCTGAGTGTGGTACTTACCGAACCTATTGCCTCCAAAAATCTATCGGTGTATGAACTGGTGGTCCTGGGAAGGCACCCCTACACCAATTGGATCGGACAACTCAGTGCAGAAGATCGCAACCGGGTAGCCTATGCCCTGGAGCAAATGGAATTGGGCGGCATAAAGCAACAGCCCTGCCATACCCTGAGCGATGGGCAACTGCAACGTGCACTTATTGCGCGTGCGCTCTCCCAGGATACGGCCCTGATGTTATTAGACGAGCCGACCACACACCTGGACCTCTACCACAAGGTCAAAATTCTCAAATTGCTTAAGGAAGTGACCCGGATGGCTGGGAAGACCATATTATTTTCTACCCACGAAATAGACCTTGCCATTCAGCTTTGCGATCACATTCTGATCCTCTCTGAGGAAGTTTCCCAATTTGGAAGCCCTTGCAACCTTATTGAATCCGGAGGGTTTGACACTTTGTTTCCCGTAGATACGATTCATTTTGATCGTACGCACGGAATGTTTAAGGTTAATAAGTAATCCATGGGGCTTCCTTTATATCTTGGGGCTTCTTCCTATATTTACTGTTGTAAATTGAGTGGCTAATGGAATTATGGATGCAGGTTGTCCTTGCCCTTCTTTGCCTGGGGATTGGGTTTTTGGCGGGTGGATATATTCTCCGCCTGAAACATCAGGCCCTGCAGAGCAGCGCACTGGCACGTGAAGAACAGTTGGGGAAGAATCTGGAGCTTGTAAGAGGTGAACTTCACACCCTCAAGGAGGATATGCAGCGCCTGCAGGTGGAAAAAGAATTTTTAGGGCAGGAGCTAATCCGAAAGGAGGCGGAAGTAGGTCACCTGCAGGAAAAACAAAACGAGCAGAAAAAGGAAATCCTCAAACTCCAGGATACGTTTACCAAAGAGTTTGAAAACCTGGCCAACAGGATTCTGGAAGAGAAAAGTACCAAATTCACGGAACAGAACCAGAAAAATATACGCAACATCCTGACTCCCCTCCACGATAAAATACAACTGTTTGAGAAAAAAGTAGAGGAAACCCGGAAAGAGAATTACGGGATTCACCAGGCGCTCAAAGAGCAACTGATGACGTTGCAGAATCAAAATTTAAAAATCACCCAGGAAGCTGAAAACCTCACCCGGGCCCTTAAAGGGGAAAGTAAAATGCAGGGGAACTGGGGGGAACTGGTTCTGGAGCGCGTCCTTGAAAAATCGGGCCTGGAGAAAGACCGGGAATATTCAGTACAGCAGAGTTTTCGGCGGGAAGACGGGAGCCGGTCCCTTCCCGATGTGATTATTCACCTCCCGAACGGGAACCAGATGATCGTGGACTCCAAAGTGTCCCTGACGCATTACGAGCGCTACGTCAACGCCGAGGAAGCGCAACAGGAAAGTTATCTGAAAGAACACCTGAATTCCCTAAAAAGGCATGTGGAACAACTCTCGGCAAAGAAATACGAAGATATTTACGAAATTGAAAGCCCGGATTTTGTCCTGATGTTTGTGCCTATTGAAACTGCTTTTACCATAGCCATCAATACGGAACCCGATCTTTACAACAAGGCTTTTGAACACAACATCGTTATCGTCACCCCATCGACGCTCCTGGCGACTTTGAGAACTATTGACAGTATGTGGAGCAACGAAAAACAAAGGCGCAACGCTATTGAAATTGCACGGCAGGCAGGAGCACTTTACGATAAATTTGAAGGGTTGGTCACAGACCTTACCCAGGTTGGGAAACGAATGGATGAAGCCAAAAATGAATACAGCGGGGCGATGAACAAACTCGTTACCGGAAGGGGTAACATTATTGGGCGTATTGAGAAGTTGAAAAAAATGGGGGCAAAAACTAAAAAATCCCTGCCGGAAACCATCCTGAAACGAGCCGAAGAAGCAAACCTGCCGGGTTCCGAAGAATTAGATCTGTAACCAAATTGCACATGTATGTATAAAAGTATTCTTTTTAAAGTTTTGGGAGTCCTCGGGCTTTTGATCGCCGGCCTTTTCCTATTTCTATACTACGTCACCTACAGTGAGGGAGTACGCTCCGGAGAGCTTATTAAATTCAGCCGGAAAGGGGTGATCTTCAAAACCTGGGAAGGCGAGATCAGCCAGGGGATTTCGGGTGCCCAGATATTCAAGTTCTCTGTTTTGGACCGGGACCAGGAGGTAATCGAATCTATGAAAGCTGCTGAAGGGCAGTACGTCAGGGTCAACTATGAAGAACGCTTTGCCACTTTTGCCTGGTGGGGAGAGACTAAATATTTTATCACCAGTGTCGAAGTCACGGATTCACCGCACCGCAGTAAGTTCGGCGGCAGTTCTCCCTGAGGATTTAATTTCACAAGGAATTCTGTGAAGCCGCGTCCTTATCGAGCAGCCATAACAGGCGTCCGCTGGTGGGGGCGACATGAGCGGCAGGGAACTGGGCACTAGCCGCACTGCTTTTTCTTATTTCGGCCAAAGGGGCAGCTTTGTTGGCCCCCGTTACCAGGAAAACCACTTGCTTCGCATTGTTGATTATCTGCCCGGTTATACTGATGCGCTTTTGACCACTTTCAGGATGGGTGGCTACTTCACAAAGGGAATCGGAGCCCCATAATTCTATTTCATGGGGGAATATGGAAGCCGTATGGCCGTCGTCCCCCATCCCGAGTATCACCAGGTCTAATTGGGGAATCCCACGATCTTTCGGTAGCGCCTCCTTAAGGACCATGGAATACCTTTGGGCTTCCCCGGCGGGAGGGTCCTCTCCGTGGATTCTGAAAACATGGGAGGGCTCCACAGGCACTTTATCCAACAAATGCTTCCGGGTCATCCCATAATTGCTCTGGGCGTCCCCTGGGGGCACACACCGCTCATCCCCCCAGAAAAGCAAGAGTTCTTGCCAGGGCAGGCGATTCTTATATTCCTGGGCGAGGAGGTCGAACCAAACCCGGGGGGTACTGCCACCCGATAGGGCGATACTGCGAAACCCCTCTTCCGCACTCCACCGTTCCAAATACCGGGACAATGCTCGGGCTACTTCTGCCTTTGTATCGTAAATTTCAAACATAACTCCTTAACTACTATGTGATTACGCAAAAACCAGGATCATCCGTCAAATGTTCTCCGGGATTCCGCCAGGTGTAGTTCCCTTCAATGAGATCATCTGCATTCTTGGGCCCCCATACCCCTGCTGAATATCCAAAGGTAAGGGCATGTGGATCCGTCTGCCAGTATTCAACAATGGGATCCACGAATTCCCAGGCTGCCTCAACCTCATCTGCCCGGGCATAGAGCGTGGCATCTCCCTGCATGGCATCCAGTAAAAGCCGCTCATAAGCCTCCATTATTTTCTGATCCGCCAAATCTGAGTAGTAAAAATCCAGATTTGCCCGTGCCACTTCAAAGCCCTGGCCCGGAACCTTTACTCCAAATTTAACGAGTATACCTTCGTTGGGTTGAATGCGGATAATCAGTTTGTTGTCCTTGTTCTGGACAAGTGAATTCTTGAAAATTTGGTGGTGGGGTGTCTTAAAGTGAATCACGACTTCCGTGACCTTGGTCGGCATACGCTTAGCCGTCCGCACATAAAAAGGTACATCCGCCCAGCGCCAGTTGTCCACGAAAAACTTAATAGCCGCATAGGTCTCCGTTTTCGAATTCGGATCCACCCCTTTCTCCTGTCGGTATCCCACTACCGATTCCCCGTTGCACTCCCCTGCAAGGTACTGGCCCCGAATGGTATTTTTACTGAGGATGTCCGGATCCTTCATAATCCGCAAAGACTTCAGAGCCTTAACTTTTTCATTTCGAATTTCCTCAGGTTCCGATCCGATGGGCGGTTCCATGACTACCAGTGAGACGATCTGCAACAGGTGATTTTGAAACATATCCCTGAGCGCACCGGAGGAATCGTAGTACCCGCCCCGGTTCTCCACCCCCACACTTTCAGCATTGGTAATTTCAACGTGATGAATGTAGTTCCTGTTCCAGAGGGGCTCGAAAATACTGTTGGCAAAACGCGTTACCAGAAGGTTCTGTACGGTTTCTTTTCCCAAATAATGGTCAATCCTGTATATCTGGGATTCCTGGAAGTACTTCTGAAGGTTGAGATTGAGCTGATGCGCTGATGCCAGGTCATAGCCAAAGGGCTTCTCCACAATCAGGCGGGTCCATCCGCCATTTTCTTTCGTGAGGCCTGCGGTATTGAGGTTTCGCGCAATAGTCTCATACAAAGAAGGCGGGGTGGAGAGATAGAATATTAAATTTCCTTCCGTTTTCTGTTCGCGGTTCAATTGCTCTATCCTTTCTCCCAGGGCTGAATAGTCCGTGTCGTAGGAATCCCCCAAATCGTGATAAAAAACCAACTCCGCAAAAGACTTTCGCAATCCGTGGTTTTTAATGGTCTCAGGAATGTGCTTGTTTTTAAGTACAGCCTCTTCACGGAAAGAAGCGTCATCCGCATCACTTCGACTGATCCCCAATACCGCAAATCTTTTGGGCAGGTGTTCTTCCTGATACAGGTTAAAGAGGGCCGGCATCAGTTTTCGCTCTGTGAGGTCTCCCGAGGCTCCGAATATGATGAGAAGTTGAGGTGAAGTTTTATCCATTGTGCAAACTGTCCACGGTTAACAGGTCAGTGATAAGGGAAGATACCGCTGTCCTGAAAATGCCCTGTTTAAGTTGAATATTTCCCCTATTTTTGAAGAATCCCGTACGAATATAGAACATATTTACCGGGGTGAAAAATCAGTTTGCACAAGGGTGCAGACCTTAAAATGAAGAGCCATGCATACAGAGAATACATATGAATTCGGACTTGTCGGTCTTGGGGTAATGGGTAGGAATTTTATCCTCAATGTTGCAGAAAATGGTTTTAGCGCCCTGGGATATGACCTGATGCCCGAAAAAGCAGAAGCTCTTCGAAAAGAGGGCGCCTCTGTTGGAAAAACAGCTGCCACGAGTGACTTAAATGTATTTGTTTCCGCCTTGTCCAGACCCCGCAAAATAATGCTGCTGGTGCCTGCGGGAAAAATTGTGGATCAGGTGATTGAAGATCTGCTTCCAAAACTGGAAGAAGGGGATCTGCTGATTGACGGGGGCAACTCCCATTTTCGGGATACGGACCGCCGGGAAGCGTATTTAAAATCAAAAGGGATATTTTTTATGGGTGCCGGAGTTTCAGGAGGTGCCGAAGGTGCGCGTAAGGGCCCGAGCATCATGCCAGGGGGTGCCGCGGAAATCTACCCTGAAATTCAACCCATTTTTGAGGCGGTTGCCGCCCGGTATGAAGGCGCGCCCTGTGTTGCACATCTCGGCCCCGGGTCGGCGGGGAACTATGTAAAGATGGTTCACAATGGTATCGAATACGGACTGATGCAACTCACCGGGGAATACTATCAACTTCTGGCAGAGTTGGGCGGGTTTACAAATGCAGCCTTAAGTGAGGTTTTTGGCCGTTGGAACCAGGGTCGGCTGCAGTCGTTCCTCATAGAGATTTCCTCTGTTATTTTTAGTCAGAAAGACCCCCTGGATAGCGGGGACCTGATCGATAAAATCCTCGATAAAGCCAAACAAAAAGGGACCGGAAAATGGACTTCCCAGAATGGGATGGATCTGGGGATACCCGTCCCAACAATCGATACGGCGGTAAGCATGCGGGCCATGTCTGCTTTAAAAGCCAACCGGGAAACGGCAGACATGATGTACGAAAAGCCCCGGCGGGCCTTAGTGGATAAAACCGAGCTGGAAGGGGTATGCGAGCCCTCTTTGTATTTTGCATTTGTCATGACCTATGCCCAGGGGATGCACCAACTCGCTGAGGCCTCTGATGAATATGGGTATAACCTCAATCTGGCTACCATAAGTGAGATATGGAGGGCAGGCTGTATCATACGTGCCCGGGTGCTGGACGATATTGCCACTGCGTACCGCGAAGAACCCGGATTGCCGCATTTGCTGTTGTCCAGGGCCTTTGTCAATCGGGTTTCCAATTGTGTCCCGGCCGCCCGTATCGTACTTCAGCACGCTATAAGTAATGGTGTTCCGATGCCGGCCCTGTCGGCATCTTTGAGCTATTTTGACGCATTTACCACAGGTAGGTTGCCTATGAACCTCATTCAGGCCCAACGAGATTATTTCGGTTCCCACACTTATCAACGGACCGATCGGGACGGGGCCTTCCATACGGAATGGTAAAACCGGTCAATACATCATCCTGCTTCCCATCCACAGGAACGGGATCCTTACCCTATTTACTCAGGTACATTTTCCTTCGTGAGTACAGGTTATAGAATTCGTCGTCTTTAAGACTTTTGATGAATAAAATACTCTCCCCTGTACTCTTCATTTCCGGACCCAGGTTTTTATTCACCCTGGGAAACTTGTTAAAGCTAAAGACGGGCTGCTTGATCGCAAAACCCTCGAGGGATGGATTAAATTCAAAATCGGACAGCTTTTTCTCCCCGAGCATGATTTTGGTAGCGTAGTTGACATAGGGCTCTCCATAGGCTTTGGCGATAAAAGGAACCGTACGGGACGCCCTGGGGTTGGCTTCGATAATATATACCTGATCCCCTTTGATGGCAAACTGGATGTTTATGAGTCCCACCGTATTGAGCGCAAGGGCGATTTTATGGGTGTGATCCTTGATTTGTTGCAGGACAAATTCACCCAGGTTAAATGGCGGCAAGGTGGCATTGGAATCTCCCGAGTGTATTCCACAAGGCTCAATATGCTCCATGATGCCTATAATATGTACCTCTTTGCCATCGCAAATAGCATCTGCCTCAGCTTCGATAGCACCATCCAGGTAGTGATCCAGCAACAATTTGTTATTTGGGATTTTTCGCAGTAAATCCACTACATGAGATTCCAATTCCTGCTTGTTGATCACAATTTTCATCCCCTGCCCGCCCAGAACATATGAGGGGCGCACGAGCAGTGGAAAATTCAATTCATCTGCCAGCGCCAGGGCTTCATCTGCGTTTTCCGCAACCCCAAACTGGGGATAGGGAATGTCGTTTTCCTTCAGCAAGCGGGAAAAACTCCCGCGGTCTTCGGCCAAATCCAGGGATTCAAAGCTCGTACCCATTATAGGAATCCCGTATTTGTCGAGTTTTTCAGCCAGTTTCAGGGCCGTCTGACCTCCGAGCTGCACGATCACGCCCTCCGGTTTTTCATGCAGGATAATGTCGTAGATATGTTCCCAGAAAACAGGTTCAAAATAAAGCTTGTCCGCTGTGTCAAAATCCGTGGAAACCGTTTCCGGGTTGCAATTGATCATGATGGTTTCATAGCCGCATTCCGCAGCCGCGAGAACACCGTGGACACAACAGTAATCGAACTCAATCCCCTGTCCGATCCGGTTGGGTCCGGAACCGAGGACTACAATTTTCTTGCGATCGGTAACCTCACTGTCGTTGGAAACATACCGTTCCCCTTCTGGCGTTTCGATCTCAGCTTCAAATGTGGAATAGTAGTACGGCGTCATCGCTTTAAACTCCGCCGCGCAGGTATCTACCAATTTATAAACCCTTTTGATCTCCAGGGACATGCGCTTCTCGTGGACTTCACTTTCCCAGCAATCCAGCATATGGGCTATCTGCCGGTCGGCAAAACCTTTTTGTTTGGCCTCAAGGAGTAATTCCTTTGGCAGGGTCTCAATGGAAAAGGTGCTGATTTCCTTTTCCAGTTGGTACAACTCTTCATACTGCCGCAGGAACCACATATCTATTTTGGTGATCTCATGGATTCGGCTCAGGGGAATACCGAGCTGGATGGCGTCATAGATCACAAACACCCTGTCCCAACTGGCGTAGGTGAGTTTCTGAATGATCTGGTCGTACTCCTTATAACCCTTACCGTCTGCCCCCAGACCATTTCGTTTAATCTCCAGGGACTGGGTAGCCTTATGCAGGGCTTCCTGGAAGGAACGGCCAATCCCCATAACCTCGCCCACTGATTTCATCTGCAGGCCCAGGGTACGGTCGGCACCTTCGAACTTATCAAAGTTCCAGCGCGGGATCTTTACAATCACGTAGTCCAAAGTGGGTTCGAAAAGGGCGGAAGTAGATTGGGTTATCTGATTTTTTAGTTCATCCAGACTATATCCGATAGCGAGTTTGGCAGCCACTTTTGCAATGGGATATCCCGTGGCTTTGGAAGCCAGAGCTGAAGAACGCGAAACCCTGGGGTTGATTTCAATGGCGATAATATCCTCCTTCTCATCCGGGCTAACCGCGAACTGCACATTACATCCCCCGGCAAAATCCCCGATACTACGCATCATCTTAATGGCCAGATCACGCATCCTTTGAAAGGTGGTATCCGAAAGGGTCATTGCCGGAGCTACCGTTATCGAATCTCCGGTATGAATCCCCATAGGGTCCATATTCTCAATAGTACATATAATAACTACATTATCGTTCTTATCTCGAAGGAGTTCCAATTCGTATTCCTTCCAGCCCATCATCGCTTTGTCGATCATCACCTCGTGTATGGGCGAAACCTCCAATCCGTGGCTCAGGTGTTCGTCAAAATCTTCAGGGTCATAAACGATAGCCGCCCCGGCCCCACCCAGGGTATAACTTGCCCGAATAACCAGCGGGAAACCGAATTCCTGGGCGATTTCCTTTCCCTTTAGGAAAGAAGTGGCCGTGGACTGTGGTGCCATCTTCACCCCAATGCGGGTCATAAGCTCGCGAAATTTCTCGCGATCCTCCGTAATATTGATCGCATCGATATCCACCCCGATAATCTGAACGCCAAAGTCATCCCATATCCCCTTTTCACCAGCCTCTATACAGAGGTTCAGTGCTGTTTGCCCCCCCATAGTAGGAAGGACTGCATCGATGTTCGGGTGTTTTTTAAGGACCTCGATAATCGATTTTGTATTCAACGGCAACAGGTAAATGTGATCCGCCATTGAAGGATCCGTCATGATGGTTGCAGGGTTGCTGTTGATCAGTACCGTTTCAATTCCGTCCTCCCTCAGGGAGCGGAGTGCCTGTGAACCGGAGTAGTCAAACTCACAAGCCTGACCAATAATAATAGGGCCTGATCCTATGATCAGTATGGATTTCAGATCTTTTCTTTTAGGCATGCTGGGATGGGGTTAATAGTTTTTAGGCAAAAAAAAGGTGCTACTTTCAACAAGTAACACCTGATTTATTTCTGAAAATGGATAAACCATTATTTTTTGTGTCTCGGCTCAGAGGATACACTAATTTTCTTACGACCTTTAGCTCTTCTGCGTGCCAAAACCTTGCGGCCATTGGCCGAAGACATACGCTCGCGGAAACCGTGTTTGTTTCTGCGTTTTCTTTTTGACGGCTGAAATGTTCTTTTCATGTTGAAGCGCTTTTTGGCTCATTTAAATCACTCAATTCCCTGAGCAAAATCTGGGCGCAAATATACGAAGACTTTTGGCTTTCCCAAATCGGAATAAATTTTTTTTAGAATTGTTTTTACTACTTTTGTCCCTGCATTTTTCAAGGCGAACTTCTCATGGAGAGAACCCTCTACAGACTGCTTTTTTTATTGTGTTTCCCGGGGGTCCTTATGGGCCAGGATACCCTGGGATACCAACTCCGCAAAGGTGATGTTTTTACCGTTGAACAAAAAGCTGAGCAACATATTTCGCAAAGTTTGGACGATACCAGCCATGAGCTGACCAATCGGGTTTCAGGGGTGATACAGTTTCGAGTGCTGGAGCAGAAGGACAGTACGTATCTCCTTGAGTTTATGTTCAATGATCTTATATTCAAAATCGAAAGTAGTTTACAGGGTGTACTCCTTGATGTACACGCGGCAGAGCCCAGGGCCGGAGATGCCCAGGCTGCTATTTTTAATGGTTTACTGAACATCCCCGTTCAAATGGAATTGGGCCGTCGAGGGAAAATCCTGGAGGTGGTCGGAGGGGAACAGATGATTACCACGGTCCTGGAACAGTCCGGATTGCCCGAAGGGTTCTCCCGAAGCGTCATGAAAAAATCCCTCGAAGAGCAATATGGTTCGGAAGCCCTGGCAGAAAGCTATGAGCAAATGACCTATTTCTATCCCAGAAAACCCGTTTCCAAAAACGACGGATGGTCCAATCGTTTCGAGGGGAAGCTGGAAGCGGAAAACACCTGGAAGCTGGATAGTCTTACCACGGAACGCACCTATATTAGCGGGATGGCCAACATTTTAATAAAATCGGATGAACCTTCAAATAGTATGCATCTGAAAGGTACACAACAAACCACCTTAATCGCCGACCGAAAAAGCGGGTTTATCCGAGAAATGAGTGTCCGGAGCGAGGCGGAGGGAATTTCAACCGCTGCACAAATGGGTGCTGTGGAAATCCCAACAACCATTAATTCAATAGTCACATACCGTTTAATAGCACAAAAACATGTTCAATAAAAATATTAAGCTCGTTCTCGCGTTCGCCATTATCGCCCTGGCCGGGTATCAATTTGTCCAGGGAGAGATAGGGAACGGTATCTTCCTGATTTTACTTTCCCTGATCTTCGTGTTTCTGTATTTCCGAAATGAACTGATTCTTTTGTCCTTCCTGCGCATGCGGAAACAGGATTTAGAGGGGACCGAAAAATGGTTGGAAAAGATCAAAAATCCGGAAGGGGCCCTTACCACTAAACAACAGGGGTATTACAATTATTTGTACGGCATAATTTATTCCCAAAAAAATCTGACCCAGGCCGAAAAATACTTCCGAAAGGCTCTTAAATTGGGATTGAATATGGACTATGATGTGGCTATGGCAAAATTGAGCCTGGCGGGAATCGCGATGCAAAAACGACGTAAGAGGGAAGCGACAACCCTGCTTCAGGAAGCCAAGAAACTGGATAAAAACAACATGCTGAACGAGCAGATAAAGATGATGCAACAGCAGCTGAAAAAGATTTGAGTCTAAACCCTGTCCTCAGCAGTATTGGTTTTTTTATTCTAGGGTTCCCCCCTCCCCCTGCCTAAAGCTATTCCTTCAGGCTGCAAAACCCTGGCAAGTCCTTAGAAAAAGTTAAGTGTGTTCTCTTTTAGTCACCGGCCCTTCAAAGCGTATTTCTCCATGGATAGCCCCCGAATGCAGCGAAAACCTGCCTTACTTCCGACCGGATCCTTCAAATCGTTTTTTGAGAGCAGTTTCCACACGCACCACAGGGAGAAAAGCAAAAATTATAACTGGAACCAGGGCGACTGCAACCGCTGCCTCATCCGACAAAGGCAACCAGGCCCAGGCCAGGCCGAGAACAACCAGTAGCAGGCCACTTCGCATCATCTCACGACCGGCGAGTTTCTGGGCAAAATCCCACTGATCCTGCCCTTTCATCGCACGCGCGGTACGATACCCGTAAAACCAGTTAATCGATTTAGGGGGATACTTCTTGAGTATAAATCCGGATAAAGCAAACAGGAGTCCCGTTAGCACCAGAACGATGGTCCAGGGGTTCGTATAAAGGGCTTCCATGGTATACCGCGTTCTCAAGTATTACCCGAATGAGGTATTCCAGTTTGCCCACAAACATTTCCAGGCACTTCAACCGGCACAATCGCACGCTGGTTTAGTATCCCGAAAAGCTAAGGCCCGACTTTGTAGTATCCCTTCATGGGAATGGAAATCTGGTATTTTTTACGGGAAGCATTGTTCAGGTGAGGTTCCCTCAGCCAGGGGTTATGCCGTTTCAGGATTTTATAACTAATCCCATAATTCCTGGCAAATTCTGCAAAACTGCTCACGGCGGTATCTACCTCTACTTGAAAAGTGGGTACATTTTGGTAAAAATCTTCCTCCCCGACTTTGAATCCGTAGGTCTCCGGATCTTTCAGGATCTCCTTAATCGCCATGATACGGAACACGTAACGACCAGTTTCATCTCCCAGGAGAAGGTCGTAATAACTATCTGTCTGTTGGATGTCCATATACTTGTCAATGGAGCCAGTTCCGGCGTTGTAAGCCGCGGCAGCCAGTGTCCAGCTCCCGTATTTCTCTTTGTATTTATTCAAATAGTCGCAGGCTACCTGAGTCGCCTTTTCCAGGTGGTAGCGCTCGTCTACATTGTCGTTAATTTCCAGGCCGTACTCCCTTCCTGTGGGTTTCATTATCTGCCAAAAACCTCGGGCTCCTGCCGGGGACACTACATTTTGGAGGCCACTTTCCGCAACAGCGAGATACTTAAAATCCTCCGGTACACCGTTTTTTGATAGGATAGGTTCTATGACGGGGAAGTACTTATGGGCTCGCTTCATCAGTAAAAGCGCATTGGATTGCCAGTAGGTGTTTACCAGGAATTCCCGGTCTATACGCTCCATAATTTCAGGATCTTCCTGAGGTACAGCTTCCCCGGCAAAGTTCAGATCCTCCGGGATGGCGATGGCGGAAATCCGGTAGGTGGGATCCACGCGAATTTCCTCTTCCGGAACGGGATCGGATTCTTCGACAGACTCGTCCAGGGCCGCACCTTGTTGTACGGCAAAAACAAGGGTACTCAAAACGACCAGCACCCCCAGGAGCATCAGGCTTTTTTTCAATAGTTGCATGGAAAAGGACTTAAGATTACCTCAAAGGTATTAAATAGAACCTGCTTCCTCCAATATTATTGCAGGCAATCGCTCATTAAACCATTTGTAGCGATGTATGATCATGGTATGCGTTCCCCCTTCCACACAAAGGCAGGGCCCAAGGTGGCTCATTGGAAAAACGGCATCCTGGTCTCCGTGTATATGAATCAATCCCGGTTCAGGGGTTTCCCGGTCCCAATGAACAATAGCTTCGAGGGCCCAATCCAGATACTCCTTATCGCGTACCCCCAAATACCGCTCGTAGAGTTTTAACCTCTTTCGCACCGCATCTCCAAAAGCAAAACGGGTGAGCGATTCAAGGTTCTGAATAGCCCCGGTAGGTAAAAGCCGATGTAGTTGGGTATACCGGGCGATCCATAACCTTCTGGGCATTTCGTCCCGGCACTTTATACTCGAGATGACAATCAGTTTCCGGGGATTGAGAAATCGCGCCATTTCCTGAACGAGCATACCTCCAAAGGAAACTCCGATAAGTACCGGGGCATTGTGAGTTACCTTTTCCGCCATAATTCGGGCGTATTCCGTGAGATCGGCTCCGGAGGGAGGGAGGAACCAATCCAGGTGGTGCACTTCAAATTGGTCCCGCGGCAATGCAATGTGCTCAAATATCTTAGGGCTGGCTGCCAGGCCCGGCACAAAATACACATGGATTTTCTCAGCAGGAAGGGTTTTCAAAGCGGGGTTTTTCTTAGGTTTTTAGCAATTTTTTAAGTACTTTTGTACTCTGCCCTATATTATGCCTCCCAAATCCGTGTCCGGCAGTTTAAGAAGTTCTAATTACGATCGCATAGTTCGTAATTTTTTTATCTGAAACCAAAACTAAATCAAACTATATGAGTGATCTGGCTATCAAGGATAATGCTTTTTTGCGCCAATTTGAAGCCCAAGTGGATGGGCATTTGGCAAAGATTGAATACGCCTCCCAGGAACGTAAGGTTTTCCTTACAAAACTCGTCATTCCTGAAGAAATTACTAAAGAGGGATTTAAAGAGGATTTCATTAAAGCGGTCCTGAATCATATACAGGAGCAGAATTTAAGAGTAGTACCTACCAGCCCCCAAATTGCGGGTTTTCTGAGAAACAACAGACAGTATAAAGAGATGTTACCTGTCGGTATCCGGATTTGATATTGACACCGATGCATTCTTGAAACAAAAACCCCGGCCATTCGCCGGGTTTTTTATGGGAGCTCAATCGGCTCCAACCTCTGAATACGAACCAATCCATCCGCATCTATACCCTCCAGGCGAACAGGATGCACAGTATTGACCAGGCCGGGATCCCAGGGGGTTTTTACCTTGACATAATTCTCGGTAAATCCATGGATATATCCTTTCTTATTTTCTCCTTCAAACAAGACCGTACGCACCGTCCCAAGCTGGGTAGTGTAAAAGGCCCGCCTTTTTTTGGCAGACAGGCTCCTGAGCATTTTACTGCGTTTTTTGCGTTCGGCCTGCCCCACTTCGCCGCCCATTGACGCCGCAGGGGTATCAGGCCTTTCAGAATAAGTAAAGACGTGGAGGTAAGAAATATCCAGGGCGTGCAGGAAATCGTACGTCTCCTTGAACAACTCCTCAGTTTCCCCCGGAAAACCGACAATCACATCAACCCCAATACAAGCATCCGCCATTACAGAGCGGATGCGCGCCACTCGTTCCACATATAACTCCCGGAGATAGCGCCGTCGCATTGCTTTTAGAATCGTATTGCTACCGCTCTGCAAAGGGATATGAAAATGGGGCACAAACGCATGGCTTTCGGCGACAAAATCGATGATTTCATTTTGAAGCAAATTAGGCTCGATAGATGATATCCTGAGGCGTTCAATACCCGGGACTTTGTCCAAACCCTGAATGAGCTCCAAAAAGGTATGTTCGTGTTTTTTATTTCCAAACTCCCCTTTTCCGTAATCTCCTATATTCACCCCGGTCAGGACGATTTCCCGAATTCCCTTCCCGGCAATTTCACCAGCCTTTTCAAGAATATTGTTCAGGGAGTCACTCCTGGAGATACCCCTGGCCAGGGGTATGGTACAGTAGGTACACTTATAATCACAACCGTCCTGGACTTTAAGAAATGCCCGGGTCCGGTCTCCTATGGCATAACTGCTAACGTAGAAATCTGCCTGGCTGATCTCGCAGGAATAAACCTTTCCCGCATCCTGTTTTTCCAGGTCCTCCAGATAAGAGGTGATATTAAACTTTTCAGTAGCCCCGAGAACCAGATCCACCCCTGGAATGGAAGCGATCTCATCGGGTTGTAACTGGGCATAACACCCCACCACGGCAATATAGGCTTCGGGGTTGATCCGCTGGACCTGCCGGACCACTGAACGAAACTTTTTATCGGCATTCTCTGTTACTGAACAAGTGTTGATCACGTACAAATCTGCCGTTTCAGGAAAAGACACCTTTTGGAATCCTTCCTCTTCAAGCGTTCTTGAGATGGTAGAGGTCTCTGCAAAATTCAATTTACATCCCAAAGTGTAAAAAGCTACGGTGCGTTGCATAGGGGATTTCGATTGTCTAAAGGGCGGCAAAGATAAAAAAATCAAGTCATTACAAGGAATCCCTAAAGGTGGTCAGGCCTTGCGATAGGTTTTGGAAATTTCAAATACTTCTAACATCAGGGCTTCATCTTCAGCCGTAAATGCGACCCCCCTGCGCTGCATGGCTACACGAGCGGCCTCAAAAGCCTTTTCGGGGAGATAGGTACTAAAGCCGGAAGTGCCTCCCCAGCTAAAACTCGGAATGAAGTTTCTGGGGAATCCCGAAGCAAAAATATTGCAATTCACCCCAACTACAGTACCGGTATTAAACATGGTGTTGATGGCAGATTTACTGTGATCCCCCATAACCAGGCCACAGAATTGCAACCCAGTCTGGTCAAAGCGCCCCGAGGCATAGTTCCAAAGCCGCACTTTGGCGTAGTTGTTTTTCAGGTTTGAATTATTGGTGTCCGCCCCGAGGTTGCACCATTCCCCCAAAACAGCATTCCCCAGGAACCCGTCGTGCCCCTTGTTCGAATACCCGAAAAGGACAGAATTATTTATCTCACCCCCAATTTTACAATAGGGGCCTGCGGTAGTGGGCCCGTAAATCTTGGCGCCCATTTTAACCACACCGTGGGCTCCAAGTGCAAAACCACCTCGTATCAGGCATCCCTCCATGACCAGGGCATTTTCCCCGATATAAATCGGGCCTGAACTGGCATTCAACACTGAGTGTTCCACCTCGGCGCCCGCTTCTAAAAAAATCCGGTCCGGATGGCTGACTCTGTTGGTCTCAGAAATTGGAACTGATTTTCGGCCCGCTGTAAGCAACTGAAAGTCCGTTTCCATCGCCTCGCCATTGAGGGAAAAAATATCCCATGTATGACAAATCTCGCCATAGGATTCCCCATACTCAACCCGTTTAAAGGAATCCGTGGGGTTAAACGCTTCTGCATCGGGTATCCGACAAGCCAGCAACCGGTCCTGAGAAAATAACCCCTCCCCCATCTCTAACTGCAAAACCGCCTTTGCGAGATGGTCATCCGCCATTAATGAGCCTTTGATAAAGACATTGTCGGTGCCAGATACCGTGGGGAATTTTTTTTGGAGGTAGTCCTGGGTAAGCACTCCGACAGGGGAATCCAAACGCTTCTCCCATTTTTCTCTTAGGGTAAGTATTCCGGTGCGGATATCTGCCACCGGGCGGGTATAGGTCAGGGGCAAGAGGGATTCCCTGCGATCCCCGTCAAATAAGATAAAATGCATGCTCTGATTTTACACAAAAGTAACAAATGAATCCGGAGGTCTATGGATCTTTTTGGACCAAAAAAAATGAGTGAACCCCGTGGATCCACCCATTTTTATAGTTCGAAGGGAACTCCCTGAACTTATTTTTTGAACTTCTTGTATTTGTTCTTGAACTTGTCGATACGTCCGGCGGTATCTACCAGCTTGGCCTTCCCGGTGTAGAATGGGTGTGACGTTCTGGAGATCTCGAGTTTTACCAGGGGATAAGAAACCCCTTCAACCTCAATTGTCTCTTTGGTTTCCGCTGCTGACTTGGTCAGAAAGATATCGTCATTGGACATATCTTTAAATGCGACCATCCTGTAATTCTCTGGGTGAATGCCTTGTTTCATGCTTAAAAAATATTTTTAACCTGCTAATTTCGCGGGTGCAAATGTACATATTAATATTAAAAATTACACGCCTCTGTCCTCAAAAAAATAAAATTAATTCCTACCTTCCCTGTAACAAATACCTAAATAATCAAACTAATACCATTAAAACCTTAACTCTCAATTATGGAAACCAGTACACCTAAAATTGGTAAATTTTCTTTGAATTACGGTCTTATTCTTGGAGGGCTTGGCGTTGTCTTCGCCTTAATGCTTTTCATAAGCGACGCACATGTTTCGCAGAGCCCCGTGAACTCGATTATTTCTATTGTCATGTCCATTGCGGTTATATTCTGGGGCATCCTGAATTTCCGCAAAGCAAATCAGGGACTGCTCAGTGTTGGGCAGGGCGTTAAACTGGGCGCTGGAATCGCCTTGGTTTCAGGTATCATTTCCGTGATTTGGTTGTTGCTGTTGACCAACGTACTCGATCCGGATTTTAAATCCAAGAGCATCGAAGTGTCTCTTGCTGCAGCTGCCGAACAGGGTACTTTAACGGCAGAACAGCTTCAGCAGCAGAAAGAAATGAGTATGCAATACTGGGAAGCATTTGCCTATCCGAGTATTTTGATCGGGTCCATCCTTATCGGACTGGTCATCGGACTGGTTGGCGGGCTGATCTTTAAAAAAGCGGCCCCTGACTATTAAACCTAAAAAATGGTACTTTTGGAGCAGAATCAGCAGTCCTGACAGATGCGCCTTTCAATAGTCATCCCTTTATTAAACGAGGAGGAATCCTTAACGGAACTATCCCATTGGATTGCCAGAGTCATGGCATCCAATGGGATTTCCTATGAAATCATCTTTATTGACGACGGCAGTACGGATAAAAGCTGGGAAATCATCCGTCAACTCTCGGAAACCCAACCGGAGATACGGGGGATTCGATTTTTAAGGAATTTTGGAAAATCCCAGGCATTGCATGCGGGCTTTAGAGCAGCTCAGGGAAATATCGTCGCCACCATGGATGCCGACCTGCAAGATAACCCTGAGGAAATTCCCGCCATGATGGAGATGATAGAGGCCGAGGGTTACGACATGGTCTCCGGATGGAAGAAAAAACGGTACGATTCCGTACTGATGAAAAATCTGCCTTCCAAACTTTTCAACTGGGCTGCACGGAAAACTTCAGGAGTAAAGTTACACGACTTCAATTGCGGTTTAAAAGTTTTCCGAAAGGAAGTGGTAAAGAGCATTGAGGTCTCCGGTGAAATGCACCGTTATATTCCGGTCCTGGCCAAAAACGCGGGCTATCGGAAAATCGGAGAACAGGTGGTACAGCATCAGGCCAGGAAATTCGGAAAGACCAAGTTCGGACCGGATCGTTTTATCAAAGGATTCCTGGACCTTATTACCGTATGGTTTGTCTCCAAATTTGGCAAACGCCCCATGCACCTTTTTGGGGCTTTGGGGGTACTAATGTTTATTATCGGATTTGGTTTTGCCCTGTACCTCGGGATTGACAAACTGTTTTTTAATCCCACCGGGCGCCTCGTTGCACAGCGCCCCGAATTTTATATCGCCTTAACTTCCATGATTATAGGAACGCAACTCTTTCTCGCAGGATTTCTCGGGGAAATGTTGTTGCGCGTTCGCATAACCCAGGATCGATATTCCGTTTATGAATCCCTGAATTTAAATCGCGCTACTGAAGGTGTCTTACAGCGAGAAAAGGCCTGAAATCAGAGCACCTATGACCATATATCCCATTACCTGCCCTATTTGTAACTTTGATAAAATTTAACTGATGCCCATCGATAATTCCATTGCGGAGCGCGCCCAGAAATGGCTCTCAGATTTTTTTGATCCTGAAACAAAAAAAGAGATCCGGGAATTGCTTCAACAAAATCCCGGAGAACTCGAGGATCGCTTTTATAAAACTTTGGAATTTGGCACTGGCGGGATGCGCGGGATTATGGGTGCCGGGACAAACAGGATCAACAAATATACGCTTGGGAAAAGTACACAGGGTCTCAGCAACTACCTCAAATCGACCTTCGGAGATGAGGAGATCAAAGTGGTGATCGCCTACGACTGCCGCCACAATAGCCAATCCCTGGCCCGAACGGTTGCAGAGGTGTTTTCGGCAAATGATATTGATGTGTACTTGTTTTCTGAATTGAGAACCACCCCCGAACTCTCGTTTGCCGTAAGATACCTGGGCTGCCATGCGGGCGTGGTCCTGACCGCTTCGCACAATCCACCGGAATACAACGGTTATAAAGTATACTGGCAGGATGGTGGACAAATCGTACCGCCCGAAGACGGTGAAATCATCGCCGCTATAGATCGCCTTGATTACGAGGATATCCGTTTTCAAGCCCAACCCGAACGTATTCAGGAGATCGACCGGGAAGTAGATGAGGCTTTTCTGGAGGCCGCTGTAAAAAATGGCAGTTTTGGGGTGTCCGGAAAGGAAGACCTGTCAATAGTTTTCACCTCCCTTCACGGGACTTCGGTCACCGCCATCCCAGAGGTCCTGAGTCGTGCGGGTTATGAAAATGTCACCCAGATTCCCGAGCAGGCTGTTCCTGACGGGGATTTCCCAACCGTGGAATCGCCTAACCCGGAAGAGCCTGAAGCGCTGAAAATGGCACTGACCAAAGGAGCTGAAATCAATGCAGATATCGTTATCGGAACAGATCCGGACAGCGACCGTCTGGGAATTGCGGTTCGAAATGAAACCGGAGCACTTGAACTGCTCAACGGGAACCAGACCATGGTGCTTATGACGCGATTCCTTTTGGAGCGTCAACGGGAAAAAGGGTTTCAGGGGAATGAGTTTATCGCAACCACCATCGTGTCCACCCCCATGATGCAATCCATGGCGGATGTCTTTGGCGTAGAGTGCAAGACTTCCCTGACCGGGTTCAAATGGATTGCAAAAATGATCCGGGATTTTCCTGCTCAACGGTTTATCGGAGGGGGAGAAGAGAGTTTTGGATATATGGTTGGCGATTTCGTCCGGGATAAGGACGCGGTGACCGCTTCCCTCCTGGCCTGCGAAATTGCTACCTGGGCCAAAGCCCGGGGAAGCAGCTTTTACCGGGAATTGCTCCAATGCTATGTCGCCTATGGATGCTATCGCGAAAGGTTGGTTTCCCTTACTAAAAAAGGAATGGATGGGGCGGCTCAGATCGGGAATATGATGAAAGGATTCCGGGAGAATCCGCTGCACGCACTGGATGGCTCCCCTGTCATCTGTATTGACGATTACCAAAATGGAACTTCAAAAAATCCCAAGACGGGCGAAATAACCAAAATTGACCTTCCAAATTCCAATGTCCTGATTTATACCACCGCAGATGGGACCCGGTTAGCGGCGCGCCCCAGTGGAACAGAACCCAAGATAAAGTTTTACGTCAGTGTGCGTGGTTCCATCGCTTCCGGGAAGGAATACCAAAGTGAAAAACAGGCTCTCGAATCGAAAATCGACCGGGTCCTGGAAGATCTCAAACTCGAAGAATGAACTATTTCCGGAAAATTCTCCGATTTGCCCGACCGTATCGACGGTACGGATTTCTGAATATTTTCTTCAACATCCTCTATGCGCTGTTCAGCGCCCTGTCTTTTGCCGCCCTAATCCCCATGCTGGATGTGCTGTTCGGTAAAACGGTACCCATTACCGAACCTCCGGTATACGAAGGTATCGGACAATTGGAGAGCTACGTTAAAGGATGGCTGTACTACGAGGTAAATACGGTGGCAGGAGAAGACAAAATGAAGGCATTAATGCTGGTTATCGGACTTGTTTTAGTCCTGTTTTTGCTCAAAAATGTCTTCAACTACCTGGCCATGTACTTCATCACCTTTCTCAGAAATGGTATCCTGAAGGACCTGCGTAATGCGATTTATGAAAAAATAGTTACCCTCCCCGTGGCGTATTATTCCGAGAAGAAAAAAGGGGATGTAATCGCAAGGATAACGGCCGATGTCCTGGAAATCCAACACTCCTTTCTCTCGGTTCTTGAACTTATCGTCCGGGAACCGCTAACCATCCTCTTTACAATAATGGTCATGTTCTTTATAAGCGTAAAACTGACCTTTTTCGTCTTTATTTTTATTCCCATCGCGGGTATCGTCATTTCGAGGATCGGGAAATCCCTGAAACGCAAGTCAGATCGGGTACAGAAGGAACAGGGAGCCCTGTTGTCCATTGTAGAAGAAACCCTGGGAGGGCTTCGGGTGATCAAAGCCTTTAATGCCGAAAACCGGTTTTTAGAACACTTCAGAAGCTCTACAGATCGCTTTTTTCATTTTTCTAACAGCTTGCTGAATCGCCAGAATCTGGCCTCACCCACAGGTGAATTCCTTGGCATACTGGTTATAGGGGTACTGCTTTGGTTTGGAGGCCGGATGGTCCTGGTTGAAGAAACGCTGGACGCTTCCTCCTTTATCGCCTACATGGGACTGGCCTATAATATCTTAACCCCTGCAAAGGCGATTAGCAAGGCATCTTATGGAGTTCGTAAAGGGAATGCCGCGGCCGAACGGGTCCTGGAAATTCTGGAGACTGAAAATCCGATTGAGGATCCGGCAGATGGACGGGAAATTAAAGACTTCAGGGAGCGCCTGGTGCTGGATAAGGTCTCCTTTAGCTATGAAGACGATCGGGTTTTAAAGTCCCTGAGCCTGGAGATTCCAAAAGGGGCCACAGTAGCTTTGGTCGGGCAGTCTGGAAGTGGGAAGAGTACTGTGGCGAACCTGGTGACGCGGTTTTACGACGTGGACAAGGGGAGTATTCGCCTGGACGGCATCGACGTCCGAGAGGTGACTAAAGCCTCTCTTAGGGGGCTTATGGGCCTGGTAACACAGGACTCCATCCTCTTTAACGATACGGTACGCAATAATATCCTTTTGGGAAAGGAAGGGGCTACACAGGAAGAAATTGAAGCCGCTGCCCGGGTGGCCAATGCCCATGACTTCATCAGTCAATTGCCCAAAGGCTACGATACGAATATCGGGGACAGCGGGAATAAATTGAGTGGCGGGCAAAAACAACGTCTTTCTATTGCCCGGGCGGTACTGAAGAATCCGCCGATAATGATCCTGGATGAGGCCACCTCTGCCCTGGATACTGAAAGTGAGCGACTGGTACAGGACGCCCTGGAGAATATGATGCGCAACCGCACCTCACTGGTCATTGCCCACAGGCTGAGTACCATTAAGAGCGCAGACCAGATTGTGGTTATGAAAGAGGGCGAAATTGTCGAACAGGGTACCCATGAGCAGCTGCTCGCCCTGGATGGCACCTATCGCAAACTTGTAGAAATGCAACAACTGGGCTGATACCCTGAGCCCCCGGGTCCTGTCGAAATGGCCCTCCGGTTTAAACCTTTTCTGTTTTGATAGGTCTAAAGAAGAGTCACACCCTATGATTGAAGAAGCCGATTTAGTGGCGCGATTAAAAAATCCGAAAAGTCAAAACCAGGCCTTCGGAGAATTGGTCGCACAATATCAGGAACGGCTTTACTGGCACATACGGAGAATTGTACTGACACACCAGAATGCGGATGACGTCCTCCAGGAAACCTTTATTAAAATCTTCCGAAATATCGATGGCTTTAAGGGTGAGAGCAAACTCTATTCCTGGATGTATCGCATTGGGACGAATGAAGCCCTTAGCTTTTTAAAACGCAATTCGAAAATTCAGGGAATATCGGGAGACGAACAACAGGATAACCAACTTGCAAATTTAAAGGCAGACCCTTATTTTGATGGGGATCAGGCCGCTCTGGAATTACAAAAGGCGCTTTTGGAATTACCGGAAAAGCAACGGTTGGTTTTTAATATGAAATACTTTCAGGAACTCAAATACGACGAGATTTCAGCCATTCTCGATACTTCTGTAGGGGCGTTAAAGGCCTCCTATCACCTGGCGGTAAAAAAGATCGAAAAGTATTTGAAACACGATGGGTTGGAAACATAATATCCACGAGATTAAACCTTTTAAACGAATCGGCATCTAAAGAGTAATGGCATCAGTTTCAGGACAAGACGGATTTAAACTTCCAAAGGGATATTTTGAGAAATTCCCTGAAAGGATCGTAAAGCGCGTAGCGGAAGAAACTGCTGTGGAAGAAAAACCCATGGGTGGTTTCCGGACCCCGGATATGTACTTCGAAACCCTTGGGGAGCGCCTTGAGGAGCGTCTGTCGAAAAAAGAGGTTCCCGTTCGGAAAATACGCCCCCTGCAGTTGATCTGGATTCCGGCCGTAGCCGCAGCTATTCTATTGCTCCTGATATGGTCCCCCTCTTCCCCTTCTGCCGTTTTGGATTTTGAAGACATCAACGCGGAGGTGCTGCAGGCGTATTTGCAAACGGAGGAATTCGACGTTACCTCAAGTGAACTCGCTGAAAACCTGCCACTTGTGGACCTGGCCATGGAGGATGTACTGGACAGGGCTCCGGAAGCCCGGGTAATCGCTGACTATCTGGAGGATTATATCGAATCCGATGAAGAATTATATTTGGAACCCAATGAATAAGTGCACAACTTTAGTCCTGTTTTTGATTTCGCTCCTCTTTACGGGGTCTTCGATCATGGGACAGCATCGTGAGAATTCGGAGCAGATTAAAACCCTGAAAATCGCGTTTTTCACAGAAAAACTTGAACTTACTGCGGAAGAAGCCTCAATATTCTGGCCGATATACAATGCGCATGAAAACGCCAAAGAAGAACTTCGTGCCGAACAACGCAAGGAGATCCGGGACCGTTTTGAAACACTTGAAAGCCTCTCGGAAGCCGAAGCCAAAAGTGCCTTGGAACGGTACCTGAAACTCGAAGAGAAGGAAGAAGAACTCGACAAGGCATATTACAAAAAGATTTCCAAAGAGTTTTCAGCTGTGCGCACCCTGAAGCTATTTCAGGCTGAACAGGAATTCCGCAGACGTCTATTGCAAGAATATCGCAAGCGCAAGGGCCGGCAGCCCTGAACCCACATTGGGAAGCCTACAGTAAAAACATCAATATTTTTAAGTTTATTTAAAGCGAAGTTTAGCAATTCGCCCCTTTCCGGAAGCCACGGCTACAGTATCACTCGTAAACCTGATACTGTAAAACCCTTCAGGATCGAGTTGGTTCCAGGTTTGCCCGGAGTCCTTTGAATAGTATATTCCATTAAAACTGACCCCGACCAGGTCCCTGCCCCCCCGACCGGGTACAAATTGCACACAGCTCAAATAACCCGGAGCCTCACCCTGTGCTTGCAGCATCCAGGTTTTCCCCCCGTCCGATGTACTTATTTTGTTCGATAGATTCCCCTTGGGATTCGTGTAATCTCCCCCTGCCGCATATCCGATTTCTGCATCGTAAAACGCCAGGCTGTAAAGCCCGAAAGAATCCGTGGCCGAAGTAACCGGAGACTGACTGACTTCCCAGTTTTCACCTTTATCTGCCGAAAAGTAAATCCGACCTTTATTGGAAGCCACCCAGCAGAAATCTCCCGAGATAGCGATATTTGTATCACTGGCTGCAAAAGCCCCTTCTCCGGGAAGTGCCTCCGGCAGGCGATCGCAGGGAATTTTTGACCAATGATTCCCACCATCCCGGCTGATGAGAATGCTCAAACAACCTCCCATGGCATCGCCGATGGCAATCCCGTTTGTATCGTCCCAGAAGGCCAGGGCGTCGTAAAAAACCCCTGGACCCGATTCCTGATAGACCAACTCCATAGACCCGGAATCCCCAGTTTTGTATAGCAAGGCGGGATCCCCGGCCGATAACATGAAAAAATCAGTGGACGTATGGGCAACTGCCCTGAATTCCGGAAAGGTTGCCAGATGGGTCATCCTTTGGGTACGCACCTTGAGGTTTTGAAGATCCACACTTCCGAAGAGCCCATCGCTCCCCGCAAAGCCAACACTCCCGGGCATGACCACAAGGGCCCGGATAGAAACGCTATCCGTGTAAACCTCCTGTATATCTACATCCTGAAAAGGCACGGATTCAGAGGACTCGGAACACCCCCAAACGGCCCCCACCAAAAAGATCAAAATCACCCGGCGCATAGATAAAAATCTCAGTTTGGGAATAAAGATATTGCAAATCTCCCCAAAACAATACCTTTGCCCGAGTTATGAGGTTTCACAAAAATTTAGTCGAAGGGGTTATCGAGGTACTCGATCAAGTCTTTAACAAGGAGGTCTATGCAGACCGGGCCCTGGAACAGCATTTACGTAAAAACAAACAATGGGGCAGCCGGGATCGGGGTTTTGTAGCCGAGACCGTGTATGATATCGTCCGCTGGAAGCGTCTCTATTGTGAAATCGCCGACGTGTCCGCACCTTTTTACAGTCGGGATCTCTATCGTCTTTTTGCGGTTTGGGTTGTGCTGAAAAAAGAATCGCTCCCCTCCTGGCCTGAATTTAAAGGGGTTAAAGAAGGAGCCATCCTGGAACGCTACAAACCGCTCAAAAAAATACGAAAATTCAGGGAATCCATCCCGGACTGGCTGGACACCCTCGGGGAGGAGCGCCTCGGTTCTGAACTGTGGACGGCAGAACTCGCCGCCCTGAATACGCAGGCGCCAGTGATCCTCAGGGCCAACCGTTTACTCACAACACCTGAAAGGCTTCAGGAACTCCTGGAAACAGAAGGGATTGGAACAGACCTTCTACCGGATTACCCGGATGCCCTTCAACTCCTGCGGCGTGGAAATGTTTTCCGGACGGCTGCCTTTCAGGAAGGCTTATTTGAAGTTCAGGATGCCGCTTCACAGACAGTGGCCCCATTTCTGGAGGTCGCCCCGGGTATGCGTGTCATCGATGCCTGTGCCGGAGCCGGGGGAAAAACATTGCACTTAGCTGCCCTGATGCAAAACAAAGGGCAACTTATTGGGCTGGATATTTATCCTCAAAAACTAAAAGAGCTTAAAAAACGTGCGAAAAGAGCGAAAGCCTTTAATATTGAGAGCCGTTTGATATCCGATGCCAAGGTGATCAAAAGACTGAAAAACTCTGCAGACAGGGTGCTAATCGATGCCCCATGCACCGGACTTGGGGTACTGAGGAGGAACCCGGATTCTAAATGGAAGCTTGAACCTGCATTCCTGGAGCGTGTTTGCGTGACCCAACAGGAACTGCTTCAGAATTACTCAGGGATGTTGCGCCCGGAGGGTATGCTGGTGTATGCTACGTGTTCTTTGCTGCCCAATGAGAATTCCGACCAGGTACAAACCTTTCTCAAAAGTGAATCCGGAAAGGGTTTCCGCCTTGTTGAAGAGCGCTCTATGTACGCCAGTGTCGAGGGATTTGACGGGTTTTACATGGCACGGCTCAAACGCGTGGAATAACTGTTGAAAAAAAGCGCCGACTGTTGATTTCTTCCGGCCCCCGATACCGGTTAAAATGATACCTTTGTAGGCTTAAAACCCATATAAGCCGGCCTTCCATGATCCACTTTTTCGGGGATTCCCAATCTGTTGTATACGCCCTCGCCACCGACTTAACCCTCGATGCCCCTACAGTTGAAAAACTCAGTTGGCTCTTTGGCAACCTGCCCAAACTCGATACGGCGTCTGTGGACGCCTTTTTTATTGGTCCCAGGGCTGCCATGGTCACCCCCTGGAGTACCAACGCCACGGAGATCACTCAGAATATGGGCATCGTTGGGATTACGCGAATCGAATGTTTCAGAAGTTGTGAAGCCTCGGATACCTCCTATGACCAGATGCTCTTTGAGAAATATCCCAGCCTGGGGCAAGACTTATTTCATGTGGACCACCAGCCCGAACCGGTACAGGAAATCCGCGATATTGCAGCTTACAACCAGAAGGAAGGCCTGGCCCTGAGTACGGAAGAAGTCGATTACCTCGTGGGGTTGAGCGACCGCCTTGGAAGACCCCTGACCGATTCTGAAGTCTTTGGATTCAGCCAGGTAAATTCCGAACACTGCAGACATAAAATTTTTAACGGTACATTTATTGTCGACGGGGTAGAAAAAGAGGATTCCCTTTTTAAACTCATTCGCAAAACATCCGCAACCCATCCCAATGAAATCGTTTCCGCCTACAAGGACAATGTCGCCTTTATCAAAGGCCCTCAGGCGGTACAATTTGCACCGGGTCGGGCGGATCAGCCCGATTGGTACCAGGAAAAACCCTTTACCTCTGTACTTTCCCTGAAAGCGGAAACCCATAATTTTCCCACTACTGTAGAACCCTTCAACGGGGCGGCTACAGGTTCCGGTGGTGAGATCAGGGATCGGCTGGCTGGCGGTAAAGGCTCCATACCCCTGGCAGGAACGGCTGTGTATATGACGGCCTATTCCCGCCTGGAACCAGGCCGGTCCTGGGAAAATAAGGTGCCCGAACGCAAGTGGTTGTATCAAACCCCCATGGACATCCTCATAAAGGCTTCCAACGGGGCTTCCGATTTTGGTAATAAATTCGGCCAACCCCTGATCAGTGGTTCGGTTTTGACTTTTGAACATCAGGAGCACGCCCAGGTTACCGGGTACGACAAAGTGATAATGCTGGCCGGGGGTATTGGCTATGGCAAAGCAGAGCTCGCCCTGAAAGACACACCGAGGAAAGGGGACCACATTGTGGTTATGGGGGGTGATAATTACAGGATCGGGATGGGAGGTGCGGCCGTTTCCAGCACCGATACCGGGGCTTTTAGTTCCGCCATTGAACTCAATGCCGTACAGCGTTCGAATCCGGAAATGCAGAAAAGGGTTGCCAATGCGATCCGCGGCCTGGTCGAAAGTGATGGGAACCCCATTGTCTCCATACACGATCACGGGGCCGGGGGTCATCTGAACTGCCTCTCTGAACTGGTTGAGGAAACCGGTGGAAATATTCACCTGGATCGCCTGCCCGTGGGGGACCCCACTTTATCTGCCAAAGAGATTATCGGAAACGAATCTCAGGAGCGCATGGGGCTGGTTATTGCCGAGAAAGATATCCAATGGTTACAGCGGGTCGCCGAACGGGAACGTGCCCCCATGTACGATGTGGGAGAGGTCACCGGGGACCATCGGTTCGTCTTTGCCTCCGATACCGAAACCCCTATGGATTTAGAACTCTCGGATCTTTTCGGAAGTTCCCCCAGGACCATCCTCAGGGATAAATCCCTTCATCGGGAATTTGCAGAGATGGAATACGACAAGGAGCAGTTGCAGCACTATCTGGAACAAGTCCTTCAACTGGAAGCCGTGGCCTGTAAAGACTGGTTGACCAACAAAGTGGATCGTTGTGTGGGTGGACGTGTGGCCAAACAACAATGTGCAGGCCCTC